>Ga0307974_1000332_pt1 | contig 28030 bp, 31 predicted proteins | sample OrgLakmetagen784_FD_201812 | JGI IMG/M metagenome (GOLD analysis project Ga0307974, IMG submission 201812) | Saline water microbial communities from Organic Lake, Antarctica - #784 | ecosystem: Environmental > Aquatic > Non-marine Saline and Alkaline > Saline | place: Antarctica: Organic Lake... | reverse complement strand
CTCTTGCCCCCCTCACTTGGCAGCGTTCACAGAATTACCCCTCCTCACTTGACACAGTCTTTGGGAGGGTTACTCCTGCCCCACCCCTCACATTCCAACGAGTCTCTGTCACCTCTGCCCTCACTGCACAGGCAGAGCACTCTCTTCAAGCCTCCCTCATCACTCCCCAGCGCTCTCTTTGAGCCACCCCTGTCCTCTGCTGCCTCCGCCTCGCATCAGGCCGCCCTCATCACTTCCCGGCATTCTCTTTGAGCCGCCCCTTGTCCTGTGCCGCCTTCACCCTCTCCCTGCCTGACATCACCACTTCAGGCGCCGGAGGAACAGGCTTTCTGGGGGCGATGCCACCTGCGTGTGCACATGTGCACATATACTTGTGCGTGCCAATACTTGTGAGTGCCAATGAGCACCGTATCTAACCCAATAGTGGTCTGGTCATACCAGGAAATCAAGCACACATGCAACTAGCATAGGTGCGTGCGTGCGTGTCATTACTTGTGCGTGCCAATGGACACCGTATCTAACCCAGTAGTGGTCTGGTCATACCAGAAAATCAAGCACACATGCAACTAGCATAGGTGCGTGCGTGCGTGTCATTACTTGTGCGTGCCAATGGACAACGTATCTAGCCCATGAGTGGTCTGATCTCATCAACAAATCAAGCACACGTGCATCTAGCTTAGGTGCGTGCGTGCGTGCGTGCCCTTACTTGTGCGTGCCAACGGACACTACCTAGCCCAGTAGTGGTCTGGCCTCGACAGTTAATCAAGCAAACGTGTAACTAGCACAGGTGGGTGCATGCGTGCGTATGGCAGGGCCCAACCTGCAGCAATGCGGGCGCCCCCCCCAATGAACAGCTGGGCAGCTTCGAGGAAGGAGGCGGCCCAGCCTTTTTTGCCACCTCCTTTGTCACCACCGCCACCACCACCTGTGAAATATTAAATGCGTGGTTATTGTCAATGTAAATGAGGATGCTATTTCCACAAACGCACCCAACAGGCTACGGGCTTCGTCTGCTTCATATGCAGCAGGGAGCGCCATAACATTAAGATCATGTTTTAGCTATGGCCTATTTCTGCTTCGAGTGAAGACGCGGGGGCGCCAAGTTAAAGGGAGATCAAGTTTTAGAGCTCAAATTGTAGCGGCAAAGCGGTTGCACACTTCTGCACTCTCCTATTCCCTCTCAGACGAGCTGCCGCACCTGAGGGCACTGCCACTCTCGCGGCCTCACCTGAGAGCACTCGCACTGCCACTCTCGCTGCCGCACCTGAGAGAGCACTCTCACTGACACACCTGAGAGCACTCTTGCTGACACACCTGAGAGCACTGCCGCACCCGAGAGAGCACTTGCACTGCCACACCTGAGAGCACTCGCACTGTCTCACCTGAGAGAGCACTCGCACTGCCACACCTGAGAGAGCACTCGCACTGCCGCACCTGAGAGAGCACTCGCACTGCCACACCTGAGAGCTCTGCCACACCTGAGAGCACTGCCGCACCTGAGAGTACTTGCACTGCCACACCTGAGAGAGCACTTGCATTGCCGCAACTAAGAGCACTTGCAATGCCACACCTGAGAGCACTTGCACTGCCGCACCTGAGTGCACTTGCACTGCCGCATCTGAGAGCACTGCCACACCTGAGAGAGCACTCGCACTGCCACACCTGAGAGAGCACTTGCACTGCCACACCTGAGAGCACTGCCGCACCTGACAGAGGTGCACGGAGGGGCCTTCCTGTACCCTTTAATCCTCAAACAAACATACATTTTCATCATCTTCTATCGCTATATCTATGTACCGTAGAGACTTGTGACAATGCGAGGTTTGAAAAAACCTAATTTATAAACCCCAATAAACCCCATCCTCCCTGTGACCTTACCTAACTCTTATCAACCTCCCTGTAACCTTACCTGACTCTTATCGACCTCCCCGTAACCTTACCTGCCTCTTATCAACCTCCCTGTAACCTAATCTAACCTTATCAACCTCCCTGTGACCTTACCTAACCTTATCAACCTCCCTGTAACCTTGCATGACTCTTATTGCCCTCCCTGTAACCTAACCTAACCTTATCGACCTCCCTGTAAACTTACCTAACCTTGTCAACCCCCCTGAAACCTAATCTGACTCTTATCGACCTTCCTGTAACATAATCTGACTCTTCTCGACCTCCCTGAAACCTCATCTGACTCTTATCGACCTCCCTGTAACCTAATCTGACTCTATTCGACCTCCCTGTAACCTTACCCAACCTTATCAACCTCCCTGAAACCTTACCTAACCTTATCAACCTCCTTGTAACCTAATCTGACTCTTATTGACCTCCCTATAACCTTACCTAACCTTATCGACCTCCCTGTAACCTAATCTGACTCTTATCGACCTCCCTGAAACCTAATCTGACTCTAATCGACCTCCCTGTAACCTAATCTGACTCTAATCGACCTCCCTGTGACCTTACTTAACTCTTATCCACCTCCCTGTGACCTTACCTAACCTTATCAACCTTCCTGTAACCTTACCTGACTCTTATCGACCTCCCTATGACCTTACCTGACTCTTATCGACCTCCCTGTGACCTAACCTAACCTTATCAACCTCCCTGTGACCTTACCTAACCTTATCAACCTCCCTGTAACCTTACCTGACTCTTATCGACCTCCCTATGACCTTACCTGACTCTGATCGACCTCCCTGTGACCTAACCTAACCTTATCCACCTCCCTGTAACCTTGCATAACCTTATCGACCTCCCTAAACAAGTATTATTCCTGCGCACACCTGAGTAGGGCGCATAACGCCCACGTGGCAGAGGGTCCGCCTCGTAGCTGCTGCTGCTGCTGCTGCTGCTGCTGCTGGGAATGTTGCTGCTACTGCCTGCCATCGTTGGGAGGGTGGTGGGGCGGGGAGCCGGACTGCTGCTGCTGCTGCTGCTGTTGCCTCTGCTGCTCTCAAACCTGCTGCTGCTGCTGGTGGTAATACTGTCGACCGTAATGGTGCCGCTGCCGTCATTTGTGCTGCCCATCATGCTGGGACCATTCATGCTGCTCTTACTGCCGCCTGCGGAGCTGCTCATGCTGCTCATACTGCGGAGGGGGGGGCTGCTGGCGGGCTGCCAAGTAGTGCTGTCGGCGAGGCCCCGTGAGAGGCGAGAGGCGATCCTGTGTGTTTGAGTTTGTAGGTGAGTGGAATAATGTGTACGTGTGCATACGTGTGTGTGTGTGTGTGCTCTCTGTGTGTGTCGTGAGAGGCGAGAGAAGAAAATGTGTGTTTGGGTTTGTAGGTGATGGAATAACGTGTACGTGTGCACACTGTGTGCTCTGCCTGTGTTGCGTATGTGTGTCTGCATGCACGTGTGTGCGAGTGTGTGCGTGTGTGTGCGTGTGTGTGCTCTGTCTCTGTGTGTGTGTATGTGTGTGTGTGTGTTGCATATATGTTGCGTATGTGTGTCTGCATGCACGTGTGTGCGAGTGTGTTGTGCGTGTGTGTTGTGTGTGTGCGTGTGTGTGTGTGTGTGTGCGCGTGTGTGTATGTATGTGTTTGGATGTGTGTGTATGTGTGTGTGCGTGTAAGTGCAGCTTAAAATTTGTCACAAGTCAATAGTGCTACTAGGAGCAAGCAGTGCTTTGTTAAAAGGGCTTTTTTGTTAAAGAACAGGCAGGTACAGGGGTTAAAAAGTGGGAATTTCAAAGTGGGAGTGAATGTGATGACAATGTGAGAGAAGGTAAGCGCTGAACAGAGAAAGGTGAAAAGATTTGCTGGAGCGTGGTGGGCATAAGACATACATCGTATTGTGTTGTCACACACTGGGAGGAGCGTTGAACACACACACACATACACACACACACAAATGTACTGCCCCCCCCCCCCTTCTCCCAGTCAGCCCCCCCTCATTCTGCCCAAAACTGACATAAGACACACACGCACCCACATGCACACGCGTGCATGCACACGCGTGCACGCACATACCGTTACATACACACACTCACACCTGCTCAGCAGTGCCCTCACAAACAGCTCCCCAGTGTAAGCCAGACTCGGCAGAAGCACACACACACACACACAAATACCGATACACACACACTCACACCTGCTCAGCAGTGCCCTCACAAACAGCTCCCCAGCGTAAGCCACGCCCAGAAGAAGCACACACGCACGCACACATACCGTTACACACACACACTCACACCTGCTCAGCAGTGCCCTAACAAACAGCTCCCCAACGTAAGCCACGCCCAGAAGAAGCACACACGCACGCACACACATACCGTTACACACACACACACCTGCTCAGCAGTGCCCTCACAAACAGCTCCCCAGTGTAAGCCACGCCAGGCAGAAGCTCTGTGAGCAAAGGGCTCCATTCTTCTCCCAAGCGCTGCAATGCGAGTAAGCACAGAGCAGCACGGAGGAGGCGTTAGGCTAGACTATAATTGAAAAACGCAGGCAGGCAATTCCTGCAATGCCTTGGCACTAACTACAATGTAAAAAGACGTCATGCAGGCGATTGCTGCAATGAAGTGGCACTGTTTTGACAAGTCAGGCCGGGCTCGAGGAAACACGTGAGGCAGCCGATTGCTGCAATGCACTGGCACTGAATTAAGAGGTCAGGCCGGGCTAGAGGGACAGCGTGAGGTAGCCGATTTCTGCAATGCATAAGCACTGTATTAGGGAGTCAGGGTTTTTGTAGAATAAGGGTGTGGGTAGCAAACACAATGGCTGAGGGCTTTTCCCATCGCTGCCATGCATCGTAGAATAAGGGAGTGAGGGCAGCTGCTATGCATCTGCAGAGTGGCAACATGTAGGTGTCAGGCCAACCTGTCACGTCAGATTGTCACACACACACACATGCAACTACAGAGTGGCAGCATGTAGGTGTCACACACACATGCAACTACATGCATGTAGATTGTCACACACACATGCATCTACAGAGTGGCAGCATGTAGGTGTCACGCACACACACATGCATCTACATGCATGCAGATTGTCACACACACATGCATCTACAAATTGGCAGCATGTAGGTGTCACGCACACACACATGCATCTACATGCATGCAGATTGTCACACACACACATGCATCTACAAATTGGCAGCATGCAGGTGTCAGGCCAGCCTGTCAGGACAGATTGGCAGGCCAAACTGTCGGGACAGAATGTCAGGACAGATTGTCAGGACAGATTGTAGCGGCGCAAGGCAACACGCATGATTGGTGAGGCCTGCTCCTATCCCAGACGCTGCAATGATGACTTATACTCACGCGCACACGCACACACACACACACATACACACACACGCACACACACACACACAAACACACTCACTTACACACACACAAACACACACAGGAGCAGCAAACAATAGTTATGGCAGTTACTGGGTAAAAGAAGTGGTGTGAAAGAAAAGGACGTGAGCGTGAAGGGAATGTCTGTGAGGGAGAGGCTCTGACATCAGCATGCTTGTAACAGCTGATAGGGATCAGCATGCTTGTCACAGCTGATAGAGATCAGCATGCTTGTCACAGCTGATAGAGATCAGCATGCTTGTCACAGCTGATAGAGATCAGCATGCTTGTCACAGCAGATAGAGATCAGCATGCTTGTCACAGCTGATAGAGATCAGCATGCTTGTCACAGCTGATAGAGATCAGCTGCTGGGTGTGCATCAAATCAAAGGGTGTGTGCTAGAACGAGGGTTAGTCAGACAGGATGACAACACGCTTGAGAGCACTTTAAGAGATGCGCACAAAATTGCTGTACAGAAGACATTCAAACAACTCGTCGTTTCAATGTGCTTTGTAGGTTGCGCTTTGTTAGGTTGTGCTTTGTTTGGTTGTGCTTTGCTAGGTTGCTTTGTTAGGTTGTGTTTTGTTAGGTTGTGCTTTGTTAGGTTGTGCTTACTCGATTGGCACAACCGTGGCAGTGCCCTCTACCACACAGTAGCACACAGGAGAAACCACACAGTAGCACACAGGAGAAACCACACAGTAACACACAGGAGAAACCACACAGTAACACACAGGAGAAACCACAAAAACACACAGGAGAAACCACACAGTAACTCACAGGAGAAACCACAAAAACACACCTAACCATGCAGAGGATGGCTCAGGGCAACATATGCAAATGGGCAGCGGCTCTGGGCCACGCTATAGTAATAATGTCATAGTGATAATATCATAGTAACATTGTCATGGCCGTATTGTTATAGCAATCTTGTCATGGTCATAGTGACATTGTCACAGTAATAGTGTCATAGTAATAATTCATAGTAACATTGTCACAGTAATATTGTCACAGTAGCATTTGTCATAGTAACAGTGTCATGGCCGTATTGTCATAGTACCATTGTCACAGTAATATTGTCATAGTAACATTGTCATAGTAATATCATCATAGCAATAGTGTCATAGTAATAATTCATAGTAAAATTGCCATAGTAATATTGTCATAGTAACATGTGTCATAACATTGTCATGGCCGTATTGTCATAGTAAAAATTGTCATAGTAACATTGTCACAATAACATTGTCATAGTAACATCGTCATGGCGGGAAAAAAAACTCACCGCTAGACTGCGCTGGTTGGCCACCAAGCTCGCGTTACTGCTTGGCCCTGTCGGGAAGCTTGCCCCAAAGGTACCACCCCCACCCCTGCTGACAAAAGTGGGTGAGGCTCGGCTGCTGGTGGGTGCAGCTTTAGCGGCCAGAGTAAGGATGCCACGCACCACCTGAAATTGTGTGAGTTTTTGGTGTGTAGTATGTGCTTTTGGGTGTGTGTATGTGTGTGTACGTGTGTCGGTGCAGCTTTAGCGGCCAGAGTAAGGATGCCACGCACCACCTGAAATCGTGTGTGTTTTTGGTGTGTGAGTATGTGCTTTTGGGTGTGTGTATGTGTGTGTGTGTGTACGTGTGTCGGTGCAGCTTTAGCGGCCAGAGTATGGATTGCCACGGTCCACCTGGTTATGTGCATTTGGGTGTGTGTGTGTGTATGTGCGTGTGTTTGTGTGTGCGCGTGTGCGCATGTGTGTACATAAATACAGGTTGGGTGGGTACAGTTGCGAACGGGACAACCTCATAAGCAAGCCATGCCATGAAGAAGCTGCACTGTTTAACACACATGTATGTGAGACTGCACCTCCAGCAGCTTCCTGCATTCTCAACATCGAGCTTGTAGCATTTACCAGTAGGGTTGGCCAGAAACGTATATATACACTGTATATGACCATTTATAAGGTGATTTTACTGCCAAGAATAAAGTATACACACCGTATATTTATGGTTCTGGCCAACCCTATTTATTAGACATTTTACATGCAGACTTTCACACACGTGACAGAAAGGCCCTTCTGCAAGCACACACAACTGCCTCCCAGTCACCCTTTATCACAGCCACTACAGGAGCAAAGCCATGATTGCAGCACATTGACGTCCACATCAACACACACACACACACATGCACACGCATTTACACACACACATGCAGTGCCTCACTCCCGCACGCACACACACACACACAAACACACACATATTCGTGCATGCACGCACACACACAAACACACACACACATACACAAGCACACAAACACACACACACACACATCTGCAGGGCCTCCCTGTCCTCCTCTGTCACCGCCACCACAGGGGTAAGACTCTGCAGCAACGACACACAAACACAAACACACACACCTGCAGGGCTCCTCTGTCCCCGCAACTACAGGGGTAAGACTCTGCAGCAGCGACACACAGACATACCTGCAGGGCTTCTCTGTTTCCGCAACCACAGGGCTCTGCAGCAACGACACACAAACACACACATACACACACACACCTGCAGGGCCTCTCTGTCCTCCTCTGTCACCGCAACCACAGGGGTAAGACTCTGCAGCACATCCACAGGCGTAGGCAGGGGCAAAAGCACACCTCGCATGGGGCCTAGGCTGCCAAGTGCAGCCTGTGGGACAGACAGGTGTGTGTGTGTGTATGTGTGTGTGTGTGTGTGTGTAGTTGGGTTGGTGGATGTGCAGAGGGTCATATCTTGATATGATGAAAATTTGAGTAGGTTTTGTGGTGGATTCACCCAACATGACATCTAGGCTGCCATATTTGCTTTATGCGGGGAATTCAGAGGGAGTATGATGCGACTCACTCACATACACGCACACGCGCGCATACACACACACGCACAGCACACGCATACACGCACGCACAAACACACACACACACACGCACAGCACACACATATACGCACGCACAGCACACACATGCACGCACGCACACATTTCACACAAACAGCACACACACACGCACGCTGTGTCCTTGTGCTGCTAAGAATCACTACTCACTACACACCTGTGCTGCTACGAAAGGGAAGCTGGACAAGAGGGCACGTAAAAGGGAGGAGGAGGCTTCACGCGATAATGCGTCTGCTGCTGCTGCCAACTCGTCGACCAGAAGTTCCTGTATGATGTGGTATGTGCATGGTGAGAGAGAAAGAGTGTGTGTGTGTGTGCGTGTGTGTGTGTCTGTGTGTGTGTGTGCGCGCGTGTGTGTCAAGTGAAGCATGTGTTAAGGTGAATAGATACAGAAATGTAACATATTTCGAGCATCAAAAGCTCCTTTATGGTGTGGTGTGTGCACACGTCAAACAACACACACACAAGAGACACACACACACACCTGCAAGTACGACCCTTTTCTGCTGAACACCACTAACAGGGCTTCTTTGAGGGCGGGGTCCATGGCAGGCGTGGTGGTGGAGGCGGTGGGAGACCCTTTCTGTTGAGGGTTGGCGGCCATGGTGGCTGTTTGGAAGAGCACAGGGGAAAGGAAGGCTGAAGAGGACCTGATGATGTAAAAGGATGTAAAAGGATGTGAGAACGGAATGATGTTGACAACTCATGTGCGTGGCGTGGTTGAGGGTTGGCGGCCATGGTGGCTGTTTGGGAGAGCACAGGGGACAGGAAGGCTGAAGAGGACCTGGTAATGTAAAAGGATGTAAAAGGATGTGAGAACGAAATGATGCTGACAACAAATGTGCGTGGAGCGGGTGACGAGCGTTGTTTTTTTTTCCAGGGTCGAAAATGTTTGGAAAGGAACGGGTGACAGGGAGGTTGAAGGAAGATCCAGGTGGCCAACGGGTGGTAAGAAAGGTGGTAGAAAGTGATAGGATTGGTGGTAGGAACGGGTAGGAAGTGGTAGGAATGGTGGTAGGAACGGGTGGTAGGAAAGGTGGTAGGAGGTGATAGGCTTGTCAGCAAACGATAGTCTTAGTGTGGGAGGGAAGCTACGTCACTATTGGAATTTCTGGCGTATCGGGGGAGCATGGGTGATAGGACGCCTGAAGAAGCTTGGTGGGAGGGAAGCCATATCACATATCAGTAAATAGGTAAGTCTAGCATTTTGGGAGAGCATGGGTGATAGGACACCTGGAAATCTCTAGGTACACGGCCTTATGAAGGCATGACTAGGCAGCATCTATTTTGTCCCAGAAATTTTGAAGGCCTGCTTTGCACGCCATGCTGCCACTTTAGTAATGAAGGCAGATGCAGTTCTGTTACGTGGATAGGTATCGCACGAAGCACAGAAATGGCGTCTGTTGGATTACCCTTTTCAACAACGTTTCAAGTTTGGCCTGTTTCGGCGTTTTTACGGCTCTCGGCGCATAGACGCTGCTGGAGGCAGGCGCTTTTGGGCTCTTGGCGCATTTCAGCATCTGGAGGCAGCCACGCAAAAAATCCCCCGCCAGCTGTGCTCCTCTACCTAACAATACCTAGAATGTGCGCCACCAAGCCCTAGAATGTGCGTGATTAAGCCCTAGAATGTGCGCCACCAAGCCCTAGAATGTGCGCCACCAAGCCCTAGAATGTGCGCCACCAAGCCCTAGAATGTGCGCGACCAAGCCCTAGAATGTGCGCCATCAAGCCCGCCAAGACCACCTAAGACCACCAAGCCCATCATGACCACCAAGACGCTGATCTGTCTGAAAATCCTTTAAAAACCCAATTTGAACTCCTGCCTGTGCAATGCTCTCACTGACCACCTTTCCGGCAATGAGTCATGTAGATAGGCTGCGCCCGACACACACTTGCACACATGCTACACTTCATACACAAGCATGCACACATCCATACACCGAGTGCATTCCACACGTGCTCGTGCATAGTAAATCACACAAAACAACAAAACAGTCGAGCACATGCACACACCCATACACAAACACACTCACACACACACACACATACACACACACACAATGACACATACACAAGTCAGGCCTACCCTTCTGTTTGGCTGCTAGGACTGGAGGCATTGTCTGTTGAGGGTGTGCTGGCTTTGCTGGTGGACGTGGGCATCTGCATCCATGACAAGAACCGCGCGTAGGTATGTGGTATGTGGTGTGTTTGTGTGTGTGTGTCTGTGTGTGTGTGTGTGTGTGTGTGTGTGTGTGCGCGCGCGCGTGCGTGTCAATTTGTGTGCTTGTGTGGAGGGGCGTCATTCAATATGCAAGGCTTTCCAGCCAACATCTTAAACCATACCGACCCTGGCCACGCACCTGCACCTCATACCTAGCACCCTTCAAACACAAACACACCACTTCCGACACACCACTTCCAAAACACACCACTTCCAAAACACGCCACTTCCGAAACACACCACTTCTGAAACACACCACTTCAAACACACCAATTTCGAAACACACCACTTCCGAAACACACCACTTCCGAAGCACACCACTTCCGAAACACACCACTTCCGAAACACACCACTTCCGAAACACACCACTTCCAAAACACACCACTTCCGAAACACACCACTTCCGAAACACACCACTTCAAACACACCACTTCAAACACACCACTTCCGAAACACACCACTTCCAAAACACACCACTTCCGAAACACACGTCCACAAGAGCGACGTCAGCAGACATTAGAAGGAAGACCTTCTCACACCTTTGTGAGTGTGTCAGTGGTGTGTATGCAGAATGCAGACAGGCCGTCGGCAGACATAAGAAGAGAAACACGCTCTTGTAAGTGCGTCAGTGGTGTGTGTGTGCGGTGTGCGGACAAGCCGTTGGCAAAGCGCAGCTGTGTCAGCAGACAAAGGAAGACACTTTTGTAAATGCGCCAGTGGTGCATGCAGACAGGCCGTCCGCAGACATAAGAGCAAAAACACACCTTTGTGAGTGCGTCAGTGGTGTATGCAGACAGGCCGTCGGCAGGCATAAGAACAAAAACACACCTTTGTGAGTGCGTCAGTGGTGTATGCAGACAGGCCATCGGCAAAGCGCAGCAGGCGATCGATGTCAAGCCGCTTCCTGCCTTTGTTTCCGTACAAGACTTCTCGAAGGAGGGCTTTTATACGTGGGGACTCGTCGTTCAGCAGGCGCCTGTGTTGGATATGATATGGCAACAAGACTGAGTGTGCGGTCAGTGGCATGGTGTATTGTTTGCGACATAATTGTACGTGGGGACTCATCATTCAGCAGGCGCCTGCGTTGGATGTGATTTGGCATTCATGACTGAGTGTGCGGTCAATGGCATGGAATATTGTGTGTTGTATAGTCCATGACATCGTGTGTCTACCGTAGGCCAACGTGTTTGGGGTTACAGGACATTCCTTTGATAGGGGCTTGTGTTCATGAACAGCAATTGCAGTGTGCAGCTAGGACGTTAAGCGTTGTGCATGTTTTATGATGTAACCTGTAAGAACGTACACATGCACGGGAACTCAACGGTTGCTAGTGTGTGTGTGTGTGTGTGTTTGTGTGTGTGTGCATGGATTAGTGCTGCAGGGTGTTGGCAGAAACATGACCACATTGCGACCGACATGATAGCAGCACACACAAGCCCTTTTATTTCACTGACAAGAATAAAACATAATAGCAGCACATACAAGCCCTTCAATCTCACTGACACGAATAAAACGTAATAGCAGCACATACAAGCCCTTAAATTTCACTGACACGAATAAAACGTAATAGCAGCACACACAAGCCCTTGTATTTCACTGACACTAATAAAGACATGATTGCAGCACACACAAGCCCTAGCATTTCACTGACACGAATAAAGACATGATAGCAGCACACACAAGCCCTTGTATTTCACTGACACTTATAAAGACATGATAGCAGCACACACAAGCCCTTGTATTTTGTATTTCACTAACTCGAATAAAACATAATAGCAGCACACACAAGCCCTTGTGTTTTACTGACAAGAATAAAGACATGATAGCAGCACACACAAGCCCTTGTATTTCACTGACACGAATAAAACATAATAGCAGCACATACAAGCCTCTGTATCTCCCTATCAGAAATCGAACAAGTGCCTTCACTCGACAGGAGTCTTTGTGAATCTCACTGCTTGGAAACGAGCACAACCCCTGGTAACGAAGAGCTACTACACAACCTTGACTTGACACAAGCTTAGGGTTGGCCAGAACCATATATACACACCGTATATGACCGTATGTATGGTGATTTCCCTGCCAAAAATACCGTGTATACACCGTATTTACCTATGAATGTATGGTTCTGGCCAACCCTACACAATCGATATGCTTGCAGCAATCAGCACGAGGCGAGAGGACGTGGATCAGACATGATGGTCACTGTTGAATGTGCAAATGGTACGGCTTTACTTGATTTTAATTGACGATTTTTTGTACCTAATAACCGAGCTTGTGGATTTATTTGTCGTGGCTGACCAAGACCAATCAGCAGCCAATCAGCCAAGCAGCCTGGCTGATGGTCACACACATCTTATAGTAAACATGTCACCATTGATTGTGTGGATCATACGATTTTGATCTACCATTGCCTCTTTGCGCACCTGCTCAGATATGGAAAGCACTCCTTGACAATGGCGTAACATCTCATAGTAAACATTGTCACCATTGATTGTGTGGATCATACGAGCTTGTTCTACCATTGCCTCTTTGCGCACCTGCTCAAATATGGAAAGCACTCCTTGACGATGGCGTAACATCTTATAGTAAACATTGTCACCATTGATTGTGTGGATCATACGATTTTGTTCTACAATTGCCTCTTTGCGCGCCTGCTCAGATATGGAAAGCACTCCTTGACAATGGCGTAACATCTTATAGTAAACATTGTCACCATTGATTGTGTGGATCATACGATTTTGTTCTACAATTGGCTTTTTGCGCGCCTGCTCAGATATGGAAAGCACTCCTTGACAATGGCGCAACATCTTATAGTAAACATTGTCACCATTGATTGTGTGAATCACACAATTTTGATCTACCATTGCCTCTTTGCGCACCTGCTCAGATATGGAAAGCACTCCTTGACAATGGCGCAACATCTTATAGTAAACATTGTCACCATTGATTGTGTGGATCATACAATTTTGTTCTACAATTGCCTCTTTGCGCGCCTGCTCAGATATGGAAAGCACTCCTTGACAATGGCGTAACATCTTATAGTAAACATTGTCACCACTGATTGTGTGGATCATACAATTTTGTTCGACAGTTGCCTTTTTGCGCACCTGCTCAAATATGGAAAGCACTCCTTGACGATGGCGTAGTCTGGGTCCACTCCGAGCCCAATGCCCTCAATCACGGAAAAGGCACGCAGGATCAAAGCTGCAAGTGCACAAGGGTTAGGGTCAAGGTTAGGGTCAGCGTTAGGCTTAGGTGAGGGCGGACAGCATGTTACAGTGCCGATGTAGTCCACAGCACAGCTTTTCAGTGCCCTGATAAGAAAGGGCGCGCATGATTTAAGTTGCAGAAGCACAACACAAAGACGTGCTCTTGAAGCCTGTATTATAGATATTGAGTGCACATGTACACACACACACACACACACACACACAACACACACACACACACACACACACACACACACACACGCAAAGACACACACGCAAAGACAGCAGACAGCATGCTTGAGTGCTCATTTTCCAAAGAAATGACATTAAAATTTCAATGACCCAACCGAAGAGAAGGTACGCACGATCAGGGCTGCTCAAGCAAGTGGGGCTTAGGAAACTGCTGAGTTTAGTGTGTGACACTTGAACTCCAGTTCTCGGAGTGAAGTAGAGTAATATCACTCATGTCTTACTTCATAAATATTTCACCGCCATGTCACGATGCAAACGTAATAGAACTGCTGTTGTTTGCATGCTGTAATAACTTAGTGATGATAAACTATACTGCAATTTACTTATATGTAAGATCCCTTGCTTGCAATTTACAAAATGAATCCAGTAATAAAATCAAAACCGCAGGGTTAATCCTCCTCGTAAATCATGGAAACCTCTTGCTTGCAATTTACAAAAATGAATCCAGTAATAAAATAGAAACTGCAGGGTTAATCCTCCTCGTAAAACATGGAAACCCCTCAAGGGGCCACCTAGTTAACGCAGATTACACACATATTTAACCCTTTTTTTACTTGGTTTGTTTTTAGGTTTACCTCGTTCTCATAGGTTGAGCAGCCATTCCAAGTTGAATGCCTTTGTAAACCATACTAAACTATCACATATAATTATGGGTGTGCCAGCCTCTAGTCGAGGCTCGACGAATTACAACTAGGGTGTCCATTTTTGGGGTGGAATCAGGGGAAATTCCCTGAAACTTCCTTAAAATTGGAAAAACCGACTGCGGTTTTGTAGAATAGTATTATGAAGTTTTGTTTACTGCGGAAAATGGCATACCATACTGTCACATTCTTGTTCAGGGAATTGTCAGACTTTCATTTCTTGACGCCTGAAAATGGTTAGTAATTTTGCACATTATGGTTGGTAATTTTGTACATTATTTTCTTCTATCAGCCCAACAAGTGTGGCTGCTGGTTATCCCCCTTTGTAAACTCTTTGTAAACCCTTTGTACATTAATTTCTTTTATGATCAGATATTATCCAAGAAATGTTTGAAATGTTTATACAAGGAAATAAAGTACAAATTTTTTGGCCATTGGCCAGAGAAGTTCTTTTCCAACTCGTTCAACAGGCGAAGGAATTACATCTGGACAAAACGAAAGAGTGAGAAAAGGCACCGGGAAAAATAAAAAGGAGGCTGAGAAAACCAGAAAGGAAGGCATCAAGCAGACAGCTGGGCCGTTGACACCCTGGACTGTTTGCAAGAACAAACAAACATGAGAAGAGCACTGACGCGGCAAGAGCACGAACAAAAAAGCTGCAAGGCGCAGGCAAGCAAAATTAAACTTGCCTCTAATTATCCAGATATAATACAGATGGACAAGAAAGGGAAGCATGCACTTTTGAGCGAAAGTGCATTACACAAGTCACTCGCCTGCAAGAACTAGAGTTCTTTTGCAAGCAGAGAACTTGTGAGTTCGGTGTGAAACACCTGAACTCAGGTTCTTGTAGTGTAGCATAAAGTGAGATGTCCTCACTTTCTGGTTTTCTCCGGTTTCTGCTTCCCTTCTCCATTCTTTTTATTCCTTGGAGAATACAACTCTCTCTTTAACATACTTCCCCCCCTCCCTCACCTCTTTTCTATATTTTAGCCCTTCGTTTTCTCCCAGTTCTCTGGTTTCTCTGAGTTGTTGTGTTCTCCTTGATAATAATGACAAAGCCCTATGCATCTCACGATGCAAGCGAAATAGCTAAAAAAATATGGAACTTATCTCTGGCCAATTTGCAGTGCATATGCCTGTCCAGGCACCGCATCATGAGAAATTCTCAGAATAATTCCTACAATTCTTTTTAGTTTGCTCATAATTATAGAAATTCCATAAACACATTTTGGCTCAATCCGCGCAAGTTTCAGAAAGTGGTTTTCTAACCGTACTGCACCAAACTAGGGCCTATATCGACGAGCCTCGCTGGCAAAATCATACACCCTAGTTACCCATGCTTACATATCTTCAAAAATGACAACTCCATAAAAGTACACATCTCCAAAAATGAAGACAAAAAGTACATACCGTACGAAAAGAGTATCACCACCCCTAATTATTGTTTGTGGTGGGGGCGGTGACACGGCGGTGGTATAATATATATTTATTTCCAAAGGGGTGGTTGCGGGGCGGTGGCGGAAACTAACGATTTTGAGCAGTGCAAGCGATGAGTGGTCAGAAAGCCTTCCCAGCACTCCCTGCCCCCCCTGCCCCAGCCCTGCTTGCACCCATTGCACCCGTCGGGAAGTTCCGGACACAAGCAGGATATGAAACAGTTGAGGGGCTTCAGACATGGCAGTCTGCTGTGCTCAGGTCACAGTCCATCCACAACCTAGACACTTGCCTAAGAAAAGAGGTCCAAACATCGTCTCTGCAAAGGCAACAGTCCATCCACAACCTAAACACTTGCTTAGAAAAAAGGTTTCAAACACCGTCTCTGCTCAAGTCACAGTCCATCCATCTTAAGGCTTGCTATGTAACACGAGGATTTCAAACAAAGATCCCATCCATCTTCCATTTTAAAGCCATTCCATTAAGGCCATTACATTAAAGCCATTTCATCTTCCATACATCTTAAGGCTTGCCATGTAACACAAGGATTTCAAACGAAGATCCCGCGCAGGTCACAGGCCATCCACAACCAAGACACTTGCCAAGTAAACACAGATTTCAAACGAAGTCTCTGCTCAGGTCACAGTCCACCCACAATCTAGACACTTGCCAAATAAAACAAGGATTTCACACAGTCTCTGCGCACACCTGCTAGTGGCAAACATGACAATCAATAGATGGTCTCTGCTCAGGTCACAGTCCACCCACAACCTAGACACTTGCTGAATAAAACAAGGATTTCACACAGTCTCTGCGCACACCTGCTAGAGGCAAACATGACAATCAATAGATGGTCTCTGCTCAGGTCACAGTCCACCCACAACCTAGACACTTGCTGAATAAAACAAGGATTTCACACAGTCTCTGCGCACACCTGCTAGAGGCAAACATGTCAATCAATAGATGGTCTCTGCTCAGGTCACAGTCCACCCACAACCTAGACGCTTGCCAAATAAACAAGGATTTTCACAGTATCTGCTACACACCTGCTAGAGGCAAACATGACAATCAATAGATGGTCTCTGCCCAGGTCACAGTCCACCCACAACCTAGACACTTGCCAAGTAAAACAAGGGAATTACACAGTCTCTGCGCACACCTGCTACAGGCAAACAAGATGCTTAACATATGGCCTCTGCTCTCTGCTCAAGTCACTGGCCATCCACCTAAAGACTTACCAAAAAAGGGAGGGATCTCGAACGGGTAATCCCTGCCCAGATCGCTCAATTCATCCACCACCTACATTTTGATGAATTTGTATGTGCTGGGTCAGCACTTTTGTTAATGCACTCACCAAAAAAGGGAGGGATTTCAAAAGGGTTAATCTTCCCAAGCTCTTCCAGCTCCTCAACCACCTGCAGATGGCATTCAGTGCATGCATGTGCACATTCGAACTTTTCGCATGCATGCACACATTATAAGCAGGAAGCGCGACATTCTGTTTCCTCCTCTCTTCCTCAACCACCTGCACATCTTAAGCTGATTGTGAAATGATTACCTTAGTTTAATTCCGTTACCTCAACCATCGACACATTATAAGGCACATACGTGCATGCATGCGACGTAATGCAGGACATGAGCATACTTCAATTGAAATCACGGAGGGGGCAAAAGAGTGCTACGCTACGTTTTAAACACATCACTTCAGATCATTGAAGAACATCGATGAAGGGGGTAAAAAGGGGGATATGCTGCAATGACATTTATGCTCTTAATGCTGTGATATCTGAGTAATAATAAGAACTAAAAATCTGTTCAGATGTTTTGCGGTCTGTGATACCTCCAGCTCCCACTGATTATCCCCTACTTCCTGGCGGAAAAGTTTGCCGGTATATGGCATTTCAGTCAAAGGAATTTTCTCCTTTGTAAATGTCAGGAGTGTCACCGTGCAGCATATTTCTTTCTCCCGATCCTAACCGTTCCTCTTGCATCTTGTATCCATGTAGATTATAGTATGCGTGCACTTAAGCACCTCATTAAATAAACAATGCACGTGCCTTCACCACACAGGTGATTTAGATGGGGGAACGATCGCCATCGTCATTCTGCCCACCTTGTCAATGTTGACTTTGGCTGCACCCCCACCAACAGTGCACGAGGCTTCACCACACAGGTGAAAGGGGGAGCGGTTGTCATCATCATTTTGCCCACCTTGTCAATGTTGACTTTGGCTGCACCCCCACCAACAGTGCACGAGCCTTCACCACACAGGTGATTTAGATGGGGGAACGATTGCCATCGTCAATCTGCCCACCTTGTCAATGTTGACTTTGGCTGCACCCCCCCCAACAGTGCACGAGCCTTCACCACACAGGTGAAAGGGGGAGCGGTTGTAATCATCATTTTGCTCACCTTGTCAATGTTGACTTTGGCTGCACCCCCACCAACAGTGCACGTGCCTTCACCACACAGATGAAAGGGGGAGCGATTGCCATCATCATTCTGCGCACCTTGTCAATGTTGACTTTGGCTGCACCCCCACCGACAGTGCACGTGCCTTCACCACACAGGTGAAAGGGGGAGCGGTTGTCATCATCATTTTGCTCACCTTGTCAATGTTGACTTTGGCTGCACCCCCGCCCCCGATGAGCTGCTTCATGATGTTTCCAAGAGGCTCTACCAAGCCAGCAGCAGAGGGGTCCACCTGCAAACATGCAGGCAGAACAAAAACGTTGGTAAGTGGACACTTGTAGCCCAGGGTGCTCTCTGGCACTGCAAGAGGTTCTACTAAGCCAGCAGCAGAGGGGTCCACCTGCAAACATGCAGGCAGAACAAGAACGTTGGTAAGTGGACACTTGTAACCCAGGGTGCTCTCTGGCACGGCAAGAGGTTCTACCAAGCCAGCAGCAGAGGGGTCCACCTGCAAACATGCAGGCATTACAAAAACGTTGGTAGGTGGACACTTGTAGCCCAGGTTGCTCTCTGGCTCTGCAAAAGGCTTTGCCACCTCTGTATTTATGCTTATTTATGCTTAGTTACTGGATCCATATTATACACATTAGAACGTGAAATACGCCCTGTGAATAAAAAGTGAATAAAGAGATAACTTGTGTCGTTCATAAAGTTTGACGTGAACGTTGTCATAACTGAAGACCAACAAGTGCTCTGCCAGAGTTCTTTTGGTGTGCTCACTCAAGTATCTCTCTCTCTCTGCTTATAACAAACTCTGTGTGTTCGATTACAGTTTTCTTTGCTGATCAAATTGAGACCCCAGGGGCAGCCACACAACCTAAGCACATCAATACCAGGAGCTTTATCACTAGCCCATACAGAAGACCCTGTTCTATTCCATTGCCACACAGAAGCACACACAAACCGTAGAGATGAATCATACACTTTTTCACACAAGCGTACTTCAAGCATGCACACACACATACACACATATAAACACACAGGCATACCCATATACACACGCTTGCGTGGGTCAAAGCTCAAGACCTCTTGCATCTGGCACGCCTTCTCGCTCAACAGCCATTGAAGGTAAGCACCAATGCAGGCACGCAAATCACAAAAATGAAGGCCACGCCCAGCGCGTGTAGGTCGCATGCTATAAGGCAGACCACGCACGCCCTTGTGCATCCCTGTATCGCACAACTGGCCCAGTTTTGGTAGGTTCTATGCCAGGTAGACCATGCGTATTCTAATGCATCCCACCATTGCACGACTAACTTCTCATGAGAAGAAGCGTAGTGCTTGTTAGTTCTATGCCAGAGCAGACCAAATACACTCAAGCATCACATTATTGCATGACTAACATCTAATGGGAAGAAGCGTAGTGCTTGTAAATTCTATGCCAGTGCAGACCACACACGCTCAAGCATGCCACCATCGCACAACTTACGTACTGGGGACGAAGCCCAGAGCTTGCAGGTCGTATGCCAGTGCAGACCACACACGCTCAAGCATGCCACCATCGCACAACTTACGTCTTTGGGGATGAAGCCCAGAGCTTGCAGGTCGTATGCCAGTGCAGACCAGTCTTCTGTAGACAGGTGAGCGATGTAAGAAATGAGCGCCCCTCGCTGCTCTTCAGTCACCTGCGTGGCAAAAACGGAGTTGAACAAGGGAAAGGCTTACAAAAGAAAACTGAGGGTTTGAAACATAAATAGAGTGCCCCTCGCTGCTCTTCAGTTACCTGTGTGGCGAAAAGGGAGTTGAAGAATGGAAGTAAGAAGCTTTGTTTTTTGTTGCTGATATCAACTCCCTTCTCTCTTCTACCGCTGCAACTGCAGTCAAACGGCACTGATAACCTCACACGCACAATTTTTCTTGTGTGAGCACTCGTGGAGTGCAAGCGCATATAGGACAAAGACGCAACAAAAGATAGCCATTTTCCGGAAATAATCACACAAAAATGTTTAAACACAAACACGGTTGACATGCAATTCTGTCATAAAACTTCCAAAATCAAAATGCAGCTTCTGTTCCAGCACAAAGAATTGCATTGGACGACAAAAACAACACAGACGCACACCATCAGGACCTACCTCTGTCATGAGACCGAAGTCTAAGATCACAATGCGGCCATCGTTAGAGCGCATGAGGTTTCCAGGGTGGGGATCCGCATGTAAGAAGCCTGTCTCAAGGAGCTGCAGGTAGTTGTGGGTGTGCTTTTTTGTGCGTGAGAGTTTCATGTGCGAGCATGTTGTGTGTGCGTGTGTGTGCACTTGCGCACATGTATGTTGTATGGTGATGAGCACCAGTACGTAGTGTATTCAACAAGCATACTATACAGCCAATCATGCGCCTGCGCCAAGTTGGTAAGCGTTCAGCAGGCTGGGTCACAGCTCACGACGAACACCCAAAGTAGCAATTACCACTGAGGCAGGAACACATTACCTGTCTACTGTCTTATGCATTTACTGTTAAAGTGACAAGAGCCACGGTTTTGCGTTGTGTCTTCACAGGCACGTACCTGCGCTAAGTACGCATTCAGCAGGTTGGTGCACAGCTCAAAACGAACACCCAATGTACCAGAGGAAACCAAGGCAGGGACAGATGTCCTTTCTACTGCCTACAATTACACTGAGAAGCGCTATGTTGTCCTGCATCCTGCACAACCACACACCTGCACCAAGTAGGCGTTCAGCAGGCTGGTGCACAGCTCGCGCACATCAGTCGCTCTGCTCTCGCTCAGCTTCTCACCGCGGATCCAGCTGTGTGCAGCAAGTGAATTAAAGTGTGTGGGCAGTTTATGAGCACAGATCAGTCGCTCTGCTTTCGCTCAGCTTCTCACCCTCGGATCCAGCTGTGTGCAGCAAGTGAATTAAAGTGTGTGGGCAGTTAATGAGCACAGATCAGTCGCTCTGCCCTCGCTCAGCTTCTCGCCGCGGATCCAGTTGTGTGCTGCAAGTAAATCAAAGTGTGTGGGCAGTTTATGAGCACAAATCAGTCGCTCTGCCCTTGCTCAGCTTCTCACCGCGGATCCAGCTATGTGCAGCACGAGTGAGTTAGGAGTTTGCGAGCAGTGTATGAGCACAGCGGATCCAGCCGTGTGCGGCAAGTGAATCAAAGTTGGTGAGCAGTTTGTGAGCGCAGATGCTATGTGCTGTGAGCAGCACAAGTGAGTTAGGAGTTTGTGAGCAGTTTTTGAGCACAGATCATGCGCTGTGTGCAGCACGAGTGAGATAGGAGTTTGCGAGTAGTTTGTGAGCACGAGTGTTATGTGCTGTGAGCACGTCGAACGCTATTGCAAGCATTCTGGATACAAATGTGCCTCCGTTTATTCTTTGGTAGCGCTACCATAATTGTACTAATGCATAAACAGGAAATTAAAATATTTGTATTGCCAACCATCTCTCGGGCAGCTTCTCCTGCTATAAACACACACAATTCATATTTTGCCTTAGGCTTTGCCTTGTACATCTCAACTCGAACCTCAATATCTATTACCTTTTTTCCATTACATTCTGTTTTCAGTGTGCAAGGAGGTACAAGCACCGAACCCATCAGCCCAACGTAGTGGCAGCCAGTCCTTTGTAATCTAGTATAATTTAACAAACGTACGCAAGCAACATAACTCACAAAGTGGTCAAAATCCATTGATGCAAGCATCCAAGAAAGTGTTTGTAAATCCACGCACACGCGCACGCACACATACGCTCATAAGCACACACATGCACAGACACACACGCGCACCCAAACAAACACGCACGCATGCAATCCAACTCACTATGTGGTCAAGATCTCATCGCTGCACATCTCCTCCACGGCTTGCGTCACCATGATACCCTGTGAGGAGTCAGTTGTTAGATAATTCGTGATTCATAGATGTTGTGATTCATGGATTCTTCTATCCATTAGCACCTTAACAAGGTAATCATATAATAATCATTTTCAGGAGTTGTTACGGCACTCAGCACCAAATTGCTCATGTACAATGTAAGGTGCAACAAGAAAAAATCCATTTGATAACCCGCAAACAGAACGTGGACACACTGCACTCAGAGAAAGTGAACGAGAAGCAGGAAAGTGCTGACAGGTGTGAGAGACAAGCACGCCACATTCACACACACATGCATACATACACACATATACACACATTCACACACATTCACACACACGCACGCACGCACACACACACACGCACACACACACACACACCTACACACACACACACAAAAAAAAACACACAAACACACACACACACACACACACACATACGCACACACCTTCAGCGGCGCCATCTGCTTGGCAAATGTGTTCATGGCACGCGCCTCCCAACCGTAGTCCATTTCATTGAAAAAACGCTCCGCCCAGGCATCAATGATCGCAGCCCAATCCACACGGATCTGCAACGGGTTTATGCACACACACACACTTGTACGTTAGAATATGTCAAGCCGTAGAAGGTAAGCAACCAAAAGCTGCACGATCGAGCACATCTGCCGTGAATACACGCCCAGTACATGAGCAGGGTTGGCTAAAACTGTGCGTTCAAAGTGCAGCGAAAATCGGAGTCCCACCAATTTATGGACCATGGGCTGCACGACCTTACACTAAAATTATAGTCCCTGCAAAAGGACTTGCTCTTTTCATTTATTTTCTCCCTCGTAAATATGAAACCAAGCACCTGCTTGGCAGGCCCTTTACTTCCACCTGAGACCCTATTACACTGAAAAATCTTCCTAGATCTTCGTTGAATTCCTGCAGATACTTCAGGCTTTATCTCAAATCTATTTTGAGAGTGAACTTTCATATTTTTACACACAGCCTATTGGCGTAGATATGTATTTAATCGGTGTGTATAAATACATTAACATCCGATGGGCAGTTTGGGCCATCCTCACACATAAGCAGATAGAATGAACAAAAAACAAATGCTGGACAACATACATTGGCAACAGCAATTGCCAGTTGAAGGCTTGTCAATATAAATGGTTGCGTATGAAAGCGAACTCATCAAGAGACGTGACACACAACTATGCACCACATAGACACAACCACACACGCACACCACACACACACACAGATACACACACGCACACACACACAAAAACACATACACAAACACACACACTCTCTCTCTCTCTTTCATACACACACACACACACGCACACACACACACACCTGTGGTCGTAGAGCCACTGCAAGATTGCGTATGAGCATGAGGTCCAAGGCCACTGCTTCCAGCACCCCAGGTCGTTGCACCTTGACAGCCACCTCCGCTCCCCCCAACTCTTTACGCAAGACGCCGTAGTACACCTGTGAATGAGGCCAGGGATGTTTCGTACAGACTTTAGAGACGTGCACTTCAATGAAATATGTGTTAGTATGTGTTAAATAATATGGTAAGTGCGATACGGCATGTTATACAAAGACCCGTAGCATACCTGTGAGGCCAGAAATGTTTCGAACATACTTTTTGAGTCGTTTGATACTGTAAGTCACGCGTCAAATATTTAAATACAACACGGCGTATTATTCAAATACACCATAGTACACCAGTGAGCCAGGAATGTTTCATACAGACATTTTGAGATGTTTAAAACAGCAAAATACGCGTAAAATGCGATACGGCGTATGTAAAACACGCAGTAGTGCATCTGTGAATGAAGAGCGTGTTCGCACTCAGAACGTGAATGAAGAGTGTGTACACACTCAGAGCGTGAATGAAGAGCGTGTACGCACTCAGAGTGTGTACGAACTCAGAGTGTGTACGCACTCAGCGCGTGTACGCACTCAGAGCGTGTACGCACTCAGAGTGTGTACGCACTCAGAGCGTGAATGAAGAGCGTGAATGAAGAGCGTGTACGCACTCAGAGCGTATACGCACTCAGAGCGTGTACGTACTCAGAGTGTGTACGCACTCAGAGTGTGTAAGCACTCAGAGCGTGTACGCACTCAGAGCGTGTACGCACTCAGAGTGTGTCTGGCACACTTATGGTAAATCACACGTTCCGTCGATTACCATTTCGCTCACACTTCTTATGTCAGGCGCACGTCCTAGGGATATACAAGCATACGAGGCATGCAAGCTACCCAGCAATCATGCACAACACATTTGATTGCCAGGCACCTGGTATGTCTGCAACGAAAAAGACACGAATTAAACGCTCTGATTCTCGAGTTTGTTAACGTAACGATTCTTGTGCTTGGTGACCCCCGTCTTTGCCTTGCTTGTTCGTTTGAGTTTTGAATGTAATGTGTGGTGTCATATACTCCTAGGATGCTATACACATCCTATAGGAATATACGAGCGTACACACCGTGCAAGCAGGGTTGGCCCGAACCGTATGTGTACACCGTATATGGCCAGATATTTGGTGATTTCTCTGCCAAAAACACCAAATTTAAACCGTATTTTACACCGTATTTTACACCGTATATATAGTTATGGTCAACCCTACGTGCACGCTACGAAGAGATTCTGTACGACACAGGTAATTGCCAGGAGTTGACCTGTCATGGAGGCACACATGTGATCTAGTTTACTGACAGGCTGCGCTAAGAAGGGGCACGTATTTTTTCACGCATCCCTCAGCACCAGCACAACCACCTGGCTTAACAGCATTTCATACATGTACACATGTAGACATACACAAACACACACTCATACACATAAACGCACAAACCCACCTGACCCAATGATGCAGCAGCCACAGGCCGCTCCGACAGAGTTTCAAACATAGCGTCCACTGGGCGTCCCAGCGAGGCCTCCAACACCGTACGCGAGATGGTGGTGGGGAAGGGGGGCACACGGTCCTGCACGTGTGTGTACGTATGTGTGTGTGTACGTGTGTGTGTGTGTACGTGTGTGTGTTTGTTGCAGAATGCCTATATACGGGAGATGGTGGTGGGCACGGCAGGGATGTGCTTGCGCATGCGTGTGCACTTGTGTTCCTGTGTGTGTGTATACGTGTGTACGTGTGTGTACATGCGTGTGTATGTTGCAGAATGCCTACATACAGGAGATAATGGTAGGTGAGGCAGGCATGTGCGTGTGCATGTGTGTGCACATGTGTTCCTGTGTGTGTGCAGTATGAACACACTTGTGAGGTGACAAGGAAGGGCACTCGCGTCTTTGTGTGTGTGTGTCTGTGTGTGAAGCATGTTATTCTTGCGCACAATACGCCTAGGTTTAAGGCGTGTGAAGCATCTAAGTCTGCGGTGCACATTGAACCAACTTTTTTTCTCGTGCACACAAGCCTAGGGTCTATCACAACCATATCTAATATTGTCGTGTGTGAATACAGAGTATATAAAGCATCCTTAACAGGAACGTTCCAGAGCATACAATTATGGCTGACCTAACACACTTCTCAAAAGCAAAGCCAGTGATTTAAGGTGCACACACACATTCACACACACACGCACGCACACACACATACACACGCACACGCACACGCACACGCACGCACACAAACTCACGAACACACACACACACACACACAAACCTGCAGCATCTGGATTTGCTCAAAATATGCAGGAGACAGGAGGTCCACACGAGTTGACAGCGCTTGAGCAACCTGAGCGTTTGTGTGCGTGTTTCATTTGTGTGTGTGTGTGTTTATGTGTGTGTATGTGTGTGTGTCAAGAAACAAATTAAGGCATATCTGTCTCTAAATAAATATGTGTGCCCTCGGTGGTGGGCGTTGCACGACGCCCAAAGTGTGTGTGTATACGTACAAGTGAGAGCAAGCTCAAACACACACACACACACACACACACCCACACCCACACCCACACCCACACCCACACCCACACCCACACCCACACCCACACACACACACACACACACACACATGCACACACTCACACTTAGCTAAACATACAAATGCTCACACACACAGACAAACACACACATAAACGCACAAACACTCACAACACCTACACATACCTTGACATAAGCCGGGCCCAGCCTTTCGATGACCAATCTCAACTGAGAAGCGCGCTCCCGCTCATTCTGCTCCACAGTGTTGGTGGCAAAGTCCATGGCTAGCGCAGCCCCAAAACCAGCCGCCTCCGCAGCAACCTGCGCAAGCAAGCAAGTTGAAATTTTTGATTCAACGCCCAAAACCAGCTGCGTCAGCAGCGACTTGAGCATGCAAGGACGAGAATAAATGTGCGCCTTGCCTGCATACACACATCACATCTCACAACACCTACAAATGGGTTGGCTGCAAGTCTGGTATAACAGCAGTTCAGTAGTTGCCAGTACGCAAACCCACATGCGTAGGGTTGGCCAGAGCCGTAAATACACACCGTATATGAAGTTTTAATGATTCCCCTGCCAAAAGTACCGTACATACACTATATATGTATAATTCTGGCCAACCCTACACATGCGACACTCACGCATATCTGCACACATTCACAATTACCAAGCACACGAGCAAAAGAACATGGCAGTGAATGCACAGGGAAGCAGCTTGATTCTATTGTATTGATTCCTCTGCATTTGGTCTACCGTATTAATTCTACCGTATTGATTCGACCGTAATGATTCCTCTGTGAACTCTGTAAGGGTTCAAAACAAATGAAACTCTGTTTCTACCACATTGATTCCTCTGTACTTGGCTACTAGCATAAGTGGAAGGCAAACGTCATGAACATTGCGATGCACTAGGCATCTAAAATGGTAGGGTGAAAAAACACCTGTGCAGTGCGCTTGGCATCTAAAACAGTATGGGTAAAAGAGAACCTGTGTGCTTGGCATGGTTCAGACAAATCAATACCTGTGCGGTGCGCTTGGCAGCAAGCATGGTCTAAACACATGGTCCAAAGCGGTATGGATAAAATAAATCACCTCTGCAGTGCGCTTGGCAGCAACACATGGTCTTAGAGAGACATGTGCAGCGCTTGGCATCTAAAACGGTATGGGCAAAAACACCTGGCAGCAAGCATGGTCTACTAATCTTGATCTGCTAAACCATTACCTGTGCGGTGCGTTTGGCTACAAGGACGGGCCTGTTATCAAAGTAGCCGGACAGGCGCTCAGGGCAGTAGTGGCCGTCTTTGAGCAGGATGGAGCGGGCCTGTCAGGAATTATGGACGAGGGCAGAGTGTGAAAAAGGGTGAAAAAGTGTGTGAGTGAACTGCAAAGCTGTGTTGGAGCAGGCAGGCAGGCAGGCAGGGGTGTAAAGTAACAACAAAGCCTGTTAAAGGATGGAGCGGGCCTGTCAGGAATTATGGACGAGGGGAGAGTATGAAAAAGTGTGAGAATGTGTGAGTGGGCTGCAAACCTGTGTTGGAGCAGGAAGGCAGGCAGGCAGGCAGGCAGGTAGATTGGCAGGCAGGGGCGCAAAGTAACAACAGTACCGTACTGCGCTTTTAGTATTGCGAGGCCTACTTTATGCGAGGTGCCAAAATAATTAGAATACTTAATTTGCGAGCATTAAGAGCGAGGCCCCTGAAAAGTTAAGGAAAATTGCGAACTTTGCGAATTTGGGGATTTCTTGTGCTCTCGTCTCTGTATCTATTCAGTGCTGATTTACATCAAAGTCTGAGACGAGCTTTAAGGCTCCTAACTTCAACCTGAGGAGTTACTCTTGCCTCCCCCCCCTCCTCCGCTTC
>Ga0307974_1000331_pt1 | contig 28074 bp, 30 predicted proteins | sample OrgLakmetagen784_FD_201812 | JGI IMG/M metagenome (GOLD analysis project Ga0307974, IMG submission 201812) | Saline water microbial communities from Organic Lake, Antarctica - #784 | ecosystem: Environmental > Aquatic > Non-marine Saline and Alkaline > Saline | place: Antarctica: Organic Lake... | reverse complement strand
TAGGCAATCTATTTGGCAGCGGTACACCGGTCATTACTCGCACGATACAACTCTACAATACTGAGTCAAGCAAGCTCGAAGACTTCGAGCCGTACAAGGCTACTGACGTAAAGCTGTATTCTTGTGGACCAACCGTGTACGACAATGTTCACATTGGTAATCTCCGGGCATTTCTCAACGCAGATATCCTCAAGCGCGTATTAATTCGTAATGGCTACATTGTTAATCACACGATGAACCTCACTGACTTTGGTCACCTAACTGACGATGGTGACGCTGGTGAAGACAAAATGATGAAAGGTCTCAAACGTGAAGGGTTGGAAATTAACCTCAAATCTATGAGGAAATTATCTGATATGTACATCGATGCGTTTTATGACGATATACACGCGCTACGAATCTTACCTCCAACGACCTATGCCCGCGCCAGTGATTACGTCAAAAAACAAATCAGCCTCGTCAAAACCCTGGAGGAAAAAGGCTTCACGTATGAAACTTCAGACGGCGTCTATTTTGATATTTCCACCTTCCCTACCTACGGCCGCCTCGGTAACATCAATTTAGACAAACTCAAATCCGGCGCCCGGGTAGAGGTTAATACTGAGAAAAAGCACCCAGCTGACTTCGCTGTCTGGAAAAAGGGCGAGCTTGGCTGGCAGAGTCGCTGGGGCACCGGTTTCCCTGGTTGGCATATGGAATGTTCAGCCATGGCAATGGCGACGCTCGGAAAGCAAATCGACATTCATACCGGTGGCGAAGATCTGCAATACACCCACCACAACGCGGAAATTGCACAATGTGAAGCTGCTACCGGCAAGCCGTTTGTTAAGTACTGGCTGCACAATGCCTTTGTTAATATTGACAATGGCGCCAAGATCAGTAAATCAAAAGGTAATGCCCTCAACTTACGACACATCCTCGATCACGGATTCATTGGCGATGACTATCGCTACTGGCTATTAACCGCTCACTACCGCTCACAAATTACCTTTTCTTGGGAGGCGCTCAAAGCAGCTAAACAAGCCGTATTCCGACTCAAGCGACACATGTTCGAGGAATATAAACAAAAACCATCTGCTCCCGACATAGAGTACATTGAAAAATTTGACCAACGGTTAGCCGATGACCTCGACACTCCAGGTGCTATCGCTATTATGTGGGATATGGTTAAAGATAAAAACTTATCTGATACTACCAAGGCCGGCACGTTGCTGGCGATGGACGAAGTGCTGGATATTGGTCTCTCAGACAACCGAGCCGACGGAGCCCGTTCACTTGGTGTCGTTGCCAAAGACGATGTGCCCGACGACATCATGGCACTCATCGACGCCCGAGAAGTCGCTCGTATCGGCCGCGAATGGCCCGAAGCCGACGTCCTACGTGAGCAGATCACAAAAAAAGGCTACAGCGTCGAAGACACTGAGCATGGACCAAAGGTGACTAAGTTATAAAAAACCGCGCAACTTGCGCGGCTATATGAATTTTAGAACATTATAGTCGATTGACACTTTACTTTTGACGCATGAGTTCCCGTACCCCTAGTCCAGCCAACACAAACAGAAGTGTGAGCAGTCCCACTATCGTTGCTCCAAAATCAGTCCATTCTTGACCGGTTACAAGGTTATAAACCAGAGATGAGACAATTGCTCCAACCAACCATATCAAGGAGCTGACAGCTGCAAAGATGATTCCTTTGCCAATATGTAACAAGGTCATTTATACCGTCCTTATTTAGGTGTAACTCACTATACACACCTTCCCCACTCTCCACAATAAGATACTAAGACTCGCAAAGTCGTTTTCGTGCTAAACTAGCTGTCACATGGCGACTCATACCAGTAAATCACTGCGAACTCCACCTCAAAACGTAGATGCCGAAAAGGCCTTACTTGGTGCAATCATCCTCAAACCAAACGTGATGCATGACATCTCGGTATTGGTCTATCCAGAAAGTTTCTACGCTGACAAACACCGGGCCATTTTTAGTGCAATCTCGCAGACCTTCTCTAAAGGTGACCCGATTGATATTGTCTCGATCGCTACTAAACTCAAAGAAATGAGCCAGCTCGAGCGGGTTGGTGGCGCAACCTATTTGACCGAACTAATCGAAACCGTCCCGGCCGCCGGTAACGCTGCGTACTACGCTGACCAGGTACAGGCAAAATCTTCACTGCGCGGCCTCATCCACGCAGCAGATGACATCGCCGAGATTGGCTACAGTGACCCCGACTCAGTTGATGAAGCAATGGACCAAGCCGAGAAAAAGATCTTCATGGCCACCCAATCACCTTCAGCCCAGAAGTTTCGACCAATTGGAACTGCCCTTACCGAGGCGTGGGAGCGGTTTGAACATCTCACCGAAAACCCACAAGACAAGCGCGGTGTTCCCTCTGGCTTTCACTCGCTTGATAATGTTTTAGCCGGCTTTCAAAAATCTGATCTGATCATCCTGGCTGCCAGACCAGCGATGGGTAAAACTGCCTTTGCGCTCGACCTAGCGCGTAATGCTGCCCTACAGCACGGTGCATCGGTCGGATTCTTCTCGCTCGAGATGAGCGACCAACAGCTGGTTGATCGTATGCTCGCCGCCGAGTCTGGAGTTGATAGTTGGAAATTGCGTACGGGTCGTCTGAGTAACGATCAAGAGTACAATGACCTCCAAACCGCCATGGAAAAGCTCAGCAAGGCGCCGATCCATATCATCGACCAGGCCGATATGAACATCGTCAAAATGAAGTCTGCGGCCAGACGTCTAAAAAATGAGTACGGCCTCGATATGCTCATCGTTGACTACCTGCAGCTCATGTCCCCCACCCTCAGCAAAGGTAGCGACAATATGGTACAACAGATCACCGAGATTTCACGTTCACTCAAGATCCTCGCTAAAGAGCTCGACATTCCGGTCATTGCTCTGTCTCAGCTATCTCGCGCAGTCGAGCAACGTGGTGGTAAACCGCGTTTGTCCGACCTGCGTGATTCAGGTTCGATCGAACAGGATGCCGACGTGGTGATGTTTATTCACCGGGAAGATAAAATGAATCGCGACCAAGAAGCTGAGCGACCAAACATTGCCGAAATTATGGTAGAAAAACACCGTAACGGTGCTGTCGGCCACGCCGAGCTCTACTTCGACGGCGAGCATGTCCGCTTCCTCAACCTCGACACCCACCACGCTGCGGCTGGTGGTGGTGATGATTTCTAGCTTATTTATATTAAACTTCAGTCTACCGTGGAAAATCGGAACCTCTTTTTTATATGATATTATTCACCAATCATGAACCCCCTCGACCAACTCATTTCCCACTTTGAACAGTTCCCTGGTGTCGGAGCACGGCAGGCCAAGCGGTTTGCCTTTCATGTACTGCGACTTCAAGCTGATGAAGCGCGCAAGCTGGCCAACCTGATCGAAAACGCTCGCACCACGGTGATCGAGTGTGCTAGCTGTCACCGCTACTTCACCAAACGGCACTCCGAGGAACTTTGTAGTATCTGCAACAATGAGAATCGCGACCGAACCCACCTATTGGTTGTTGAACGTGATAGCGATGTCCAAGCGATCGAACGAGCTGGTGTATATGACGGACTCTATTTTGTGCTTGGCGGCACTGTGCCATTGTTGTCGGCACCAGAGAATAGCAAGCTACGCAGTGGCTCGCTTAAAGCCACTGTAGCAGCCCGAATCCCCGAAGGTCTAAGCGAAGTCATACTTGGCTTTTCGGTCAATCCTGATGGCGAAAATACCGCTCGGTTTGTGCAGTCATTCCTCACCGAAGTAACCGAAAAAAAAGTTACTATTTCCTACCTCGGCCGCGGCCTCTCGACCGGCAGCGAACTCGAATACGCCGACAGCGAGACTATTAAGAACGCCCTGCAAAATCGTACGTAGGATACCGCACTCCACACTACTTATTTAGAACGTCCGCGAGGATAGAGTGCCTGTAGTAGCTGGTGGACATCGGAGCGTGTGAGAAATAGGTAGTGTGGAGTTCGATATCGCGCATGTGTGACGTATTCCTGCCCAACATATTTAGAACGTCCGCGGGGATAGAGTGCTTATTTTCAATAGTATACATCGGAGCGTGTGAGGAATATGTTGGGCAGGAATACGTCGGAAACGTAGCGATTGACTTTTATAAGTAAAGTTGTATGCTATTAGCAATCTTAACTGAAACGGAGAGTACACATGCCAAACACTGTTGACTACGACACACCTATCACAGTAGGCCGCTACAGCTATTCACTCATGGATCTCATTCACGCCATCGAGAACCGTGATGATGGGCTGCCAATTCCTGTTGATAAGTACTATATTGTCCGCGCGTGGTTTGAATTGACTCCACGCAACAGGCTGGATGGCCTCGAGTTGGTACGAACCTATAACCCTGACTAACACAGATTAAGTCAAACCAAAACGCCTCACTCGTTTGAGTAAGGCGTTTTTCCTTTGTTTTTGCTAGATCTTATCGATGGTCACTTGAGCGTAGTGCTGTCGGTGACCGAGTCGTCGATCGCGGTTTGACTTTGATTCGAACCGGATGATGGTCAGCTTCTTGCCTTTCTTTTCTCCCAGGTAAGTTGCCTGCACTTTACCAACAGTCGGGGTACCAATTTTACTGGTTTTTCCGTCGTCAGTCATCAGGGCATCGAATTCAATTTTTTCTCCCGCTTCATGGTCGCCTAAAAGCTCTACCAAGATAGTCTCGCCTTCTCGTACCATATATTGCTTGCCGCCAGTAGCGATTACTGCAAATGGTGCTGTGTTGCTAGTTTCCGTTGTATTCATAAAATAATTTATTCATCCATCCTTCACTCGTTCGGTCATGCTCAAGTAAACTTGATCGAGACGCTCACTCGTTAGGCTGTCATAGTGGTCACGATTATACAGAAAAGCTTGTAATTTGCAATAGATATTGCTAGGTTGTCAGACAGACACAATAGGAGCACTATCATGGAATATGCTGTATTTCGTTTCGACCGCAACAACATCATGGAGCAATGGATCATCCCAACTAGTGAACTACTCAAATACATGGGTATAAGCAAAAGAAAGGTGACCATTCCAATTGTCCTATCTGAACACGGAAATGTCTGCAATCTGCTTTTCTCACGATCTGATGCTCAAATATGTGTCATCCAAGGATATGAAACACGAGATACGTATGTATTTTTTCAACCTCAAGTAACCCTAAATGAGACAGCTTTAAATCATTTGGTCGATATGTGGCGCACTCAGCCGTTGATCCAAAAGGTTACTATTGGGCTCCCAAAAACAAAAAAACTGTACCGTCTGTAAGAACGAACTGTCCGACTTGAGGCGGTTTTTTAATTCTCGTCCTTCTGCGGCTGATCAATCGTCAGCACGTCTACCCCGCCACTGATGCCGGTAATCTTGGTCACGTCTTTATCAATTTTATTCAGTTCTTTGTAGCCGGCGTTGTAGTGATTCACCGTGGTCGCCAGGGTGTTACCTAGCTTTTGGTAGTAATCTTCGTAGCGCACGAGGTGTCCAGAAAGCTTCTCGACGTTCTTAATAATGTCTTGAGCCTTTTCTTCAATTTCCATCGCTTTGAGGCCTTGCAAGACTGTCTGTAAGTACGCGAGGAACGAGGTTGGCGACACAATGATTACCTTGTGCTTGCCAGCTGCTCGTTGGATGAGGTTGTCTTCGCTCGCACCAACCTTATTAGAGAGCAAATCATAGTAGATTCCCTCGTGCGGGATAAACATAAAGGCGAAATCAGTGGTGTTTTCACTCGAGCGAATATATTTGGCTGTTTCTGCGATTCGTAACTTGAGATCGTTGACAAAAGCTTTTTCAAACCGCACCTTCTCTTCCCCATCAGTTGCACTGGCAAAGCGGTTGTAGTTCTCGAGTGAGAATTTACTATCAACTGGAATGACTTTGTTTTTTACAAACACCGCGGCATCGACAATCTCACCGTCGCTAAAGGCATACTGCATTTTAAAGCTTTCCGGTGGCAGCACGTTTTGTAACACGGTTTCAAGGTAGTACTCACCAAGCACGCCCCGTTGCTTGGGATTCTTGAGGATATCTTGTAGTTCGCGCAGTTGATCAGCCACCTGAAAGACCTGCTTGCTGCTCTCCCCGACTTCGGTTGTTTTAGCGACAACGTTCCGTAACTGCTCGTTCATCTCTTTGTTGATACTTTCTATCATTTCGCGAGATTCACGAAACTGCGCTCGGCTGCCGGCTTGCATTGACCGATTAGTCTCGGACAAGCGACTATCAACCGTCCGTCCCAACTCTTCGATGCGCTTAAGTAATAATACGTTATCCTGTAGGTCAGAGTGATTACTACGTTTATTTGCAGTAAATTGCCACAGCACAAATATAGCCTGTAACACCATTACCACCACTAATATAATCAAAATTAAACCATCCATATGCAAAGTATGTTAGCACAATCACCCGGCTATGTTTCGCAGGTGAGGACTGTTTAAGCATTGCCGTCAGGCCAAAACTAGGCGAGTTTCGCAGACAAGACACGTAGCCTGGTGATTGTGTGCAACAATGGTAAAATAAAACCACTATGACACAACACGAAACCATTAAGGCTGAACTGAAAGAAGCTATGAAAGCTAAAGAAGCCGTACGGCTGCGCGTTGTACGCGGTTTGCTTACTGCCTTTATGAATGAACTGGTTGCCACCAGTCGGACGCCACAAGACCTGCTAACCGATGACGAAGCCATGGCCGTTATCAAACGTGCTGCCAAGCAACGCAAAGAATCAATCACACAGTACGAGGCCGCTGGTCGACCAGAACTAGCCGCACCTGAAAAAGAAGAGTTGGTAATCCTTGAAGGTTATCTTCCCCAAATGATGTCAATCGAAGAAATCACTCCCATCGTTGAAGCCAAAAAAGCCGAGCTGGGTATCGACGACAAAGCAAAGATGGGTATGCTCGTCGGCGCCGTTATGAAAGAATTAGCCGGCAAAGCCGATGGCGGTGATGTAAAAACTGCTGTAGAGGCCCAGTTTTAGTTATGGAAGCATCCCCAGGTACATTTGATAATCGCCAACCCTTTGAACTAGCATTTGGTATATCAGAAGAACCAGAGAGTACCGAAGAAAAGCCGGTGCTACGCTATGAACGTAATGGGTTTGTGTTCACTGCAGAGCTAGACCTAATTGCAAATTCAGCAACAATTAGACTAACTGAAAAACGAACAGAATCGCTTAATAGAGACTGGCAACAACTAGCAACGGAGGTACAAAAACAAGCAAATGAAGAGCTTGGCAATCGCCGGGAAAAGTACAGTGATTACTTTGCTTGATTTATAGAGCTTTTTGTTGTATAAATAAATTAGCTCGGAATAATCCGAGAGTTTTTTGAGAAAGGAGTCAGTAATGGCTGAAATACAGGTATCGAATATCGAAGAGGGTCAAACGCACTTTGACGCGATAGCTCGGACGGACGACGACTTCCCCAACATGGTTGAACACGTCGAAATCATCATCTGCAGCGGCGAACAAGCCGGCAAGGTCTCGTACGAGGGTGACCCAGCCCAGGCACGATCAGTCTTTCCTGTGCTAATGGCAAAGCTTGATGACGCAGTCTTCGAAGCAGCAACCGAAGCTCAAGAAGGGACAATTTCTTGGTCAGGTGTTGACTTTGAACTGATTGAGCCGTGAATGCAACTGTTTGATCAAATCGAACAACTGGCAAAAGTTGCTTCGTTTCAAGTGCAAGACAAGGCCAAGCAAGAGGCACTGGATCGTGGCGAACCCTACATGCCACGAGCTCGACAAGGTATTTGTCCGCGGGTGATTGCAACAGCGTTTTGGCAAGCACGTCAGGTATACCGCAAGGACAAAACACTGAAAGCGTTCAAACCTGAGTCTGATGACAAGGAACAGGATAAGTTCAAACGAATGTTGAGTGCAGTGTCACGAGACGTGCTTTATCAGTGTACCGGTAGAGCGCCGCCAGAGGATGACATTCACATCATGCGAAATATTCTGGGACGAATCTTTGCCTATCGCAAAAATGGTAAGTTCGACCCAGATGCCCAAGCAGTTGCTATAAAGCTTGGACTTGTAAAACAGGAGACCAAATGAAACACTTCGACCCAGATGCAGTCCAGATCAATAGAACTGAGCTGTCGAACCCTTGTTTGGGGATTGTTCATCTCGCGATAACCCTCAATGGCGTAGTGAGCCTTTACAGAGCGGCTAAAATCCAAGCATATCTAGAGCGAATGCTCGACTCAACTGTTGGCGCTCTATACGAGCCTGCACAATGCCGGACTCATCTGTTTTGCTTCGTCGTCACCCCAATTGGTTGCGACGCGAAGCCGAAGGTGGCGGGATTGCTCGGTCCCCAGACCGAACGGTACCTGACCTCTCAATAACATGTTCTATAACATCCATACTGGATAGCAAAAGATCGACGAAACACTGTCGATCTTTTTTTAATTTTGACTTACCTAATTTAATTATTGCACACCTACCGAAACATCTCTACAGGACTTACATACTCTACTTTGAACCCGCATACCAACCGGTTGCTTTTTTTGACAAAATGTAATTAAAGGGCTATAGTTTTACTACCTGGGGTTGCTGCCGCAACATATAAACAGGTGAAATATGCCGAGAAAAAGAGGTGAACGGAACTGGGAAGACATGACTGGGGACTACGAACTGCACGTACCCATCAAAACAATAATACCCAGTGACGATCTCGAGCACACAAACAAAGAATCAGGGTTAGTATGGATCCATGGGGTGCCCTATATCAGGGCGATTGATGGCAAACTAGAACCTGTAGACGAGTAACAGCGCACACCCTGCGCTGTTTTTATTGTAAATCTGTAATCTGGTACGCTGTGCTTATATCGTACTTCCCTACCTTTGTCCGGCGCAAGTTTTGCAAGCAAGCTGGGTAGCCTAACGTTCGACCCAGCTCTTCAGCAAGCGAACGAACATAAGTGCCACTAGCAACCAAAAAGCGTACCGTTGCAACGGCACGGTCGTCGTCGACTAGAACCTCCAACAACTCAACCTCATGCACGGTCATCTGTCGCATGGGAATGTTTATAATCGTGTCGTTGGTGATTTCGGCTTCTCGCGCTCGTTTATACATGGGGACACCATCAACCTTGATTGCACTGTACGCAGAGACTGGAAGTGTATGAATACCTGTAAACGTAGCTATGGTCGCAGAAACCTTTTGTCTTAATTGCTCGGCTGTCTCGATAACGGCATATTCATCCAGAATCTCACCTTCCATGTCCCCTGTTGAACGTGACTCACCAAATCGCACTTCTGCGATATATTCCTTATCAAGCTTGACAAGTTCAGCTAGTTTCTTGGTACCCGCCCCTACCCCTAGCAACATCAATCCAGTCGCAAGCGGATCAAGCGTTCCAGCATGACCAAGTTTAGGTGCCTTGGCACCACCATGAGTGTTGCTATATATGCGGCGAAGTCGGCGTATCACGTCAAATGACGTAATACCATAAGGCTTATCTATTAATAGTAGCTCTGACCACTGTGTCATGTTAGACAAATTCGATTAGTTTTACCAAGAAAAAGGCAAAGAACAAAAGCATCATCACCCCCTCCCACTTTTGAATTTGCCGCGCCAGTCCGCTAACAAATAAAATAAGAGATGCAGCCACCAACACCATGATACCTAATTCCATTACTACTGGGTCTCCGGTAAGAGGGGTCATTGGCTCAAATGATGGTGCGAGCAAGCCAGGAATACCTACCACCATTAGAATATTAAAAGCATTGGAACCAAAAATATTACCTATTGCTAAATCAGTTTCTTTATCACGGATTGCTTGCAGCGACACAAATAATTCAGGGAGTGATGTTCCAATTGCAATGGCAGCAATAGAAACCAGGCCAATAGGAACAGACAACCCAGTTGCGATATTAACAGCCATCTCAACGGTGTAGTTCGCACCCACTAACACAGCAGCTAAGCCAAGTAACACAAATACAACCGATTTGATTTGTACCCCCAGACGTTTTTCTGAACCCTCTGCTCCAGCATCTTTTTCTGATGATGCTAGTAGGTACCATATATAAGCAATCAATGTACCCACCAACAACACTGCCTCTATCCGGTCGATTACACCATCATATACACTTGCTATAAAGTGCACCGTTGCTATAAAAAAGATCGGGAGTTCTGTTTGTAGTAAATTTTTACTAATTAAAATCGGCCCCCCAAACGCAGCCAAAACACCCACAATCAAGAGAATATTAGTAATATTAGATCCAACTGCGTTTGCTATAACAATTTCGTTTGTTCCATTAAATACCGCAGCCAGTGACGAAGCGAGTTCAGGTACTGACGTACCCAACCCAACAATCAATACCCCAATTGCAAAACTACTCATTCCAAACGCTGCACCAATTTGCTTTGCACCAGCTACAAATAAATCAGCTCCCCGTACCAATACAAATAAAGCAGCTGCCAAAATTCCAACCCATTGTGCCAGTATCGTTAATTCCATATGCCTGCTAGTATACCGCACTCAAGCAAAGAGAAAAGCATCCGTCGATACTTACCTGATCTTACAAAGCAGCCAGAAAATCTCCGTAGCCCGCAGCCTCCATCTCAGCTTGTGGCACAAACCGCAATGCGACGCCATTCATGCAGTATCGCAGACCGCCTCGATCAACTGGACCGTCATCAAATACATGACCAATGTGGTTATCGGCAATCGCCGAACGAGTTTCGGTCCGTACACTAAATAATTTACGGTCTTCATGTTCAGTCAAGGCATCTGGTGTGATCGGCGCCACAAACGATGGCCAACCAGTTCCTGAATCAAATTTGTCTCGTGAAGAAAACAGCGGTTCTCCTGATAGTACATCGACGTATATCCCTGGCTCATAGATTTTATCTAGTGGACTCGTCCCAGCTGGTTCGGTCCCGTCTTTTTGGGTCACTTTAAATGCTAATGGATTCATAGTTTCTTTCAGTGTCGCCATATCTGGCTTTTCGTAGTCTGACCAAGGGTAGGTGGTATTAGTGTTGTTCATAGTTGTGTTGTTACGCCATGGGAGATTTGGACTCGTGTCCGACCCCCAGTGCTCTTGTATAAAATCAGTTCGTCCTGAGCCGTTTCGGTAAAACTGGTATTTTAATTTGGTTAGCGTGCCTTGATAGTAATCTTGATGATACTCTTCCGCTTTGTAGAAAGTTGGTCGTGGCTCTACATCAATCTGCAGCGGTGCATCGTATGGACCGTTTGCATTCACTTCGCTGATTAATTGGTCGATGACCTCTTTTTGTTCTGGGGTTTCGTAATAGAACGCAGCTGAATATTTATCACCCCGGTCACCAAATGTTCCATCGCCATCGGTCGGATCAGTAGTTTTCATAGTGACGATTAGCAAATCTTCATATGACACCTGATTGGAGTCATATGTTACTTCGACCACCTCTCTGTGTCCCCCGCTACCATAATTTTCATAGGTTGGATTTTCGGTGGTACCACCGGCATAACCAGATACCGCCTCAATCACGCCCCTCGTCTTTTCCAGATCAGCCTCTACACACCAGAAACAGCCACCCGCCACCAGAGCGGTGGTGATAGCCGGTTCACTTGTAACTTGTGACGCAGGCACTGCAGGTGCTTGTGTCATGCTCGTGGCCTGATCAATTGTTTCGGTAACTTCTGTGGCCACGACATCAACAGCTTCATCTGTAGCCGTTGTGACCGCTTGTGTCACCGTAGCTCTGGCGTCTGCAACTTCTTCTTGTGCTAATTCTATTGCACTATCAACGGCCACCTCCGGCTCTGCAACCGTGCGTTCTACTTGGGTTGCATCGAACCCAAACCATCCCCCAATAATTAGCAATAATCCGCTTAAAAATTCCATACTAGTGTGACTTTGATCATAATACCTATTAGTACTTGTATTATTGGATAATATTTCGCTAGCGAAAGAATTCTTTTTCTGCTGCCCGCAATTGTTTGATCTTTTGTTTGTAGTCTGGCACCTGCTGTGCCACCAGAGCCCAAAATTGTGGCGCATGATTCATTTCTTGCAAATGGCACAGTTCATGGACGATTAAATAATCCTGCAAGGCTGGCTCTAGAAATAGAATCCGGTAATTGAAATTAAGGTTCTTCTTACTACTGCAACTCCCCCAGCGTGACCGAGTGTTACGAATCGCAACCCGATTGAAGTGCAGACTGTAGTGCTGGTTATAGTGCGCTAGACGCTCATGACATAAATCTCGTGCAGCTTCTTTGTGTTCAGCATAATGCTTTTTGACAACCACAGGCCAAGGGCGGCGGCTACGCCGCCGCCGTACCACCCTCACTCGCCTTCTACTCACTCCAAACATACAATAGCTATACGTTCAAATAGGTAATGGTCAGCTGCAGCACCGTCGCAAAACTCACCCACGCCAAGTACGGAATCTGCGCGTACGCGACCCACTTGGCGTACGGCCACACGGCATACATCGCCCACGGGATAGTTACCAGCACCACCAGGATCACGATTGCTGCCAGCCACAGGTTCTGCAATCCAAATTGCACCGGTGTAAACGCAGCGTTTGCTAGCAAGTTCAGTACAAATGGTAGCGCTACGATCGCTGGAATTTCACCTTGCCAGACTTTCAGAAATACGTAGCCAAAGCTAACTGCGATGATCGCATACAACACCGACCACACCGGTCCAAAGAGCCACGATGGTGGCGCCCAACTTGGCTGGATCCACTGTGTATAAATTTCCGCTTCTCGCATGCCGTTCATATCTGCGTATTATACCATTTTGTTGACTTATTTTGGAGATTTCGTTATGTTTTAATTAGACATTGAAGGAGGTATCGACATGCTATCGACACAAGACAGAGTGAAACTTTGGAGAGACAACACCCCACCCCCGCTGAATAAGCCACTCTCATACGATGCTTTCGTTGTACTTGAGCTGGATAATATTTCAATCGGTGGTGAAGTGCGTTGGGATGTGGCGCTCGAACAGTACGTATTTCAACCAGGCGAAGAAACCTCAGACACATCGTATGAACTGTACGAAATCACCGTACCTTCATACTACTACTTAGAGTTTCGCCATGTGATAAGAAACGTGCTCGGCGTGTACGTTACTCGCGGGATTCATGACCAACAGTGCCCGCCGACGTCAATGGAAGATCAGCTACCTGCATTACTGCGATGCCTGACTTACTAGACCGAATTACTAAAACGAGCGTCGATCAGACTGCTCGTTATTTTATTAAAATGGCTGCTCATCCCCACTGCCTGCTTGCGCCAGCTGCCACTGCATCCTGGCCAGACGCACTAGATTATAGTCATACTCCTCATCGCACGCCTCGTAGATTGGTTTGAGTTTTTCGTCACCATGTTCATCAAGTGCAGCAAACAGCTCGACTTTAGCGTCTTTCCAGTTAGCTGGCTCGAGGTGTTTGATTTGGTCCATAGTGACAGAGCCGTCTTCCACTAGTTTCTCGACATGACTCCAGATAGTCTGTTCCGTCATATCGCGCACGTGCGCCATTTCTTTGATACTACTTTCCTTCAACAGCAATTCTTTGGTCTGGGTGTAGGTGTCGGTTTTTTTAGCGTACTGCAAGACTTTTTTAGCTTTTTCTACCTCGTTCTCGTCTGGCACTTTACCGCCGTGGGCCACTACGAACCGCTCGTGCATCACTTCTGCTTCGCCTGGCTCCATGGCTTCAAACGCTTCGTCAGCCTCATCCGCCAGAGCGTGAAAACGCACATCAGCAGCGACCACCAGTGGATCAACCTGCAAAGCATTAGGGTGCATCCCCAGCACCTTCAATCCCTCAAGCGACCGCACCCGCGACAGTGCTACGTATCCTTGCCCGTAGACAAAGGCTTTACTCAAATCAATCTCGGCCGCATCAAGCGACATACCCTGGCTCTTGTGCACTGTTATCGCCCAAGCTAAGCGCAGTGGGTACTGGGTAATCTGAGCCAGTACCTTGTTGTCTTCGGCAATCTCCCACGAGGTCGTTTGCATTGTGATGCGCTTGCCGTCGGTCGTCTCGATCACTGGGTCACCATTTGATTCAAATTCGATCACCCGCGCCAGCGTTCCATTGACGTACCCTACCTCGAAATTGTTCTTCGTACACATCACCATGGCGTCTTCCTTTAGTTCCAGCATCTGGGGACTGAGGCAATTTTTCATCAACCCTTCGATCAACGGCTTACCGCCCTTGCCTTCCATCTGGAATTTTCGAATTGGTCCAGGCAATTCGGTCAACTTCTGATTATTCACCGCATCGACGTCTGCGTTGTGGGTGTACAATCTGGTCGGCTCAACATTTTCGTAGCCAATTTCTTTTTGCTCATCCAACAACGTGTAGTGGTCCTCTTCAATTTGGTTTTTGCGGATTGAACCCAGCAGCCCCAAGAAAATTTCATCAGCTTGTCGGTGCTGTTCAGAGAGGTAACAAATCAGCGGCTTAAGCGCTAGCCACGCTTCACTCATAAAGGCATAGGTCATGATGTCACCCTGACGTGTTACTGGTGGTAACTGGAAGAAATCCCCAATGCACACCACCTGAATCCCACCAAACGGTTCCTCGCTCTCACGAATGGTACGCAAAATTTTATTGACTGAGTTGAGAATCTTACCATCAAGCATCGAAATCTCGTCGATCACGAGCACCTGGGTAGCTTTAACGCGTTTATTGATGCGTTCTTTGCCGGCGATTGCATCGAGGTCTTGGGGAGTGAGATGATCTTTGATACCAACTCCGCTCCAGCTATGGATGGTCATCCCACCAATATGCGTAGCAGCAATCCCGGTCGAGGCCGTCACTGCCACGTGTAGCCCGGCGGCTTCCAGCCAATTGATGTACTGATTAATCACGTACGTCTTCCCGGCTCCCGGCTCCCCCGTTAAAAACACATTGGCCCCAGTTTTCAGTATATCGAGCGCCCGGTCTTGAGTCATATGCACGCCATTCTAACACGGATGAAAAATTTTAACTTTTACAATTTAGTATGCATAATAAAATTTAGACGAGCTACTGAGCGTTACCTACACTGCCGATGAACTCATCGGCTGGGCCGGCGCCGTTAACCCAGAAGACTTCAATCCACAGCTGGTCGAATCGTTCCAACCCAACAAGCGTAGTGAGGCACACCGCTATACATTAGATTGTTGATTAGTCGCTCCACTCACCCGCGAGGTAACATTTGTTGTTTCGATCCCCCGCCACCCTGATGATAACGCATTGATTCAATCAATCTATCCCAGCAGGACGTTGGTGACCTTCGAGGTAACATAAGCGCACGTGAACGAGTCATCTTCTTTGATTTTAACCATGTTGGCGAAACCCTTGTTGAAGCATGACTGTACCACTGGTACGGTTTTTCTTATTGAACCACATCTTTTTCTCCATCAAAGTACCCTTCAGTAACATCGATAAGCGTTGGTTCGTTAAACAACTCTAGCAAATGTTCCTTTTCTGCACTTTCAATCATTTCGTTCGCATAGGTCGGGGGAACACCTTTCATGGTAGAAAGCGTAATATGAGGGTGTGCATTAGTAGACTTAGGATTCTCTACTAACAGCGCATCTGCCTTACCATCAGTCACACGACCAATAATTTTCATTTTTAGTTTTTTCCCGACTTCTATTCCCTCTAGTGAGCCTGGACGGAACGCAATGGTTGAATGATGAGCTAGTACATTTTTGTGCACCGGTTCAAATAACTTAGTTAATAGTCTGATGTCGTCAACAAACGAGGCGGTATAGATTACATTAGGCTTATTCATACCATGATTATATCTGATAGTATTTAAATTTTTACTCGTTCTTGCCTTCGCAATTAGATGGTGATTAGCGTGGCCAATAAGCCGTCGCTAACAGATCAGACTGTTTATCTGGTATAGACTGATATACCGCCTCACTCACATGTGGGGCAAACGGATGAAGTACGATCAGGTACTGTTGCCACATCTGCAAAAATGCAGACGCTGCAGACACACTACCTGTAGCCGCCGCTCTTTGCACAAGCTGTTCTATTTCTGGTAATGCTGCTACTACTTTCTCTTGCGCTCGTGCGTAAAAGTGGCGTTCAATATCACCACCAACTGACTTTCCTAACCCGCGCAACGTCCGCACTATTGCGAAATCAACATCATTGAGGCGACCAGCCGACTTCGCAGTGACATTGTGATCAAGAATAACATTGTAGGCTCGTGCCACTCGCCATACATCTTGGACAAATTCTTGATATTGCATTAAATTTGATTCTTCAAACACAAAATCATGTGCTTGATCCATATAAGAAACGAGTGACATGCGTGTCACATCCGCACCGTACACATCTAAGTATGTGTTGAGAGAAACTGAGTTTCCAAGACTTTTTGACATCTTCTGACCATCAGCACCAAGGACCAGCGGATGAAAATAGACATACTCAAACGGCATCTTCCCTGTGAGATACACACTCATAAATAACTTTCTTGCTATAGACAGGCGGAGTAAGTCTGAACCAATAACCACCGATTCACTTGGATACACACTGTCGAAATCTACCCCCTCTAGATCTTTGAACACAAACACACTCCATGCACCAGACGTAAACCACGTATCAAACGTATCAGTCTCCTTTAGATACAACCCTCCCTCAACAGGATCTGTTGTCCATACAACTTGTGCTGAGGCATATACGCGCTGCAATCCAGCGCTGATAACTTCAAAGGTATGACCAGCATCGAGCAGCTCTTGTAAGTTGCCGTAATGTCGCTGATCTTGGTCATCAAAAAACCACACCATAAATTGAGAAGCATCTTCTACTAGATACCAAACAGGCATCGAAACACCCCATACATTTTGTCTCGAAATTGGCCAATCAATCATTTTGTGCAACCATTCAACCAAACCTTTTTTGCGCCATGCTGGATGAATATGAAGCTTTTCATTTTCAATTACTTCAAGTGTCTTTTTTCGGATTGAGATCTGTTCACCATCAATATCTAAAAACCATGACAGTCTGATCAAATCAACTATTTCATGTCCTTTCTTACACAACATCTGGGTCATCTCTCCTTCATGCTCTGCTGAAAGCGCTCCTTGCTCTTTCAGGTACTCTACCTCAGCATTATGGGCGGTTTGCAAATTGTCTCCAGGATACCGCTCAAGGAGTAACCCCTCCCAATTAAGGTAACTACGGGCTGGTAAATTATTTCGAATAGCGTATTCGTAATCGTATCGATCAAACGACGGTAGGAACGTTGCTAGATATGTTCGCTGTGTATGCCATTTAATATCCCTAGTGCTCTTCACGATTTGTACTTCTGCACCAGTACAAGGATTAATCAAAGTCGATCCAATCAGATGAGAATATCTCTTATCATCAATATGCACGAGTATGTGAGTCATAGAGAACAGCTGTTCTGGAGCAACTGTCTCAATCACTACAGCATCTTCTGAATCTCTTTGCTTAAAAGAAATTGCGTACCGAGTCGCTGTAACTTCTTTCTTTTTTAATTCAATATCAGCCAAAACTGTTGCACAATGTGGACAGTAATGCACCATGTAGCTCTTTCGTACAACCAATCCATCACGGACTAAATTTTGAAATGTGTTGTGTGCGGCAGCAAGTGCAGGTTCATCTAGCGTATACCGCAACCGACTCCAGTCTACCGACGCACCGAGTGATGATATTTGCTGTGCAATGGTGGAACGGTGTTCAGCAACAAATTCTTCTATCGAGGTGTACAATTGTTCAGAGCGGTACTCGTGACGTGCTTTGGTTATGCCTCGTTCTTCTGCGCTGCGTTCATAGGTAACTTGTGTTTCGTACCCACCATGATCAAGGCCAGGCACCCACAATACACTCTCTCCTTTTGCTCGGTGATATCGAGCCTCAATGTCTTGCAAGGCTACCATTAACGCATTACCGATATGAATTGGTCCACTAATGTTGGGAGGAATCAAGAAAACCGAATGAGTTTTTTTACTACCCTCAGCGCTATATTCTGCATACTTTGCATCCAGCCATAAAGTCTGCATTTTTGGGTCTGATTCGCTGGGATTGTAATCTGAAAATTCCATCTGCTTATTGTAACGCACAAGGCCTAGATTTTAGATCCTAAACTTGACTTTACTGTTAAAACATGCTATTATTATATCTGTATGTGAGGCGATTCTCGCCTCACGGTCATATGGGAGAAAACTAATGACCAACGTTCCTTCAAACACTAAAACTCGTAACGGCGCTATCGGCGACGCAATTCTGGCGGCCGTTCAGGAAAAAGGCGGAAACGTCAACGACCTGAAGGTTGCCCCTGCGAAACCGGAGCGCAAACCTACCAAGGTAACCCGCACCCGGAAAAATGATCGCAAAACAGTCATGCGCCAAGGCATTGGCTGGGAACATGAAATCGCTGAAATTTCGGTTTCGGTCGATGAGGCAGATTGTGTGGATGTTCAGGACCTCGGTCCCTACAGCCACTCCGTCCTCAAATTTGACGGGCGGTTGCCTGAAAGTCTGAATGTGCGCATGACCTGCAAAACAGATCTCAAGAATCTGGCAGTCTGGTCGGTCCAAGGTGGAACAAACATCCGCCGTATCGACGCAGGCGACTTGCCTCATCTGCAGATTCCTGTTGCGCGTGATGATGACGGGCTGCCACAGGTGCGTAAGGCACATGATGACAACTGTGACATCATCGTCATGGACTCACTGGGTCGCTTCATTCAACTAATGGTTGGCGTCACAGTTCGCTCTGGCTATGTGAATGGTCATAAAGGTCCCAAGTGGTTTGAAACGCACCTGAATCTTCAGGAGCAGTTCACCGGGCAGGTTATCCGGACTTCGGCGACCAAAGCTAACGAGCTTGGTCTTGACTATGTCACGGACGGAAACGCTGTAGTAACAGTGATTCCGCTCTGGGACTACCACGCCTACCCGGGTCAGAACTGGCTCGGAATGAATCCCGCGAAAGTCTTTGGCACAGAGACAATCGTCCCCTCGGCAATCGCCGAAGGGCGATCGGTGCAACTGTCACAGGCTTCGGCGGAGGAATGGGTGATGCCAGAGCTGGGCGAACCGTCCAGCAACGATCGTGAACGTGGAGCCATGCTCTGGTTCAACGTCAACTGGCTTGGCGGGGCCGGCTTTGCCTTAACCGCCAGCGGTGACACCATCATGGTGCACTGGAGCAAGCTGCGGGACATGTATGTCCCGCAACCAATGCAGGTGATTGAGTTCACTCGCAGCAAAAACGGTGACCGTGTACAAGCTGGCGGTGTTCGCGCAGCATAACCAGTTCTTTAAAAAATAATTCGCCGCAACATATCCTGTTGCGGCGGTTTTTCGTCTGTGTAAAAATACAGAACTTTACGCCGGGAGCTCTGTATAATACATGCAATGCCAACTCGTTCTTCAGTTGCGGTCAAAGCCGCCAAAACTACTCGTAAAGCTAGTACCAAAGATGGTGCGGCTAAAGTTTCTATTAATAAAAAGCCGGCTAAAAAAACGGCGGCTAAAAAGTCAAAACCAGCGGCCAAGAAAACAGTAAAAAAGGCTACTGCTAAAAAAGTGGTCAAAAAGACTACCTCAACAAAAGTCAGCAAAGCTACTGAAAAAGCCAGGACTGACAAAGACTCTAAAATAACTACCTCTGGCAAAAGTCACCCTCTTGGCCACCTACTGATCGCTCGGCTGTTTCGAGAAGCTGGCTTCCGGGGTGGGATCTCTTCCAAGGAGTCCCTACTCGATGCCTATAGCACCGACGAGAGTATATTTTCAATTCGTCCCCAAGTAATACTACAACCAAAGAACCGACGTGATGTCGAGCTGGCGGCAAAAGTAATTGCTGAAAACGTCGAGCAATTCCCTTCACTTTCACTTACGCCTCGTGCTGCTGGAACTGGTCTTGGAGGCGGAGCGCTCACCGATTCGGTTGTCATCGACATGTGTGCCCATATGCAAAAGATCGGTGAAGTAACCGAAAAGAAAGGTGAAACCACCATAGTAACCGAACCAGGTGCAATGTGGCGTGATCTTGAAAAGAAACTCAAAAAGCACAACGCATACATTCCCTCGTTTCCTGCCTCAAAAGACATCTGCAGTATTGGTGGCGCCATTGGTAACAACTCTGCTGGTCCCGACTCGTTACGGTATGGTCACTGTGCACAGTGGGTAGCATCAATGGAAGTCGTCCTACACGACGGACACACCTACACCATCAAACCGCTTTCATACCGCGAATATAAACTACTGATTAAACAAGATCATGAACACGCTCGAATCGCCAAAGAAATCTTTGACCTGATTGCCAAGAATGAAAAAGAAATTAAGAAAGCCAAGCCACATACTGCCAAAAACACCGCCGGCTACCCCCTATGGAGCGTCATGCCAGACGGTGTAGCTCAATTCAAAAAAGGAACCGGTACATTTGACCTCACCCGGCTGATCGCTGGTAGCCAAGGAACCATTGGTATCATCACCAACTTGGTCATCAAAGCCATCCCAATTCAGCAAAACACATCACTGATCGCAATCCCAATCTTTAACCTTGATGACGCAGCTAGTACCATCATCAAAGCCCTTAAGCATAAACCGATCAATGTTGAGGTATTTGATTCACTGTCGTTTGATCTAGCTCTCAAAAACCCCTCGTTCTTTAAAGATCGCTTAGCAGGCACTATGTACTATCGTGTAATGCTATCTATGTACACCACGTATCACGTTCGCTTCCGACGTAAGCTCCCAGAGTTTATGGTCTTGGTTACCCTCGATGAGGACACCGTGCAAAAGGTCGGCGAGCGAAAACTAATCGATTCGATCACGAGTGAACACGTTAAACCTCGACTGGTTAAAAGCCCAGTTGAAAAAGAAATGCTGTGGCAAATTAGACGCGCAAGCTACACCCTGTCTAAATTCCAGGACGCTGGAAAGCGACCGGCGGCCTTTCTAGAAGACATGACCGTCCCACCAGAAAACCTCTCTAAATTCTTCAAAGAGATCAAGAAACTACTCAATGAATTCGGTGTAACCGCAGCGGTCCACGGACACGGTGGCAACGGTCACTTCCACTTCTATCCCCTGCTCGACTTTACTAACAAAAAAACCCCTGACCTGGTAGAGAAAATGGCCGAAAAATTCTTCGCCACAGCCATCAAGTTTGACGGAAACATCTGCGGTGAGCACAACGACGGTATCATCCGAACCCCACATTTGAGTAAGATGTTCAACAAGAAAGTGCTGGATCTATTTGTTACCACCGAGCATATCTTTGACCCGTACGATGTCTTTAACCCCGGCAAAAAAGTGAATCCACGTTTTGACATCAAAAAGACTATGCGTAAAACTAACTAACATAAAAACCAGATCACTAGATCTGGTTTTTTGTTAGTAAGTACCAATACTGCACACCATACAAAATTGGCGCTTAGTAAGTGCTATAGTATTTAGACAATAAGGATTATTCTTTAGTACTATAATTAACCATGAAACAAAAATTAATCGCTGAATGTTTTGGGACTGCTACACTCGCTTTTGCCATGCTGATTTCCATGAGTGTTGCCACACCGCTTATTACCACCCCGATAGTCGCAGGGTTGGTACTAATGTTATTTGTATATTCAATCGGATCGATTTCCGGTGCACACCTCAACCCAGCTGTCACTGTTGGTATTTGGGCAATCAAAAAAATCCCCACCAAAGATGCCATCTTATACGTTACAGCGCAGTGTCTGGGTGGTTTTACTGCCTTAATGCTCGCCTTCTATCTGTTTAACAACGTTGCAGTTGGCTTTACGACCGAATCATACACTGACTTCTGGGCCGAACTGCTCGGTATGACTATCTTTTCTTTTGGAATTGCCAGTGTGATTTACAAGAAAACCAATCTAACCGCGACCGGTCTAGTTATTGGCGGATCACTGACTCTCGGGATTTTGCTTGCAGTCGCTACTGGTTCAACCGGGATCCTCAACCCAGCAGTAGGAATTACGCTTGGAATGGTAAGTCTGAGCAACATCGCTGGTGCATTGTTTGGATCGATAATCGGCATGCACCTATACCGTTTCTTGGTCCGCTAATCAGACCCTAATCCCCTCACTAAAAATAAACACCTACCCTATGCCGGTCAGGAGCTTTATTCTGTCGGCATTATTTGGTATAACTATGCCCACGCAGCCATTACCGGTTACACACCGGTCCCATCGTCTAACGGCTAGGACACATGGTTCTCATCCATGAAATCGGAGTTCGATTCTCCGTGGGATCACCATTGACAGCTAGCTGTTTTAGGGTCGTAATCTGGCTCGAAACGCAAGCTGCAACCAAAACAAAGCCACTCAGTTTGAGTGGCTTTGTTTTGGTACAACGTTGAGATGCACGCATAACTACTGTGTAATACTAATTATGCTCTCAATACTTGTATCCCCAACACTCCATTCACCGTGATCATTAGCGTTTAGCGTGACTCGTACTTGGTTAGTTTCTTTGGACAGATATTTCTCACTTAGATGGAACCAGTTCCCATACACACGAGCTACTTTTTCACCGTTTACATAAATATGCGCATGTCCTTCATTTTGCACGTTTAGTTCGTTAACCGTTTCTGGAGTGAAGGTGTAGTTCTTGGTATTAATCCAAATGTTGTACCCATCTTTAGTGTCTCTGATTGCTTCGAGAGTTACTGATGGTGTAAGTGAACCACCGGTAACAACAGCTTTTTCATGCGAATGTAGTACTCCAATTTCATTCTGATCATGCACCGGTTCCATTGTCATCATATGATCATCTACATGTTCATTATTTTCCGAAGAAACTAATATCTGTGAACTGGCGAAGCCAATCACTAATCCAATAATTCCACTTAAAATAAAATTTTTTATATTGAGACATGTTAGCATTTTCTTCAAAATTTAATGCATCGTTCGGTAAGACTTTAGGACTTTTTGTGAGACAGTATGGACAAAGTTAGTTATTTAGTAAGTTGGCCTTAATGAAACATTCATATCTAAGAGATTTATTAATAGAATTTGGTTACGTCATCTAACTAGCTGTGTTGTATAATTGAACACAATGCGCACAAGATTGAAAAAATACACTTTACTATTTGGCTTTTGTTTATTCCTATTGACAGTAACTTGCACAATCAGCTATGCCCACGAAGAACAGTCTGCTGTGAAAGTTTTAGTTGACGAGTCTGGATTTACACCATCAGTTATCCATATTGAGCCTCACACTACGGTCACCTTTGTTAATGTCGGTACTAGTGTCCATTGGCCAGCGTCTGATTCGCATCCAACGCACTCACACTATGCCGGTACTGATTTAGACACTCATTGTGCGCCTGACTATTCAGGAGACAGTGTATTTGATTCCTGCAGAGGAATCGGTCCAGGTGAATCTTGGTCGTTTACGTTTGAAAAGACTGGCCAGCACACATTTCACGATCATTTACGGTCTCACCTTGGCGGAACTATTTATGTTCAAGAGATTCAAAAAATTGATCAACGTGCGCTCTGGGAACGCATGCTTAATAATGTTATCAGCTTTTTTAACACGATATTTGGTTCTAATGAAGTTCAGCAAGAGCCTGAACTACTTGAATCAAAACAAATAGACAAAGTTGTATACCTGCAAGTTAAAGATAAACTTCGATCTGAAGTCAAGACTAACGGTGCGACTGTGGCAATCAACAACCTAGTCTTTATGTCATCGAATAACGAAACTATAGCTGCTCAATGTCATGACCTTTTACATGAAATAGGGAAAGAAGCATTTATTAAGTATGGTGATTTTTCTATTGCCATCATGCACCAGACCGATTTCTGTAACTCTGGTTACATTCATGGTCTGTTTGAAGCATACTTTGAATCCAAAGAAGGTGAAGTACTAGAAATAGACAGTCTCTGTGAAGCTTATTCTAAGACTGGTAGACCGTTTGACAGTTGGCAGTGTTATCACGGCGTAGGTCATGGATTTATGTATCAACATGGGGGAGATCTTACTAAAGCATTAGATTCATGCAGTAAACTTTCGACTACAAAAAATATAAACTATTGTACTAACGGTGTATATATGGAACTATTTAACAATGAAATATTAGCTAACGAACCCAGCTTCATTGATTATTCAAATCCATTTGCAACTTGTGATGATGTGACAATTGGAAAATCAGACTGTTTATTTTACGCACCGTCTTACTTTACACAGAACATGAACTACTCATACTCAGAAACAATGGATCTATGTCAGAATCTTCCACTACAACCCTCACATATTTGTATTCGAGGCACAGCTGCAGAAGCTGCAAAAAGGAATCAGAATAATTTAGGTGAGGTCGTCCTGCTGTGTGATTTTGAAAATGCTTTAGGAAAAAGAGATACCTGCCTAAGTGGAATAGTAGGCATAACAATCAACCAGACAGCTTCGGTTGAGAAGACTATTGATATCTGTAAAGATTTTCCTACATCTTTTCAGTCGACATGTGTGTCATCAGCAGAATCTTACCGACCTCTTTTTGAAATAGAATAAATTTATTTAAATCAAATTCCATATTCAATAGGTTTTATAAACTCAAGAGCGAAATAAAGGCTCTATGTTGTGGCACCACAAGATAAATCATAAATTATGAACCAGTTATAGACGAACCGACTTTATCTATCTAAGCGACACTTTCTTCTTCACCAACACAACCTCACTTTTCAAACACCTCAAGAAATCCCGTTTTTCCTCCAATCCACCTTCTTGCAAGATAAACTTGCAGTAATTGCGGATATCAATATCTTTCACTGCTATTTTAGTCTCATTTCCGAGCAACATCTGCTGGAACTGTTTGTATCTTCGTACCTCAGCGGTTATCTTATCTCGCATTGGTACCACCTTGATATCAATATCTTCTAGTAATAGTGTTAGCTGTGAGACAAGGTCATTTTCATTAATAAAGCCACAATCACAGTGAGGATCTCTAGCTCTAGTGCATTTGTAGTATACATAGCGTTGAGTGTTGCCGTTCTTCTATAACTCCGAAGACCGGGACTCCGGAGCTGCAAAGATCATATTTTAACCATGCATGTACTTTTGATACACTCCATTTTGAACCTCCGGAGGCCGGTCCTCCGGAGGTTGCACTATCAATGCTCCACATAGACGATTGTTTACTTTTTTCTTTCATTTGTGAGTACATTATGGACTTTTATACTAACAAGTAAAATATGGTCAACTTGTATATTCTAAAGATAATTAGCGATACATTCCCTAGAATAACTTTAGAAAAATCTACTTTTATTTTTGATTGTAAGTCCTGTTATCTGGTTATAGAACACCTCTGCTAGGTCGCGATTAATATGTAAATAGAAGCCAAGACGACCTAAAAATTGGTTTAAGTATGTCACTTCATTACTTTCGACATAGAGTCTGTAATTTTCCTTAAGTCTGTTTTTTTGTTCGTCTGACACATCAAGCCCCTCTTTACTTATCACTATCCCTGTAATTAACTTAGATTGTTCTTTCTCAAAGACCTCACGTTTTTGACTATTGAGTTCAAAATGAGTAGCAGAAACTATTCCTTCAATATACTCAATGCAATTATCGCTAAGGTTATGACCAGAGAGAGTAAGGTCATCAAAATATCTTGTATAGGTTAAATTATTCTTAATTGAGTAGTTGTAAATCTTCCCATCAATTTTTTTAAACGCTAGAGCTGAAAGGTACGGACTTGTTGGTGCACCTTGAGGAAGACAATCATCAACGGTGCATATTTTTGTGAGACAGCTTGCACAGTCGTCATTGAAACCAATACCTTTAAAGATTTGCTTGACCACCCTGTAGTTAATACTAGGGAAGAAATTAGTAACATCTAGGTTAACCAATCTAGACTCAGCATTTTTTATATGAGCCTGTGCATTTGCTTTTATACCTTTATCTTTACTTAGTCCGTACACACTGTCGTTTAATTGGACTGTGTTGAGTATATTATCTAAAACATTACGCTGTGCGTCTTTGAGCTTTTGGCAAGGTGGCCTAATCGTACGTTCACTGCCATTCTTTCTGAGTATTACCTTCGTTTCATACCTTAAATTATAGTCACCAAACAAATAGTTGGCATTAATATCCAATTCACTTAATAGTTTTGATTTCGATTGTAGTATTTCCTTATCCACTCAGTCCTAGTCACTATCCAGTTGTCGCAAAAGCAACAAAAGGATAATCAAAGTAAGATTAATATCCATACTCGATTTTTGGGGTAGAAAATAACAACCACCACCGTTTATGTCTAACTAACTTTGTTATTTTTAGTACTCGACTGGTACCTCTCAAATGACTAGTCTCTCAATGGACAAGGGCTGATGTGATGGGCTTTAGCTGGTGACAAAGCAAGTGGTGACCGATACAGCTGGTGACTGGATAAATCTAGTCTAGAGCTGGGACGGGCAATGCTGAGCCTCTCGCTGAAACTGGTCAGTTACTCAGTTTTCCTTGAGGTCTTTTGTACAAAAAGACGAAAAATATGGTGGTTTAGTCAGTAAGACTCGTAAACTATACCACCGCCTGTACACTGTGTACATTTTCGGTGTTTTGATGGTATTCTTTAATTATGTTTTGTCCCCAATGCGGCAAGGAACGGTTTGAAACTGATAAATATTGTGCCTCTTGTGGAACAAGCTTAGGAAGTGTGACCACGAGCTCACCAAGTACCAATACATCAAAAAATAACGACGAAACCGTAACACCTATAGTTACAAAAGTTGATACAAAACCATCTGTCAAAAAATCTATCATCGATGGCAGAATGGCACGAAAAGAGTTTGCATGGATTACCTTTGCTCCGTATTTACTAGCAATAGTGACTATGTTGATGACTGGTATAACGGCATTACCTATAATTATTGCGTGGTTTTTCTTCGGATACTTTGCTGCAATCAGGCGACTGCACGACATAAACAAGTCAGCTTGGTATTTACTACTTATAGGTTTTTCATTTTCAGTATTAGCGATTAAAGAAGGTTTCAAAATGAATGGTGTTGATACAATGAATTTTGACATAACAATCTTGGGTATTGTTATTAACATTATGGCTTTAGCTGGCTTCATTTTGCTAATCTTCCTAGTGTTTGTAGCTGGCACAAAAGGTGAAAATAAATACGGTCAACAACCGTTAAGTACTAAACTTAATTGGCGAAGTATATTATTTAATCTTCAGAAAGAAGGAGAGGTCTTAGATAAGACATACTTTTATACAACGGCAGCAATATTTACTGGTATTATTTTACTAATAGTATTTCTTTTTATTAGCTAAAAACTCTTAATATGTTTTGTACAAATTGCGGAAGTGAAAATAATAATGAAGTAAAGTTCTGCGTTAAGTGCGGTAAAGAAGTGAAAACGACTGACTCTGTCACAGAATGTACAGAGACGGTCAAAGTTCCTAAGAAAGGTTTTAAAAAGTGGCTCTCTATTGGTATCAAAATAGTTTGGTTGATTATTCTCGTACCTGTCGTCATTAGTGCACTTGTTTATGCTTACCAGTGGTACGAAGAGCTGCCTCGAGAGGCGAATAAACTAGGCTTGATAGAAGTTGGAATGAAACCAGTAGAGGTTACGCTTGAGTTGGGCAAACCCGATACAGAAAATAGGAATAGTGAGACCAATAATCTCTATTACATTTATAGTAAATACGGTAGTGACTTAGACTATTATGTTGTTTTCGACGACGAGGAACGTGTTAGACGTATCTGTACTATGGACACCTATAAAGAAGTGATGGGATTGGGTGTCTATGACAGTGAGGAAAAAGTATTGAGTAAATATGGTCAACCAAGTAAAGTTAGCGTAAACAGTGAGGGTACCCGTAAAACTATTTCCTTTTCGGAATACAGAGTAGCGTTTGAAATTGAAAAAAATAAAGTCAGAATTGCTTGTGTCACCACGACGGAAATGACTTATTCAGATGAGTATCAGGGACTTTAACACTCCGTACTTTAACTCCGAAGACCGGGACTCCGGAGCTGGTAATAACCCAATATCTAGTTATATGAAGTCAGTCAAAAGATTCCTTTTGACCAGCTTATCCGTAAAAGAAAATGTATATTGCCATTACAATACCAG
>Ga0307974_1000330_pt1:12500-28093 | contig 28093 bp, 36 predicted proteins | sample OrgLakmetagen784_FD_201812 | JGI IMG/M metagenome (GOLD analysis project Ga0307974, IMG submission 201812) | Saline water microbial communities from Organic Lake, Antarctica - #784 | ecosystem: Environmental > Aquatic > Non-marine Saline and Alkaline > Saline | place: Antarctica... | reverse complement strand
CCAAGCTGCCGTGGAGGGAGATCAAAACCAAAAATGGGCTGCAGGCCCTCACAAAAGCAAAACAACGCAAAGAAGCAAGTGCCAAGTCCGTAAGGCCAGCAAGGCCCTTACGATAGTTCAGCTAGCAAGGCCTCTACAACGCCCGGCCACCAAGGCTACAACCAAAAATGGACTGCAGGCCCTCAAAAAAGCAACACAACGCAAGGAAGCAAGCGGCAAGTCCACAAGTCAGATCCAAACGAGCTCAGATGGGAACACCCACAAGTCAAAGCACAAGCTGAGGGGGGGGGGCGGGAAAAACAACCCGAGCAAAAGCAAGGCATAAAAAGAATGCCTAAAACGAGAGTACACAGCACTTTATGCGAAGTGCTTGCCAGATCTCAGCCTACGCTCACTACGCAAGAACTCCAGTTCTACAGCTGAAGCAGAGAACTGATGATGTTCTTTATATCTGTAAGGGCCAAGCAAATTGAAAACGCCTTGCTCATATAACAGTTCATAGGAGTGCACACTCTGCTCCTTAAATAACGGACACAAGCTGGCACTATAGCTATGCTCAATTGCCATGTGACGCAAGCTGGTGCTGAGTGAGTGCCCCTGCACTTGCAAAGCGCTTGCCACCACACTTGCCTAGTATACACACGAATACACCGGCTGGGTACTTCCCATGGCAGACCATTACATGGTTTTGCAGGCCATCCTTTGATGCAAATGATCGCAGGCAGGAAAGGCATGGGTGCGGATTTTTTGTATCTTGGCCCATTTTTTGCTGTTGAGCAGGAGAGGATGGGATCGTGACCAGTGCCCTGTAAAATGAACGAGGATTGCATCTCCAATAGATGACTTAGCAACAAATTAGGACATAGTTATGTTGTGTTCCTTACCCCTGACGATTTTCCAGCTCCCGTTTGGCCATTCTTGCCCTGTGAGGTTGATGTGAGAAAGAGCTACGTTTTACAAAAGATTAGAAAGCTGCGCAAATAAAGCTTGCAAAAAGGCGCGTTTGCTATTAAGGCCAAAACGACACAAGTGTGATGTGCTGGACGAGTCAGACTTGCCATTCATTCAATTCTCCATGCCGCATAATGCGGTGAGGAGGGCAGTATCTCTGAACAAGGCTGGTCAGCTTTTCAAGATCTCTGGTGGGATCCAAATTGGCAAGGTATGCGTATACCTGGGAAATGACAGGGCATGTGTTTGCTAGCTTTGATCTCAGCATGTGATCATGCATGGAAAAAAACAGGTGCGAGAAGGAGAATTGCATAGGCAGCAATACCAAGAACCCTAAACCTTGCACCATGTCATGCCTTAAGGCTGGTGAGGCAAATGTTTGGCCCAGGGTAGTTTGGTCGGTAACGATTGGATGCTTTTCTGTTCTATTGGCGTAATTGGTAGCGCTATCTGTCTCATACTTTGACTGATACAGCTGCTGGTCATGACAACCAATGCCAAACAAAGAAAGAACACAATTACGAGCGGCATACCTTGGTCTCAAACGCAGCCGGATTCTGCACTTTGTCATATATGCGCTGTGTGTCCGCCTGTATAAGCAGCATAGGCAAAGCAGCATTGCCAGGTCTCTCAAAAGATATTATCCACAAGCATTTCAAGAACTTTACCTGTGACCGTATATCGTGTCTAAGTCTTTAATGAACCGGAGTAAACATTAAAAGCACTCACCACGTGCAGAACAATTGCCTCAAGGGTGTTGCCAGACAGGGGGGGCAGGTTTGGGTTGTTCTCCTGATGGAAGGACAAGGCTAAATGTAGTGAACACTCTGTTTGCATTTCTTTAAGAAGCTTATTTTTGCTTGTATGTAAGTTTGCAGCAATTGATTCGTGGCTCAAATCTCTGTGGCTCCATTCATCGCTCAAAATTTGTTCAAACGATGCTTGATTTTGTGCAAACAAGCTTTTGTCTTGCTCTTAACCAAGCCATTTGCCTCACCTGTAACAGTTTCAACTTTTTATCCGCTGCAGCAGCCTCTGGTTTCCCAGCAAAGCGGTTGCTTGGTGTCAAGTGCACCAGCTGCAGGAAAGAAAGAAACACATTATAAATGTGTGGGTGATATTTATGAGTTTGTCGACGGCTCACTCCTCTGCACATAGGAGATATTTGGTATGAACAAGATGATAAATAACGCTTGGAAGCTTGCAGGCAAGATTCTTGATTCTTTAAGAATTTAGATGTAAGTCTCTAAAGGCTCCAAAGAGTAAGTATAGATGGTGCCACTCACACCCGAGAGGATGATGCGAAAAGTAGTAGAGAATCCTAGGAAAATGTTGCAGAGGTATGTGTGCTGCTCCTGCGCGACGTCCAGCTGGTTTTGGGATATAATTTCCTCACATCACTCGATATCACTGAGGTGTATTCCACGCTAAAATTTCCTAAGACGTATTTTGCCAAGGTTTGTGCTGTCGTCTGGGGAAAGGCAGATCTACTGGTGGCTGGCGGCAGCGGTGGTGCTGAGTTGCTCTCCCTCGCTCAGCTTCCCCCTGCCACTACGAGGAACCACCCGCCCCCCTCCTTTATTCATTTGTTGCTTTCTTGTGTTTACGGAGACGGGAGCGATCAGTACAGCACCTGGACAGCTGGAGGTAACCTATTTTTGTTTGAGAAGCGGGGTGGAAAGAGCCACTTTGTTATAATCCTAGTTTCAGCTGTATTGGGAATCTGATCTTTCCTTTTTATTTTGGTGAAGGAGTTTTACGGTACCTGATACCAAAGTGGCTCCTTTCCTAAATTAATGTGGGGAGTTGTTTTATTGCGGCTCGTTCAGTAGGTAGGGGGAATTATATCTGGGAAAACGATGAATGAGAAAAGGCACCAAAAAGACAAAAAAGGAGGCTGAGAAAAAAGAAAGGGAAGAACCACGCGGACAACTGGGCCGTTGACACCCATGCGTGCCCGCAAAAACAAAGAAAGCACTAACGCGGCGAGGGGACAAGGAAGCTGCACTGCGCAGGCAAGCAAAACTGAACTTGCTTCTAAACTTCCAGATAAAAATTGAAGGTGGACAAGAAAGAGAAACACTTTTGTGCGAAAGTGCATAACACAAGTCACTCGCCTGCAAGAACTAGAGTTCTTCTGCAAGCAGAGAACTCTGCAAATTTCACTGCCTGCGTAATTGTTCCTTTGGACGAAAATTTTGCATAGCCAGTCGTTTGCTGCTGCCTATATCCATGCCGACAAAGCAGAATCCTAGGGAGCCTGTCTTGCTGATGGCTTTGAAGATCATACTGCATGCTAAGTGTGTCCCTCAGTGATCATATGTCTTATTTGCGTGTGTTGGCATCCAGAAAGGATATGCAGGGCACCGTCTAGTCGCAGAAATGTTGTTAGGAAAGCGTTGCGAGCGGCTACGTTGGCAGTGCCATTTTTGATAAGGATCGAGTAGTATCCATGGGAGTTTGTAATACCATAGTAGTATTGGCATTTCCTAGTTTTTGAAGGGATTGCATGTGTGCTTGCAAGGTGTCATTATAATTGACCGAAGGCTTGAGGTAGGTGACTGGGTCGTGTTTGGTGTTTGCGTTTGAATGATCTGATGATCTTCATGTCCTTTTGCAAGAAGCCAGTAGATGCTACAGAAGGGCCTGCTGTTTTGATGGAGGTATTGACATTGTCACTGACTTTTTAGCAAGAGCATCTGCACTCGCTGCCAATGATGCTGGCGGGAGACTTTGCTTTGTAGAAATAGTTGGACTATGGTGACTGCTTTTGCAATGTATTTGAGCATTACTTCTCAAAATTGGTGGTGGAGGAGAACATAATGCATTGTTTTTACTTCGGTGTAACAAGTCTGCTTGTAGCTGGTTGGGTGTTTTGCAAACGGGTGCTGTAGTTGCTGAATCTGCACGTAAGAAGGTAATTCTGATGCCTTTGGGGCTTGCTTACATGAAAAGATACAAAGTTATTTGCAAGGGGTGTAGATATCCCAAGCATTGGTTACGAGACAAAAACGGTGCAGCAACTTGGCAGGAAACCCACATTTTCTGTCATAATTTTGGAGGATAATCACCCTCAAGGCACCCTGCAATATATCTCTACCTGGCCTTTAATTTTTGGAGTGAAACCCGCCGATTTTGAATTTTTTACCTTATATAGCCTCACCAGTACCAGTTTAGATATGTTGCAGGTAAACAAGGGAGAAATTTACTTTGGCTCGTTATCTCCCTACCCGTGTGTGTGGACTCGTCAATGGCCACGTCAATCTTGCAATTTCCGCTAGCAGTTGAGATCTTGTAGGTAATGACCTTCTCATTCCTTTCAGACTTGATGCTGTGTTGTGGATAGATCGCCTGGAGGAGCACCAAAAGAAAAAGAAAGCCAAAAAGGTGGTTGCTCTGTTATGCCATGATGCCAGTAAACTATGCCAGTAAAGAGGGCTACGGACAGTAGGAAAGCACATTGGCCTACCTTCATTCCGGTTCTACAAATCTGAATTACCATTTGGGATAAATCACCACCAAACACAGTTGTACAGCTTGTATGCAAAGAGCACAAAACCAAAAGGGTACTTGCACTTGCCTGAAGATCAGCTAGCAGATGCTCCTGGAACTGTTTTCGCCGTTCCCGTGTGACTTCCACACTTGATTGTGCGGTGAAGACCTGCAAAATGAAACGGATGAATGGTGAACGGGAAAACAGTCACACGCTCCAGCAGGCGCTTTGCAGGATGAGCTAGCTTTGAGTTATCCATTATACCAACAAGTCCAAGTCAGAACTGGCGGTAGCAGTCCCAGCAGCCAAGCTTCCACCCAGTTCAACCCGCCTGAAGTGAATGGAAGAGGAACGTGATGATGAGATACATAGATAGGCATTCAGTGTAACGAACGCTGCTCTTCCTTCAGCTGCAGATAGTGGGAGGTACCACGAAGGGCTTTGTTTAGCTGCAGCCTTCCTGGCATGCTTCAGGACACGCTCAGGTTGAACTATCTGCACGACTCGAGGCTTAGGGTTTGTGAAGGGGGGAAGCGAGATGCCTCTCCCTCCTGTCATTCTAGCCAGCATCACAAACGACACACTACAATGTACGAATATAGAAATGAAAAATTAATTAAGGCGAAAGCCTCGATTCAGGAGTGGAAACTGATATAAATTCTAATTGCGCTGCGATTGACATACCAGCAGTGATATGTCAAGGAAGGATGAGTACGGAATCCGGTTTTGGTCTGTTTTTTCGCTCTCTAAATTTTAGTTGCTAGCCCCCTAATTTCTTTGCCCAAAGATGTTTATATGCGCAAAAGTGACAAGTGCGGCTGCCCCAAAATTGGAAATTTTCTTTTGACAGTTGCAGGCTTGCGCGTTGAAGGATGATTTCTTCAGATTTGTTAAATAGTAGCCACATGTTCAATCATTAACTTCCCATGATGCCAGTTGGCTGAAACATCTTCTGTCTGTTATAGTCCATTGGGCTTATTTACCAGGCTAGGTTTGGCCACGCTAGAATTTGGATTTGGTTTCCCCTTTAAAACCTTTTTCTACTTACAGGATTCCTTTCTTTCCTCTCAAAAGTCTCTGCTAAATGCATAAAACCATTAAGTAAGTGTGCGGCCATGTGTCCTTCACCCAAGGCTCAAAAACATTAATCATCTCGCAGACGTGGACAGTCTTCTTGCTGCCTCTTTCTGGGTAATTAAATGCACCTTCTGCAAGCTTTGCAACTTTATTGCTGTTGCACTCGGAAGAAGCTTTATGCTCCTTCCTTTTTCTGCAAATTCAATGAGGGGTAAGAGGAGTCTTAGCAGAGCAACTCACAAAGAAAAAGATTGAATGCAAACCGAACCAGGAGCTAGAAAACACTTACAAGCCTCTCCACGAGCTCAGCCTTCTTCCCAACTGTTGAGAGACCTCGTTCACGGCACATATCCTTCAGATCTGCAACCAAAGTGCCCAGCAACAACGACTTCAAGTGGCATAAAAATTTGATCTTGTGACACTTTCTTCTATTAAAGGGCAATCGCACAAAATCCTAGTTTTCCCCACTTCCTGGACAGGAAACCCTTGCACTTGCTTTGTCTGCACCTTGATCGTGATCTATCAGGAAAGCACAACAATATTAATGTTAACATGTGGCCGAAAAAGGGTAGACACTGATCCAACAATCTACAAAGAAATCAAGACGTTTACCTTCTGCCTTGAGATGATCCAGCCCCTCCGTTCCTCTCCCCTCCTCATCTGCATAATTAAATTGCAAGGTTTTTTCGTTTGCCTTGGAAGCTGGGACCTCATGCGCACGCGCGCACGCACAAACACCACTACTTTGAAAGTGTATGTGCATATTACTCCTGCAGAGATTGCAATGTTGTCACAGGAAAAATAACTGAACAGGGTAGTTCTCCATCAAAGGAAGAAGCAGCAGGAAAGAGGTTGAGGTCGTGCTGACAGCAAGCACTTGAGATACCTGGGTGCTCAAGTCGGTGCACAAGCTCTTTCTTTGTCCCAGACATCTTCAACCCCTTCAGCCTGTGAATAAGCGTTTGATAAAACTTTGTGCGTGCAGCAAGTACAATTTACAAGGCGTGCAAAACTTTGTTGCAGATACCACAGCTGCAATTTCCTAATTTCAGGCAAATATATCGTTTAGCTTTTTTCAGGCAATTACATCCTTTAACAGCGGGAGGGGAAGGACGTTTGTCCCAGGAAAGGGACCTTGTAATAGAATGAGCTGTTAACAAATTCCACTCATGCTATACTTTCAGCTGCAGCTAACACAGCATCTGTTAGCGTGACCTTCTGAATCCCTCCTTCCCCCTCCAGACCCAAGGGAGGCACGTCGGTTTTCTTGTTGTTTGTGAAGACGCTCACCTGCACATCTCCTTCAACTCGTCAAGCTTTTTGGAGTGCAGCTCGCTCCTGCAGGCATTAAGTTGGCAAGCAAACATTGTAGAGAACTCCTCTGAGTGTCGTCAAAAAGCAGGCCTAGGGTATTAGAAATTTTGCTGGGAATTAACCTAATAAAAAGCAGTGAAAAGGTTCCTATCTCCTCCGCACTCACTCTTCGCCCTCTCCACTCACCTGCACAAAGGCAATAAAGTGGGTGTGGTTAGTAGAGGGTCAAGCAAGAGAATCATTGCGAGCCTGAGAAACACGCGGTTCGCTATTGTGCAAGTAGTATTGACTGTCCTATTTGATTACACCAGAACCCCGTGTATATGCGTAGTATAATCTTCTATTCCTTTGAGGAACGTGTAGATAGCGCTCTGCCAATCCATCATATCAAAATGAGCGCTAATTCGTATTGGTGGTTCGCAACTTATCCATTAATACTTAATCCGCACAATTCGCTCTATGAGGTCGTCTTTGTTGCCCTTTAGTTGCGCTCCACGCTTGCGAACTGTGTGTGTGCGTGTGTGCGTGCGTGCGTGCGTGCGTGTGTGCGTGCGTGCGTGCGTGCGTGCGTGCGTGCGTGCTTGCGTGCGTGCGTGCGTGCGTGCGTGCGTGCGTGCGTGTGTGTGTATGCGTGTGTGTGTGTGTGTGTGTGTGTGTGTGTGTGTGTGTGTGTGTGTGTGTGTGTGTGTTTGTGTGTGTGTGCGCGTATTTGATGCCAGAAATTGCAGGTTATCACACGTGCGCGCTCATCTATATTGTTTTGTCAGTCATCACGAGTTTCACAATTATTACTCACGAATGTCTTTGAGGTCATCCACCTTCATGCTGCGCAGGTCTTCCTCGTTAAAAGACATTATTGTCTGCTCGTACGCGTGCACGTGGACGAGTGCTGTAATAAGTGATCAGAGGGGGGAAACAAACAAGGGCGTGGATCTTGGATGGTGAGCATCAAGCATCGCAAACAGGCAGCTGTATCCCCCCTCTGAGAGAACTCTGTTTTTCAGAGCTGTGTCTCATCATGTACAAGGAACAAGGAAGCAAAGCCATGGAGCCCCGGAAACACGAGCCTGCCAAGGGCCTGCTGATTAATCACAATTGTGCGGGGGTGGCCGACGCGATGAGTGAGCTCACCAAAAAATGTTTCGGTCGGTGAACGTTATGGGTCGATGGCGAGTTATTGCTAGTTAGTGAGTGAGAGGAAATTTGACCTTGAATTTTGTCGAGAAATAAATGCCTTCAGAAAACGATAATTTCCCGTCCCCCGCGGCTACTTCTTTCAAAAGATTTCAGGATCTAGGGCAATAATGACACAAGCCTATTATGATCAAAATTAGAGCACCGATTCTTCCTTCATCAAACGGAACATCCTTGCTTATCTAGATTCTAACAGGAAAGGTCAAACACAACCCCAAAAGTTAGTTCCCCCCATTAAATTTATTGGGGGGGACTAACTTTTCCCTTTCTTTCTGAACTTATGGATTTATTTGTGGCTGGCCGAGACCAGTCAGCAGCCGATCAGCCAAACAACCTGGCTGTAGCTATAGGTTACCCCCCATTGTAACCATTATGGGGGGAATTGTATAATCCCATTTGAAATGGGAGGGCCTAAAATGTTCAACAACCTTGTATCAAAATAACATCTTGTGTTCGGATCTGTCTATATTTGGGGATTAAGAACCTTGCATGCATATGATTAACTCAACAACTTTACCAGCCTGCCAAGACAGCCTTAACAATCAAGCAAACACGTGCGTAATTAGGCAAATGCCTAAACGACAGTAAAACAACAAAAGCGCTCTCATCAAATAAGTGCATTACTTTATTTCAGACACCCCGTTTATGGCTGGAGGATATCATTTCAATCGTACACGATGCAAACCAAGGCAGCCCTAGGCACCGAAGGGTGCACAATCTGCAAATCAGACAACCAGCACATCAGCTGCTCCCATTCGCTACAGCCAGCCTGCCTAGAGGTGACTCTTTCTCCTCCTGCTTCCAATCTAGCACCTACCCCTACCCCTGCCACCCTTCTCCCTCCTTCCACACCACGTTGGTGAAGGCCAACACTACTACCATCACCACTACCACCGCCCACACCATCCGCCACTGCTGCATCTCTCAAGCTTGCAGCTGCAACCGCTTCCACCGTGCTGTTTGCATATTTGTGGACGGCCGATGGGGTCGAGTCAACCGACTGCTGCTCTCTTGCTGTGGGTGCCTCTGCGTTGTTGGTTGTAGCACCGCTGTCAGATGGAGCACTACCACCGGCGTCAGCTGCTGCTTTTGCTTCCGCTGCTGCTGTGGCGCTTGCTGCTGCTGCCTCTAGCTCACGCTTTTCCTGTGCACTTTTCCGGCCACGCTTCTTGCGAGGCAACTCATGAGTTAGACCTGCAGAAGCTGCCGCTGCTGTCGGCATCAGTGCCGCTGCTGGTGGTGCTATTGCTGATGATGGTTCCTTAGTTGACGGTGTGACTTCTTGGTGTGTGGAGAGAAGAGGCTGATCACTGGAGCGTTGAACAGCAGCACGTCTGTCGCTGAGCTCCGCAGCTGCGGCAGCACGTCTGTGCGACTCTTCTGCAGCCTGACGTTTGCTGCAGTGTACGTGGGTTGTATTAAAAAACGCGGCTTGAGTAGAAGTTATGTATGTTGGGAGGTGTCAGCAGTGCTAACAACCTGAACAAAATTATGACGTGCTCATTTTTTACAAAAGCAAGGTTTGTAATTCTGTCAACATGCATTTTTGCATTTACTTGAAAAAAACCAAGTGTGTTTCATGCTCCCCGATCTTGGCACACGCACACTATGCTGCAGAAACATAGGATTTGACAGCAAGTATGGTATACACATGCCACCTCATTACAGCAGGATTAATATCTCTTAGTCACTCCTAATCCACTTGCTCAATACTGTCAGTGGACATGCATGCCATAACCCATCTGAAGAGCAGCGCTCTTGGGCAGTCGAACAGATCTCAAGCCACAGCTCCCCTCCCCTGCGCCTTTTTTTGATATGCGAAGGCCTCTGCCGTCCATATAGATGCACACTTATTCATGAACCCAACACCTACCCACCTCCACCTCCATGCACACAATCACACTCTCCCTTCCCCACACAATACAAACACATACCAAACATACACACGCACGTACAACACAGACTCACACCCACAAAGGCACCAAAAAGCACTTAACACAACCCACCTGCGCTCAAGGGCAGTGCGTGCCTGCGCAGCCTCCCAGAACTCGTGCAGCAGCCCCCCTGGGCCAACCTCATCTCCGTGCATCCACTGCACCAGCGGCAGCAGCGCATCTAGCAGCAGCTCCTACGTGTGGATATGAGTGCGCACGGCAGTGTGAGTATGTGTGTGTCTGTGTGCGTGTGTGTATGTGTGCATATGTGTATTTCTGTGTGTGCAAATGTGTGTGTGTTGTGCGTGTGTGTGCGCGTGTTTGTGAATGTGAGTACCTTTGTGAATGGATGCGCAGATGCACGTGAGTCCATGTATACACATGCGTATGTAAATCATTGTGTAGATTTGTGCGGGCACAGCACGTCTAACAGCATTACACCAACCTACTTTAACAGCAGCCGCAAGATAATATCTATAACTACCACGACCACCACTTTCAAAACTTCACACTAACACACAAATAAGTATAGACTGAACAAGCACGTGTAGATGCACAAGCAGCAGCCAACCTGCACTCTGTCTGAGCCCTTGTGCAATCCCACACGCCCACAAAGGCATTTGCTCAGACACACCATCCACACACTTGGCAAACCACCCAAACACGAACACTCACACACCCCCAGACAAAACAAACACCCAGACTACACACATAACCTCACACCTGTGGTCGCACGTGCATAGCAGCAGATGTCTGCAAGCTGTCTGAGTCCCCCAGTGCTTCTGCAAACGCAGCCACCGCCACATGACGGGTCGCAGCTTCTGGGGAGTGCCAACACATTTCCAGGAATTGGTAGCCTCGCGTGATTAGGTGTCTCTGCTGCTGCTGGTGTGCCTGTGTGTGTATGTGTGTGTGTGTGTGTGTGTGTGTGTGTGGTGAAGCAAGGAAATCACTCATTCACGTGATGAGGTGTCTCTGCTGCTGCTGGTGTGCCTGTGAAGCAAGAAAGCCACTCATTCACGTGATGAGGTGTCTGTGCTGCTGCTGGTGTGCCTGTGAAGCAAGAAAATCACTCATTCACGTGATGAGGTGTCTCTGCTGCTGCTGGTGTGCCTGTAAAGCAAGAAAGCCACTCATTCACGTAATGAGATGTCTTAGCTGCTGCTGGTGTGCCTGTGAAGCAAGAAAGCCACTCATTCACGACAACTCAGGGGATCATATGAGGCATTTCTATGCTCATTTGCCTGTAAATCAAACAAAGGGGGGAAAGAGAGTCAAACCAATTGTGCTGTGCTGCAAGCCCACGCCGGCACTGGTAACAAAGGTAACTGAATGAACAGTGGCTGGTATTGATATTAAATAAAGGTAACAAGATAACAGTCCAGCAAGGAACAAAGGAGTCAAGAATAGGATGAAGGATTTAAGCTAATGGAAAGATAATGAGCTTCAAGAGAGCGCGAATTGACGCCGAAAATGAAGAGATTGGCAAATAAACAACCTATCGACAGGGGTTGTAGGCAGCAAACCTTCCTCCCCAACTAAATAGGATTAGACAAATTGAGATTACATACTGCAAATATAAGAGGTAAATTAAGGCGCACACCAAACGTTGGTAGCCTGAGACTACGTGATGCCTAAACTGAACTCAAGCACATGTGAGGAGTGGCGTTTATTGCCTGCGCATTTTTTTAACATGAAGCACTGGTGCCGTTGCTGGTGCACCTTGGTTGATGGCCGATGAACAAGAGGGCAGATCAGGCACTCACGGTCACACAGCTGTGCGGTTAGCAGCTAGCAAAGCATGCCTGATACTGACATCAGCCGTAGGTACTTTGAGGTACGTCACAAGATTGAAGATGAAAAAGACGTATCGCCAAAACTGTACTGTAAATGCTCTTAGGAGCGGAGCTAGGCTAAGCTGGAAAAACAAGTAGGCTGCAATGAGTGTGTCTGACGTGCCTGAAATACACTTTCCTGGATCTGCCTCTGCACTCAAGCAAACCAAAGGTCATTCTTAAACACTCACAGAATGCTGTTGTAATTATGTCATGCATTCTAGGAGAGATCATTCTTAAACATCACTCACGGAATGCATACAGTGGTAGTCAGGATCGTGCGGTCTAAGAGAGAGCAGGCACCAATCAAACACGTATGCACACACAAAGGCACAGCCTCAGAGAGTTGCTGCACGCATATAAACAAAACCACACGCACAAACATACAAGCACATACACACATACGCACGCACAAGCACACCTTGCCCAGTTGAGGCCACGCATCAAACAGCATCTCGTACAGGGTGGTGTGGTAGTCGGGGTCATACACGTGGGGGAAGCCGGCACGTGCGTGCTCCAACCAATTGCTGCTGTCTATTTGGGAAGAGGGTGGGGGTCTCAGTACCGTCTGGATGGGTGGCTCTGGCCCAAAGTTCGAGAAGTTCAAGTTACCAGCAGGCTGCGCATCCGAGAAAGATGAGTCCTGAGGAGACCTTGCAGCAATCTGCAGGGGCACAATGATGCAGGGGCACAATGGAGGTACAATGGAGGCACAATGATGCAGGGGCACAATGATGCAGGGGGCGCAACGATGCAGGGGCACAATGATGCAGGCACAATGGAGGTACAATGGAGGCACAATGATGCAGGGGCACAATGATGCAGGCACAATGGAGGTACAATGGAGGCACAATGATGCAGGGGCACAATGATGCAGGGGCACAATGATGCAGGGGCACAATGATGCAGGCACAATGGAGGTACAATGGAGGCACAATGATGCAGGGGCACAATGATGCAGGGGCACAATGGAGGTACAATGGAGGCACAATGATGCAGGGGCACAAATAAGTGCGGTCATACCATGAGCTGAAAATGCGCGCGTGATCTGCATTGATGACTGCAAACATGTTTACACTGTAATAAAGGTCACAGTCAGTGTAGGACTAGGTGATGTTATGGGCAAGGGGCAAGGCCATATATTTCCAGGTTTTGTCTGCCCAAAGTGAACTCCGTTCCATATGCCACGTCTCACATATCACACACAGCATCGACCCAGGCACAACTTCATTGAGTGACCTCCCAGACGCACTGCATCAACCCAGGTACAACTTCCTGATTGACCCAGGCGTACTTTCCTGATTATTCTTTGCTCCTTTTCCTTTCCATCCAGGGTTGTTCAGTTCGGGGTTCGGCCAATTGTTCAGATTCGGCAACTTTCACGCAAACTTTAACGAATTTGAAACGTGCCGTTCGGAGTTCGGTCAGAGTTCAACGCACTTTTAAGAGTTCATTGAACTTTAAAGCCTTAGGTAAAAAGGGCAGGAGGACCCTGGTCACTCAAAATTGGTGGCTCAAACTTGCTGTTCTCGCTCTCTCCTCAATAATCACCTTGTCCCATATATGGTGGCATCCAAATGTGTGTGTTTGTGTGTGTTTGTGTGTGTATGTGTATGTGTGTTTGTGTGTGTGCATGCTTGTGTGTGTGTGCGTGTTTGTGCGTGCGTGCGTGTGCGTGTGCACGCGTGCGTATGCACGTGCACGTGCGTGTGCATGTGTGTGTATGTACATGTGCGTGCGGATGTGTGTGTGTTGTGTTTGTGTGTTTCATGCTCATGCTGCATGGTGGCCTGAGCTCCCCCTTCTGCTGCTCTTGCTGCTGCTGACCCTGCTGCTGAGTTGTTCCTGTCCTTGGACACGCTACACGGTGTCCTGCCCACAAGGAGCCTGTGTCATCGACGGCAAGGCCGCCTCGCCACGACGTCATCTATTTCAAACTTCGGCACAGCAGATTTCTCGTCTAAAGTGATACCGGGAGCACCACCCACAAACCAGTGGGCGCAGTACACTTGTGCACTGCACCCCAACCCTTTCAGCTGGATGGTTGCATGGTCCCGTTCCGGGTCCTTTTCTTTTCTCATTATCGAATTGTGAAATTTTTGAGGCAATTGGGGAAGCCCAGGGTCCCTTTTCTAGAATTGCACATCGAACCCTTTGAACAGTTTGAGGGCTCGCAAACTTTTATGCACTTTATCAAACCCTTGCTCCCAGAAAAACGAACTGAACAACCCTGTTTCCATCTAACCAGCACATCCAGACTGACACACTCACGACAGTGCTTAGCTGCTTAGCAAGCTCTTTATCCCACCCAGGCTCACCTCATCATTGAGCTTGTAAATATTAACACACGCACACACACGTACAAAACACGTGCACTACACAGATTGCTGGGCTTGATTAAATATACATCCAAACACCAGACCAAGGAGTCCATAACATACACACTTTCGGATCCCAGCTGCTTGAACGCTCAAAGCAGTTGTGCAACCTCTTTGGCCACTCTCACACTTTGAGCAAACACTAATACCAGGACAGCAATTTTGAGTGCCTTTTACTACACTTCGCACCTTGTGATACATTAATTAAACGATGCAACACTGTAACTACACATACTCGTAGGATTGGCCAGAACCATATACATGCGGTGTATATACGGTACTTTGGGCAGGGAAATCACCAAATATACGGTCATATATGGTGTAAAAATACGGTCCTGGCCATCCCTACATACATGTCAGTCTTTTCTTGTATGCTGCTTTGCCACCAACAGTAAAACAGACCTTCAGGTGTGCATGTACACAAAAACGCAAGCGCCAACGCAATTAGGAAGTCTTCTTTGTTCACAATCATCTGCACCACGTGCGCAATCACATACTGGCACACGCAATCCTTGAGCACCTGCTGCAGCACATTCAGGGCTGTGCAATGACACCGTCATAGCGATTTTGCACCATAATTACAGTACGGTTGACGGTCCGTATCGTCAGAACATCATAATGACGGTGTTTCAGAAGTGACGGCTTCTACCATCCAGACGGTGGAGGAGACCGTCCACCGTAATTACTGTGTAAACCCATCGTCAAGTGCTGTTTTGCTGTGAAATGTAAGACAAGGGTTTAAGTCCTGGTCAAGACACACAATTTTTGCTAATTGTTTTCCTTTCCTTTTCCTTTCATTATTACACCAATCGTTTGTATGTACAAATATCACACATGCAACATTTAGATATATCACACATGCAACATTTAGAAGTATCACACATGCAACATTTAGAATTATCACACATGCAACATTTGGAAATATCACACATGCAACATTTAGAAATATCACACATGCAACATTTAGAAATGAGGAGAAAAAAGTCAAAATGGTCATTTTGGGGTCAAACGCTAATTTTTGGCCTTTTTGCGATTTTTGGACCGTATCGTCATTGACAATCGTGCCGCCATGCACCATCATGATGGTCCCCAAATTCCGAGATGACGGTCTGACACCTTCATTTACGGCATCAACCTTCAGACCATATTTTGATGGACCGTACCGTAACACCGTCATTGAACAGCCCTGAGCACACTGCTCACCTACACCCACACCAACATGCTTGCACGCCCACACGTCAAGCCTGGGGTTGGCCAGAACCGTATAAACACACCGATTTTGAACGTATATTTGGTAGTTCCCTGCCAAAAGTACCATATATACACTGTATATATGGTTCTGGCCAACCCTGGTCAAGCCCGTACGCTGCAAGAAAGGACACACCTGGTGAAGCATTTCCAGCTGCTGCTCCGCTCC
>Ga0307974_1000330_pt1:0-7500 | contig 28093 bp, 36 predicted proteins | sample OrgLakmetagen784_FD_201812 | JGI IMG/M metagenome (GOLD analysis project Ga0307974, IMG submission 201812) | Saline water microbial communities from Organic Lake, Antarctica - #784 | ecosystem: Environmental > Aquatic > Non-marine Saline and Alkaline > Saline | place: Antarctica: Organic... | reverse complement strand
TCGAGGAGGGTAAGAGCGTGCATGCTCCTCCCCTTGCGGGGTTCCCCTCGCCAGCTGACACAGAACCGCGCGACCCAGTCACGACACACAGCCCAAACGACAACCACTTCATCACTATAAGCGCGGAGGAAGGAAAGGAAGACCTTGAACTTCCTCAAAAAAATGCTAAACAGCTGGGCCGCAGCTCTGTGAACGTAGCGAGCATTATCAGGTGTGTGTGGGTGGCTGCTTGTATATAGGTGTAGGTGAGAGACTAGAGGCCAAGTTGAAATGAACTCGGAGTGTTCTGAGCTCTTGAGTGCTTGCACTCTGAATTACCACACTGCTCCAGCTCCCAAAAATTGAGCTTGTGCAAACCCCCTCTCACCACGCAGGAGAGATTCAGCTGCTCAGCAAAGGTTCAGGTCCAGCAGCCAAAGCATCCAGAGAGAACCAGTGAGTGAAAGCCAGGGTGCTCTTTCCAAAGATCTCTCTACACTAGTGTGCGAGCAGACCAATGAGCAAAGCAAGCGTGTGTGCGAAGTTGCGTGCGTACGAGCGTGCGTGCAAACAAAAATGCGTGCGTTCGTGCGAAATTGCTTGTGAAACTGCGTGCATGCGTGCGAATGAGCAAACTGCGTGCGAGCAGACCAACGAGCAGACCCAGAGGAAACAGCTCAGAAGTATGGAAAATGGATTGGGTTGAGAGTAGATGTGAATAGGCACTCAGTTATTTATGTACGCCTGAATTAGCAGCTTGGCATGTACGTACGGGTGACTCAGAAAAGGATTATAGATTTAACTCGTCGCTTCAGGAAGCATGCAGTCCTTCCGAAACGTAACAAATTAATCTGTGCGATGCTTTGATACTGTGTCTTTCCTGCAGTTGCTGGACTTGGAAAGATACTGTTCAACAGGGAGGGTTTACCACCCAGAGCACTTCCATGGACACCGTCAGTACCCAACAGACCCTTTTGCTACGTGAGTACTGTGTTCATCCGAAATAAAATTATAACAACTCGGTTGAGGACTGCATTGCAACATCGTCTAGAGACATTCTCTGACAGCCCTGTTTCGTTTAGCTGACAAGGAATTGCCACTCACAAATATATCCCCGAAATAATGGGAGCTACAGATAACAAATCTTCTTTTGTATTACTGGCCAAATATACTAAACATACGCAATTTCATACTGTTGTTATATTTTTAGGAATAATTATGGAAAGAAAAAAATAAAATTGGAAGACGGTGCCGATCCGCCTAAAAGGCTGTTATACTGTTGCAACGACCGTAGCTGAGCAAAGATGCGAAAAAGTACGAAATACCAATACAAAATACTCGCCCCAATTTAGGGCCTAAAAGTTTAGTTTGGATTACAAAGGCCTCCAGCCTGGCATGGCTGCTCAACCTGTAGGTCACAACCAAAAGGTCGTTCAAAAGGTTGACAGCTGCACTTATGAATCTGTAAACATTTATGTTGAAAACAAAACCTTTGATATTATCGTCAGAACTATTGTCAAATAAACGGTTGAACTGGTGCCGTAAATGTTCGGTGCAAGCATGTAAAGAACACGTGTTTCTCATCTTAGGCATCCCTGTTTTCACACAAATTGCAAACACGTGCACTCCTGTCCGGACTCCTGCCGTATAAACTACACTTCAACCCATGACCTCGTATCCTGAACCGAGCCACGTACCTCATGACGTTTTTACTCATAAGCATCTCCGAAAAACTCCGGCAAAACAAATGGTGCACATAATCAGGAACCGGTCTCTCAGGCAGCAAACCAATTGTGATAGCCACAGATTTTTTTAAACAAGAGCACTTGACCGGGTAGTGGTGTTCACCCCTAGACCAAGTTGCCTCAAACCCATTTTTGACTTGATGGGTGTTTAAATGGGACAAAGCTGGTGTGCAAAACCGGTCTCAATGTCCGGAGCGGCGCAGTGGTTGGGGAGATACAGGGGGTGGCTGTTTTGGCTCGGATTGAGCCCACTTTTGAAAAATGTGCCTCCCCTCGACCATACACACGAAATAAATAGAAATTGAAAAGTCACTCTGCATGGGTTTTTATATTTATGAGCCCAGGTCGGCTCACACCCAACTTCGCGTGTTTTTCATGCGGGACAAAATTCCTGCGTCCAGCCCCCCATTTTCACACCCCCGATCCGCGGGGGTCATGCTCTCACAAGTTATGCTCTCACACGAGATAAAGCTTGCTGTATAATCCGGAAGCCCGGGAGCTTAGGAGCGGAGCCACAGCAGCGTCAAATCACCGGAGGGCCACCCTCGCGTCAAAGCAAGTAAGGGTGGTGGCGGAGCACGCTGGGAGGGATGGGCACGAGGGGAAGGTGCAGCCGGTTCTTGAGAGCGAGCAAGCAACCCCTCCATTTGTGCCAGTAGAGAGGGATGTGGGTCAGGGTTTGAGTGAGCTCACCAGCGAGGAGTGGGTGCGGGAAGTGAAGGAGCGTGGGAAGCAATGGCTGACTGTGATGCTGGAATACGTGCGACAGTGATGCTGGAATACGAGCAAGGAGCTGTAATTTTGGGGACAGCAGGCGGCATCAACCAGTTCAGGGTGGTGAGCTATTGGGATGGTGCAGCACATGGTGATGAGGGTGTGTTTGCAGCTTTCCAGCTTGACATCCATCTCACCAGCGATGCAACTGAGCGTGCATGCCCCCCAGGCTGCCCCCACTGCACAAGCATGGTGCTCAAGTGGGATAGGGGGCAGCACCTTGAGCAAACCAGCAACAGCATGGCCTTCATTGACCGTGCAGACCACAAGCAGCCAAATACAGAAGCCCTGCAGCGAGGACAGCTGCAACCAGCAACCAACGGGAGCAGCAGCGTCAGCAGCACCAACACCGTTGGCAGCAGCCTACACCCTGTGCTAGACACCTGGCTTGCGTCCTATTGCTTTGGCACAGTGCACAGCATGGAGACAGAGCGCACCATCAACAAGCTCCGCCTCTCTCGAGGCCAGCACACTAGCAACCTGACGCAGCAGCGCCAGTTCCTTGCTTTGGCGCAGGTGGGGGAAAGGCTGCAGGTCACACAAGGGCAGTGGGCAGAATGGACAGCGAAAGCAGAGGCAGCAGCAACCGCACGCAAGGGTGACATTTTAGACCAGCTAGGCTTCCAAAAGAGGCTTAGGGATGCACTAGCAGCAGCAGAGGCCAAGGGTGGGCGGGCAAGGCGAGGTGAGCACAAGCAGCGGAGCAAGCCAAGCAAGCAGCGCAGCGCAGGGATGCAGACCCCATGGAGCGGAGGAGGAAGCTGGTGCAGCAGTTAGGGTACCTGACCTTCAAGCGAGCAGCCCTAGCCGCCCTCTACGTGCAAGCAGGTTTGGGAGGGGAGGATGCGATGCAAGCACGTGTACAGAAGCAGAACCTGCAGCAGATCACATCTGCTCTGCTGGATGAGGTGTGGGAGGAGCAGCTGCAGGGGGCTGTGGCAGGGGCTCAGGCTGCAGTGTTAGACATGAGGCAAGGGAAGCAGGGGACAAAGCGGGTGCGGGATGAGCAGAAGTAGAGGCTCCAAGAGCGGGAGCAGGAGCAGGCAACACAACCGCAGGTGGGGGTAGCACAGCAAGAGGGAGAAGCAGCAGTGCAGCCGGCAGCGGCAGCCGAGGTGCAAGCAAAGGCAACAATACAGGGCAGCATATACAGGCTGCGTGCGCGCAGAACTCCGCCAAAGTAACGTGCTCAGGGGTGGAGGGGAGTGAGGAGGGGAGTGAGGAGGAGAGCGAGGAGAGGAGTTATTGAGGTTATGTGTGCATTGGCATAGTGATAGCGCTGGGGTGTTTGTGTTGTTTGAGCATGTATGCAGTTTTGCACTTGCCATCATACTGCAGCTTGACACCTTTGCCTGAGCATTTAGGTTGGTGCAATTGCTTTAGGTTTGCTTTTTAGTGACCATGTGAGGAAGTTATTTTTTGGACATTAGACACGTTTTTTGTTGTCGAGACTTGCCATCTTTACATTACACATGAGGGAAATGCTTTTTAAGACATGCAGTTGATGGATTGCCTGTGAGATACCTAAGCTGCCACCTTGGCTGGCGTCATGCATGCCTGATATGGCTTTGTGCAGGTTTGATTAGCTGCGTTGCCCCTTGAATGAGGGTTTGCCAATTTTGGAGTTTTCCATGCTCTGCCAGTGTGCACTCCCACGTCTTGTTAAATACTCAATTTTCTGACATTCCCCATTATTTTTGCGTCTGCTTTACAAACATGGAATGTAGGCCAAATTTCTCATGCCAAGTTTCTCACCCAAATTTTCAAGTGACCGACTATTTATGCAGGTTTTCCCATCGCAGGTGCGCAGAGTTTTAAAAAAAGGTCAAAATTTCGCCATAGCTTCCTTGCCCCTCAACCATTTTGGAAAGTTGACAGCATTTTTAAAAGATTACACCATGCTCTCTACCCATTAAAATAAAATTGTAAATGTTAAGTGGGTGGGTGGGCGGGAATGGGGGAAAAACTGTTTTGGGCCCATGATCTATGTTTATGACCGCCCTGGTTGCCCCCTAAGCCAAATTTCCAAATTCCTTTTTGCAGCCCCCCATCTTATAGGATTCCCCAGCCACCACCAAAAAATAATGTCATTTGGTGGTGGTCAGGTCTGGGGGTGAACCCCACTACCGGGGGGCTTAAAAAAAACTGATGCCTGCATAACATTTAGGAGACACACTTATATAAAACCCTTAATGTATTTTCTTATCATTTTCTTATCAAGTGCATGTCAGTGTGCCATCCGTCTCTCATACTTGGTGCGTTGCGTGTTGCAGGCCTTCCGTTCAAGAGGAAACCTTACCAGAGGATGACGACCGGGCCTCCATACAGTTTGAGCTCCCCCCTTCTGCTCATCCGGACGCGGGGCGTGCTCAAACCAGGAACAGTGGTTATAACCAAGGCTATGCATCTGGCATGAGGGTGAGGGTCCTGATGCTTGTTTGTTGTGTACTTTAAGCAGAAATGAGGGTTTCCCAGCCTTTTGAGCCCCCCTTCCGGCCTCTTGCTCCCTAACCGCCATTGGGATCATGCAACAGCCTGCCACAGAACGAACTCTCCTACAAACAGCAATTAACGATCAAAAGAGATGCATAAAACACATGCCACACAGCACCCGCAAATGATGTAGACAAGACAGAGGAGCCTATTTTCGCATAATTGTTAAAAGTGTGTTAGCGTGTGATCTGTTGGTTCTGCTTGCAAGCATCGCGTTCACTGCACGGAGATGATGGTGAAGTGTTAAGCGTGCTAGCATGTGATCTGGTGGTTCTGCTTGCAGGCAAATACGCGTTCACTGCAGGGAGACGATGGCGGTTTGTATCCTATGGGTTCCGTGATGGAAGCTCCTCCACAGCCCCCCATGCCCAAGTGGCCTGCCAAGTAGGTTTGCGTGTGTACAAGCATATATGTACGTGTGTGTGCATGTGTATTAGTGCGTTTATGCGCATGGTCATTTGTCAAGTTGGGGTTGGGAGTGGGTGCGCTTAATGTCAGTAACATTTCTGCGGGTCTCTTGTGTCCATGCATCTTGCATTAGCATCTCTCTAGAGGAGAGGACGTTCACCGGTTATCCAAAGGAAAGCCGGAGACACTCTATGTCTGGGCTTCATTGAGGGTGAGTAGCTTGCATTATTAGGGCAGTCAAACATGGATGATGCATGGTGCTTTTCCTAAAACGAAGTGCTTGCGCGTCAAGTGGACGGGACTTACCGTACCTTTCCTAAATCACCCCGGTTACAGGAGGCGCCAGAAAGTGTTGGATAGGCACGTACAGTGTAGTTCACCCCGCGCGGCGCCCGCATATTTTAAGTTAATTTAAGGGCCAGCCCAAAATGGTTTCGGGCAGACCGCATTATTTTAAATTTAGCTTAGGGCAAAATTTAGGTATGGGTAGGGGCAGTGGACATGGCAGCCGCGGGGCGCTGACTCGGGGAAGGGGGAGGGGGAGGGGAGGAGGGAGGAAAGCAGCACCCTGAAGGCGAGGGGCCAGCTGAACCGGGAGGCCAGCACGACAGAAGGGGGGGACGCGATGGAAGTTGACGGGCAGGGTGTGGCCCTCGAGCCCCCTCAGCCACAAGCACCCTTGTTCGTCCCAGTCCTTCCGAGTTCAGCTCCCCCTGCTCCTCCTGCAGTGCCCTCTGAGGCCATCCTTGTAACCCCTTGTAACCCCTTGTGCCCTCTGAGCCAGCCCCCACAGAGCCCCCTCCCTCACAGCATGCAGCTGCTCAGCCCATGGGCATTGTGCAGTTCTGCACCCTGCTGCTGCACAAGGCTGGTGGGCGTTGCTGTGGACAAACCACAGGGCAAAAGGTGGGCATGTTGATAAAGTGCATTTGCAAGCAAGATGCATGAAGGTCTTCGCACGCATGCAAGCTGTGCGCGCAAAGAGTGTGTCTCCCACCTCCAGGGGCCTGCGCTTACCCTTCCCATGCAGTGAAATTGTTGACCTCACACAAGATGATGAGGAAAAGAGAAAGAAGAAGGTTGTCAAAGAGGCCACACGCAAGAAGTGGGTTGAAAAGTTTCCCTGGATTGAGTGGACCGGTTGCATGGTGCTTAACCAACTGCACAAAAAGGTTAGCCAAATTGAGATTGGGAGGCTTGAAGATGGTATAGATGATGGTGAGCCAGAATTTGACTTTGCTTTTTGCGCTGATGATGGCAGTGATGATGATGGTGATGATGGTGATGATGATGCTCTATGGCTTGAGGATGAAGAAGGCAGTGATGAAGTTAAGGATGAATCTATTTTTGCTCTTGATCCTGACAGTGTGGCAGTTGTTCAAGTTGAAGGTGAAGCCTCATTTTTGGAGAACATTTGATATTACCAATTACCAATGTAACAAGATACTGCCTCCTCCTCCTGTTCCCCCGCCCTAAGTGAACCTCATGAAGGCCTTAAATGTATTTAACACTCACACACCGCGCCTGGGGCTGCGCCCCAGGCGCGGGAAAATTTTGAAAGGCAAAACCGCAACTATTTCCAAAGCCCCTTAGGGCAGCCCGCACTTATTTTCAACAAGGCTTAGGGCAAACCGGAACTTTGAAAATACGCCTGAACAACACTGGGCACGTATGATTTTTGGGCTAGACCCCCCTGAACCCCACCCCCCCTAAACCCGCCTTCCGGTGCCCCCACCCGGACAAAAAGTGTACAATTTGCTCCTTTTCCAAATAGGCATCCATCTGCTTACTCATCAAGACCTGAAACTGAAGTGTTGCAGAGTTATGGGGCAAAAACTGAGATACGCGTCCGCCCATGCACACGTGATCTACCAGGCACCTATAACTGGCTTGCACAGTCCCACTTTGCTTCCATTTCTTCAGAGTTCCACTGACTATCTCATGCTGGCACAATCCTGTAAGTTTGGGGTAAATTGCTGCTTCATTGGCTTGACTCACCCCGCGGCCTGCTCCCGAGCGCGTGTGCCTCTGACTTTTGGACATGTCCACAAGTCAGAGGCACACGCGCTCGGGAGCAGGCCGCGGGGTGAGTCAAGCCAAT
>Ga0307974_1000328_pt1 | contig 28277 bp, 47 predicted proteins | sample OrgLakmetagen784_FD_201812 | JGI IMG/M metagenome (GOLD analysis project Ga0307974, IMG submission 201812) | Saline water microbial communities from Organic Lake, Antarctica - #784 | ecosystem: Environmental > Aquatic > Non-marine Saline and Alkaline > Saline | place: Antarctica: Organic Lake... | reverse complement strand
TCCACTTACTTCTGGGAAGTATTCTAAGTCTTTTAATTTATTAGTATAACAAAGAAAATTCCCATTTACTGTTTGTGGACTACCTTTTAATGATTCTAGTTTATTATTAAAGCAATTAAAATCACCATTTACTGTTTGTGGACTACCCTTTAATGTTTTTAATTCATTATTAGAACAACTAAAACGACCATTTATTGTTCGTGGGCTACCTTCTAATGATTTTAATTCATTACTATAACAATCAAACACACCATCTACTGTTTGTGGACAACCTTCTAATGTTTTTAATTCATTACCAGAACAATGAAAATCCTCACCCACTGTTTGTGGACTGCCTTCTAATGTCTTTAATTTATTATAAGAACAAGAAAAGCCACCACCTACTGTTTGTGGACACCCTTCTAATGATTCTAATTCATTATGAGAACAATAAAAATTACCATCTACTGTTTGTGGACAATCCTCCAATGACTTTAATCCATTAAAAGAACATTCAAAATTCCCCTCTACTGTTTGTGGACTACCTTTTAATGTTTCTAGTTCATTATCATCACATAGAAAATTACCATTCACTACTGATGGACAACCTTCTAATGACTTTAATTCATTATCTGAACAATTAAAAGCCCCTACTGTTTGTGGACTACCTTTTAATGTTTCTAGTTCATTATCATCACATAGAAAATTACCATTCACTACTGATGGACAACCTTCTAATGACTTTAATTCATTATCTGAACAATTAAAAGCCCCTACTGTTTGTGGACTATCTTCTAATGTCTTTAATTTATTATAAGCACATAAAAAGCCACCACCTACTGTTTGTGGACTACCTTCTAATGATTCTAAATTATTATCATGACAGTAAAAATCACCACTCACGTAATTAAATTTAAGTGGTAAGTATTTTAAATTTTTACTATCTAATTCAACATCACCATTAACATCAATACTTAAATCATCATTAATGGTGTAATTTTCAATTTTATACTTTCTACAAACTTCTATAACTCCCTCTCTAGTAGTTGGGAAGTTAGGACTTGTACTCTCGAATATCTTATAAGGTTTTATGTGTTTCATAGAGTATATATTAAAAAACTTACCATGATTATGAATGTGTTTCACAAAACTCATATTATCAATAATAAAGTAATATAGAGGTGTTCATTATCCAATTATTTTATTATATTTGCATAAATAAATATATCAATAACATAAATGACGAATCTAGTAAATGCTATTATAGAATGGAAAAGTACTAAAGAGACCGAAGAGGTTACATTTGGTATTGGTGATTTCGAATCTAAATTAGACAAAAAGGTATTCTATTGGGTAGAAGATGATTTAGACCTACATAGCTTAACAGAAAAGCTAAGCACAGAGGACTTTTTTATAAAAAATTTCATACAATGAAAAGTATTAAACCATTTATTAATCCGTTGTTAATAACATTAATAGTAGGATTTTTTTATTTAAGTAGCAAAACTAAGAATTTAGATTCTGATTTAAAAGTTGCGTTTGTATTTATAACATTTATCCTAATATTAATACTCCTAAGAATCAGTGAACTTAATAACAAAAAATAATAAAAAATGAATAACGAGGAAAGACAACCAAGATTTTACAGAGTAAGGTGGTATGTTTCAAGATTAAAAAGATATATATCAAGTAGAAGTAGAAGGACTATTGAAGTGGAAATCCCTAGAGGATTTATGAACTGTGGTGTGAGTACTGATAATTATTTTGTATCAGATACAAATGATAGCAGCAACTGGGATACCCTTAAATTCCCATTGCCAAAAGCTAGATACCAATGGAGCATTAATTCATATACAGGGGATATTGATAATCCAAACAAAAAAACTGTAGTATTAATTGACAAATATTAAAAATTATGGTAAATACCAAAATAGAATATGAAGATTTAGACAAACATTTCACAGCTCCAGAAAACCATGGTCATGTTAGATTCTTCGAGCACAAAAGAATACCACGCAAAAAAAAAAGAAGAAACTAAAACCATACATAGATGATTTCTCTTTTTTGGACACGTGTCAAATAATGTGGTATGTTCAAGGCATTAAAAATCCTAATTATAACAGATTTTTGATTAAAAAAATCTGCGAATTATGAATTATGTACTAGCACACTTTATTGGAGACTTCTTACTTCAAAACGACTGGATGGCAGTTGGTAAGAAGAAAAGTTCTTGGATTTGTACTGTACATGTTCTATTGTATATGATACCATTTCTTTTTACTGAATTAACTTGGGTACAACTTGGATTAATCTTTATACAACACTGGTTACAAGATAGAACTTCATTTGTAGCTTGGTGGTGCAAAACTGTTGGATCATTTCAAAATGAATTAAAACAAAATACATTACCATGGGGGCATTTTGTTGTGGATCAAGTGTTCCACTTTTTATGGATGTGGTTCGTTGTTGAATATATACCTTATTAATCCCAAAATGAAATAATGAATATGGCTGGTATTGAAACTCACAAATTAATAATAGATAGATGCGAATCTTTGTTAAATGTGTTATATGAAGATAAAGATGTGGTTATGTCAATTATGTCTAAATCAAAAAAAATAGTAGATGATTATAATAAAAATAACTCTACTATAGTAGATATTTCTTCGGATGAAAGGGGATATTGGTTACAAAGTAGCAAAGTTATCATTTTTGGGAGGTATAGTCTTAGAATAAATAAGAAATTTAAACAAGAGCTTAAGGATAATATAGGGTACTATCAATACTGTGATAGTCACAAATATTACAATATAGATTTTGACCAAATGCTATTTGATGAGGATAAGTTCTGTGATAAATGTAAAGCACATAAGAAAAAGAAAGACTTATTGACTAAAGAATACAATGAAAAAATAAAGAAAGTTAAAATAGAATTTAAAGAAGCATATGACAGGACAGTATTCCCTAGTGAATTAGTAATGAGAAGTGTCTCAATGAAAAGAATATCTAGTAAGAAAAAAATTCTAAACTCATTAGATGTTGAATCAAAAGATAATATTAAAAAAGATATTATCAAAGCCTTTTCAGAACAAAATAAAAAGCTTATATTTGGCTATAATTAATAATTGATTGATAATCACTAAAAAACACCTTACGATGAGCGAAAAAAGAAAAAATTACAAAAGAACAAAAAGATGAAATGAATAACTACTGTATAGTTATATCAGAAAAAAGTTATTTTGGTAAATTATAGGACAGAATTTATTTGAACAAAACTGATGATTTCATGAGTATAACAGTAGTGAAGATTATCAAATAGATTTAATACACACTTTTAATTATATTAAAAACAAGCACGACATATTAAGTATTATGTGTCGTGCTTGTGTAGTTAATATCAAAAATATATTTTAATATATAGATTATGATTATTAAACTATTTGAAAATTACAACAAAACTAAAGAAATATCTAAACTATCCAATGATATATTAGAAGGGATAGCTATCAAGTTCAGAGATGAGGCTTTAGAGTATAAAAAAATAGGGAAAGTTGGATTTATTTTCATACCACCTTATTACTTGCATAATATAGACTATAGTAAATATGATATATTATCAGATTTTATAAAAAACACACAATTAGTTGTAAAACACTCATCTATGGAAGATGAAGGAATTATGGGTAATTATTATAACACTAAAAACAATAATACTCCACAACATTATATAAATATATTTTACAACCCAGATAAACTACTATCGGGTCTAAATAAGATATATAAAGACAAAGTGAAAAATGATGCTTTAAATGAATACTATGAGTATTATTTTGATTTGTATCTATATTCTCATAAAATCCTAATACATGAACTACAACATGCCTATGATAGCTACAGGAGTAATAATAAGTTCGTTAGTACCAAATATAAAAAAAACTTATCTAAAGCCCAAAAACTTAGATTGAAAGAAAAAACATTTGGAAAATTAAGTAATACAGACTTAGCATTTATCAAAAAAACTAGTAATGAGTATTTGAGTATACCACATGAGGTGAATGCTAGATATACTCAAGCAATAGATGATGTAACATTTTATGATATAGGTGACATAACTACTGGATTTGGTAATTTTGTAATAAGGGATTTTTCTTATGTACTAAACGACTTTGAGGAAAAATTTGGGAGTTGGTGGGGTTTAGATGATAAAATTAAAAAGAGATTAAAAAACAGACTCTATAAAGACTGGGGAATAGCATCAGAAATTATAGAAAAAGAAAACCTAGAGTCCAAAAAAGATACTTAACTAATGAAAACTAATATAAATAATTTTGATAAATATATAATTCAAGAAAAGATAATATATGACATAGATGAAGATGTTGAATTAATATACTCGTTCTTCGAGGATTATATAAATAAAATAAATAAGACTGGTATTATAGAAAGATTACCAATGAAGGAAATAATATCATCAGAAATTTTAACATCAGAGATACATAGAAAATGTCATTCTAAAAATCCTTGTGATATATTTATCAATGATTATGACTTAAATTCTGATAATTTTTACCAACCAAGTGGGGATTTAAACTCACTGAACATTGGAAAGGCTATTATATCACTTAGGTTAAATAAGTCAGCAATAAAATTTATCAGAGATGAATTCAGTGGTGATATATCAAAAGCTAATGCTTATCATTACGGAGTTAAGGAAGAGTTTTACTCTCATAGAATTAAAGGGAGTATAAGACACGAATTAGCACATTGGATAGATGATACAATAAACAACAGCCATATTTCTGATATACTTAGTAATAATGGTGTTAAGAGAAAAATGCGTTCTAAAGACTATAATACTGTAAATATTTTAGATTTTGAAATATTTGCTATAATGCAAAATATATACCAACTAAGTATAGATTTTAAGGACATATGGGATAATTTAACCTTCGACCAGATGCTTTATAAAAGTACTTCACTTAAACATATTAAGGCTTCATCTAATACCAAAGATTATAGTACCTGGAAAAGGAAAATTAAAAGAAAGATGTATAAAGAAGGTATATTGGGTAATAATATGATTAAAACATAACTAATCGAAAATGAAATATATTAAACTATTTGAAAGGAAGAATGTTGGTGAGTTATATCATGTGTGGGAATTATCAGATTTTAGACCACTAAAATGGTTATAACTTTTAAAAATTAACATTCTTTTTTAAACAAAACACATTTGTATAACTAAGACAAAGAAATAAACACTCTAAAGAGTATAATATACAAGTTATGATGAAAAAAACATATTTTATAAAAGCAAAAATAGTCCTAAAAGAAGATAATGTTAGCGATAAAACCGAATTTGGTGAAGAAGTTACTATAGATTTGGGATCAATAGAAGATTCTATTAAAGATTATGCAGAGGATGTAATGGATATGATAGATTCAGACGACTGCGAAGAGTGTGAAGAATGTGATTGTGATACTTTAGATGATGCATCTAATAAAGATATAGAATCCGAAGCTAGAAGTAGAGGTATGAGTATGTTTGAATCAGTAACCGATATAGTAGGTGATTCTCTTATCAAGAGGTTTCTAAATGGGTTTGATACAATCAACCGAGATAAATTAGATAAATTTTTAGACGAAAATAATATGTAATATATCCCTTTGTATGTGAATTATTCGTATATTTGCGTAAACAAAATTACAATGATAAATATACTAGACACTAAAGACCAAGAAACTCTATCAATAATGGATAGAGTTAGGAATATGGTTAACAAAATAACATTTGCTCCAAAAAGCATTGTTGTGACGAAAGATAGATTTGATTTAATGGAAGAGATAAAGCTATCAAATGATAAAGATTTTACCATTGAAATACAAAATGGTGTATACAAAGCATCATATAAAAACATACCATTGGTTACTTCTAATAAGTCATCTGATATGTATGTGACTAACTACTTAAATACAAACTTTAGATCAATTTCGGTAGATATAGAACCAACTTCGGTGAACACAAAACCAGAAGTAGAAACTAGTACTAATGCTAATATTGATAGAATACGTTCTATCAATAACGTATTAGAATACTATGACGGATGTAATGCTACACAAGTATGGATTGGAGAATATACATGCGTTGATATAGTCTCTATTATAGGTAGTAGGGAAAAAACTATTATGTATATTCAACCTTCAGATAAGAGCGTTGTATTTGATTCAAGTGCATTATCTCAAATACTAGAAGATTGTGGAATACTTGACATTGGAATATCAGAACTAGACAACTTTTTCAAGAATATAATATATCCAAGTTTCGGCTTTCATCACCCACATAGGATTATGTCAAAAGATTTTAATGAGATAGAGAAGAATAGATTGATTTAATTAATAAAATTATATCCACTCTTTGCCACATTTGGGACACTCATAAAGCAACTTATCCAAGTCCATTTCAAACACACTCGCCATTGGCTCTCCACAACAAGGACTTTTTGGTCTTATCCAATTCAAAAATCTTTTTACCAAATTCATAATTTTCAATTTCATATACTATATTATTATATTTTAGCTGCTAGTAATCTCATCAGTGATATTATTTCACCATCATTGGAACATATTTCGATGAATGAAAGAATCTGTTCTCTGTTGAAAGTATATGGCATAAACCACTCTCTATCTGAAAATTTACACCATAATTTGATATCACAAGTTGTAAAACCACCAGTCATATCTGGGTGGTGTGAACTACTACCAAGTTCTAGTCTCAATGGTAATTCATCTATTGATGTTTTTTCACTGAAATACTGTCTACCATTTTTCGAGTTAAATTTTTCTACTTTGTCATTATACTCCATATCACTGTTTAGATTTAATCTTTTTTCTTGTGTCTAGATATTACTGAGTATTTAACACCAGCCCAAGAACTTGGAAGCTTAGTACGTAAAGAATCAAATCCCTCCTCGTATTTACCCTTTGGTGCTTTTTGAGTATCATCCTTAACTCTTTTTTTCATTTTATATTCTAACGAATTTAGAATTTTTATAAATTGAGCTTCATCTTCAACATCTTTACCATCTTTTAACACCATGTAAAGGTCATTCTTTGACTCTGTAGCTCTTTTCTTCTTACTCACCTCCATCTTAGCCCAAAGAAATTCTTTCTCCTTATCAGTTAAGCTAAAGCCTTTATTAGCACCTTCATTGAAGGATTCAAAATTCATTACTCCCATATCTTTTATTTTTTTATATTAAATACAAATATAACTATTATTAGTTAAATACAAGCATTTTACATTTTCTTTTTGTATTCAACTAAGAATTTATACAATCTATATATCCTATCATATGATGTTGAATCTCTAAAAGCATTTAATTCTTTTAAGACCATTTCAATCTCTATATCAAATAACTTCTTCCAATCATTAAATACGCCTATATATTCTGGATTATCTTCTACAAATCTCTCGAAACCTGGTAGAGAAATGTCTTCACCATCAAATACACCACTTGGTATTACCTTAGAATAATCAATATTACCTTGTTTGTCTATAATGTCATTCATCTTTGAAAAAGCATTATTCAAATCAGCAATAGTATGATTGTTGTATATTGCAATTTCTGCAAATAATGACAAAGGTTTTGTTAATACATCATTCCCTAATGTAGGCTTTATTAGTTCTTCGAAATACTCCAAGGCTTTTGTAGCTCTTTCTTTTTTCTTTAAAGTTATTAGGTCTTGTCTTGTTTTCGATATAAGATTACCTATATTCTCTGTGAATTCTCTATTTGTTTTATCTTCTAACCAAGTATTAAAAGTTTCTTTATCAGAGAACTCATCTTGCTTTTCATTCCAATCATAACTAGATAGAAAGTGTGATTCATATTCATAAGATAATATATTTTTTATATCACTTGGTAAAGAATTAAAGTCTGAATTTACTTTGCTTTCATTAATAAATTCATTAATCGATGATATAAACTTGAGCTTTGGCATAGTGTGATAGTATTTTAATCTATATATTAAAAATTATGTAAGTAAATATTTTTTTTAGTTCCTCTGTAGTCTTTTCTAGTTCCATATCTTGTGTTGTTTGTGTATTACACTACAAATATACTAATATTACTACTATTTATACCTTTTTGATATTTTTTCACTAAGAATAAATCCTCTGTTTATACCCAATGTATCTATTAGTGCATCTCTTATGATATTATTCACATCAATCATATCATATTCACCAATATTTTGCAAATCTAGACTATTAATAACAGGATATGTAACATAAATTATCTCATCTGTTTCATTGTTTGTTTTAATAACAATCCTATAAGGGAAAGAGTTAAGAGAATAAGTATCTATCTTAACAAAATAGTCTGATGTGGTGTGGTTGATGAAATAGTTGTCTATATCAGTTATGACATCTAATATGCTTTTGATATAAACTAAATATTTACCAGGGTATGTATTTAATATCTCACATATCTTCATATTCCTTTTATACTCTTTATATACCATCGATAATTATATTATAATCAAGACCTACCTTAATTCCTAAATTAAACCATATGAAATCTGTAAAGAAAACGTCTAAATCATTAAATGATTGTTCTTCAAACATACTATCTTCAATAAGTTGGTGTATTTTTCTTAAAAATTTGCTACGTATAATAATACTATCTACTTTATTATGCACATTTGTTACGCTAAATATCAATTTATTTTCAAATACAAAATCTGAAAATGAGATTATACTATCACTAACATCGTGATTAATATCATAACTATCTAAATTAGTTAAGGGGTTTAACAAATCATATAATAAGGGCTTTTTCCCACCTAATATCTCGTACAAATTAACTCCTCTAATATAATGTTTATATGTCATCTCATTCAATATAATAACTACCTATTTTTAATTTGAGCTCTACTTGTATTAAATCTCTAATGAATTTTTCTAAATCATCTACTGTAATAGAGAAACTAATCTTATCAACAAAATCCACTAGGAAAATATTATAAACATGTATTGATTTTATCTCAAAACTATCTTTGTTAACAAGTATATAGAAAGCACCTTGTTTAAATATCTTAAAATCAAATATAACAGTAGTTCCATAATCTTCCCTAATAATTTTATAATTCTTCATTAAGAACATTTTATCAATATATTTACAACGGTTAAGAGTATTTGATAAACTACTGTCAAGTTCACCTAGTCTAATCATTCTTCTATAGTGTTTGTAAGTCATTTTAATAATTAAATTTTTCCTTATTATATTCATACCTTATCTCAAACCCAAATTCATCCCTCAATAATTCTCTTAGAAATTGTTTAAACCCTGAAGTTGTATCAAATTATTTATTAATATAAAAACTATTGTAAAGTTTCATATAGAATTTATTATCAATACGAATAGAGTATATGATGTTATTATTTAATCCTAACCTAAAAAATTCAACATCATCTATACGATAAGAATAGTCATATATTCTACCTTCTGTAAAATATACATCATAGGATTCTGGTAAAGTAAGTGGTTTTATTTCACTAGAGATACCAGAGCATTTTGTACCATTTAATACATTTAATCGATAAGTTCTTCTATACTCTTTATAATCCATATATATCTCCAATTTTAAGCTTTAATTCATCTAATAATAATTCAGAAAAAAAATCTTCACACATACCGTACTTTTCAAATAAATCATAATCTACTCCTAGAAATCCACTATGTGTAAAATTTATATTCTCAATAACACTATTTAAATCCAGTGATATAAATATCATTAAACGGCTAGTGTTTCCATAGGTTACCAAGAATCCATCGTTAGAACTAGTTATTGTTATATCATATGATTCACTTAGAGTATACGGTTTTAATTTAGAGCGTAAATACTGATTAGAATTATTGCCCAATATTAAATCTAGTCTATTATTTCTTTTATAATCCTTATAATTCATCTAATGCCTTTGTTTCATTTAAACTTTTATAAAATATTTAATATAAATTAGTAGGTTGTGTGCAAATATACAAATAAAATCTAGAATAATCCACAATGTATGAAAATTAATATTGATTATACTAATGTACACTTACATTCATCAGACCTAGAGACTATTGTGGAATGGGGGAAAGAAGGTCCTATTGTTTTCTCAAATTATAAACTTCGTAGATTTCATAACTACAATATTCTTGAACTTGTTGAGGAAATTGGTATAAACGAAGTGCTTGACTTCTTATATGACATAAAAGAAAAATATAGTTCTAAATACCACCAAATACAAATTAATGAGATTATAAAATATATAAAAGAAGAAAAATGACGAAAGAAAAATTATATCCAATACAATATAACAACAAACTCTATTATGAAAAAGATTGTGACGTTTGTTTCAGTGCATCTTATACTTGTAAAAAAACTCTAAATGATATCAATGGTGTATATATGGCAGATGGATTATGGGTATATCCAGATGGTAGTATGGGGGAGTGGTAATTATTTTACCAATATGTTTGGTGGTTTTAAAAAAATTAAGTATATTTGTCTGTAATTTTATAATAAAAATCTAATAAACAATGATTAATATCGAAGATGTAATAGAAACAATAGGCACCATAAATATGGAAAGGCATGGTGTTAACTTTTTAGAAATGTGTGAGTCTGAATTTGAAATATACGAATGGTTAGAACAACCTAGTGGAAATGAAAGACTTACTTTTTGCTACTACCATAGATGGATATGTACTGATACACAAGTTGGTATTAGAGTTTGGTACTATGATGATGTCCCTGTCTGTATTTCTTGGAAACCTTATAGAAAATCAAATGAGAAGTTTGGGTGGATTTCCACAGAACTTTTTAATAAAGTGAAACATTATGCATTATCTTTAATTTCGGATAATGTTGAGGGTGAGATAACTATAATGGATAATGAAATAATGAGTAATGTTATCGAAGAATTTAATTCTATTAGCCACAAGAAATTCGAAGAAAAAAATATAATTAAATAAAATTAAAATGAAAACTATTTTTGCTTGGATGTTAAAAAGATACTCAAATACTGAAAGTGGTAGAATTGAGATAATGAAAATCATGCATACCAAAGTATGTGAAGATTATAATGAACAGACATCATATGGTAATTTTTACAATCACTTTATTGAATTTATAATGGCAAATCCATTTGTTGTAGAATGTGCACTTACAGGTGATAAGAAAAGCTTGGTCATGATGAAAAATGGTGTTGGAAGTACATTTGATGATTCCGTAGTTTTTATTAAAAAAGAAATGTGAAAAAATAAAAAGAAACATGACAACATTAAAATTAGTAAACTTAATGATGAAATCTAGTGATACAAATCCTTATAGTGGTGAGTTGTCAAAGAAAAACAATATATTAGCCGCAATGGAACTAGCTAAATTATTTAAAGAGTTCGCAGATTCTGGACAGACTTCTGAAGCAATGGATATAGATAGTAGCCAATGGATGGAAGTTATATATAAACTAGACCAGAAAAAGATAAATTGTAAATAGAATACTCAAAATAAATAATTAGGATATGGGAAAAAGAATAGAAAGTCCACCAATAGGAAGTGTAGTAAGACACACAGGATGGAATCAAGATAAAAGTATATATCCATGTGATGTGCGTATTGAAAGTGGTTGCTTCTTAGATTCTATCTATGGTAGAGTTAGTAACTTTTGGTATTGGAATAGACTATTACCTAATGGTAGTTTAGCAGAAACTGAACATGGGTATGGTAGCTTTGAAAATATTGAAAATGAAAATGTTAATCCTTAAATGATATAAAATGAAACTACGCAATATAGTAAGCTTAGGGAGGTATAAAAATAAAGATGGTAAAGAGTATAATATCAAAAAAGGTAGAAATGCTGAAGGTAGAAGTACAGACCATATATTCTACTTATATCGAAACAAAAGACAGCTTATAGGGGATAAGGATTTCTACGATAATTATACTAAAATTAAAACACATGGATAATAATAAATGTGATAACACAATTATAGCATCTAGCTTTTCTGATTTAGAACTTGAAAATATGATGAATACCTGGTTTGATCACTACAAAGCTAATGGTGAAAGCCATTATAATGACACACAAGATTTTAGAATAAGAGAGATATATTGGGATAAAGTGGTTGATAGAGTTATTGAAGATGTAAATATAGAAATGACTGACAAGGAAATAGAAATGTTTTGTGATAGGCTTTCCACATTGGGATAATTTATATATAAGATAAACTATTTACTTTTGTATGGAAAACAATAAATTAAAAAAATTCATAAAAACAACAATCAGAGGGTTTCTGAATGAGAATATGAATATTGACCAATATTATGAAAGTGATGTTGTTTATATTTTAAAAAGAATTATAGAAGGTTATCCAACTAAATTAAGTGAATTAGATGTTGTTTATGACTATTTCAATGGTGAAATACCCGATAGTGTAAAATATACAGGAACTCTATATAGATATATGTTTTTTGGTGATGAAGATAAATACAACAGATGTTTAGAAATGGGTATTGGATGTAGAGAAAATTCATTTTTAAGAGTAACCAAATCATTAGATTCACACGGAATAATTTTAGACCAACTTGGTGTTGGATATAAATATTATACTATATTTGAAATTGAAATAACCAAAGACCAATGTATATTCGATGTGAATAGTTTATCAAAAATGGTTGGTGTTGAATCGCATTATGGACACGAAGAAGAGGTGATTGTTGAATGTAGGAATTTATCACCATCTCAAATAATTGAACATGATATGATATAATAGTATGGGAAATTTTTAAAAAGTTTTGAAACAAAAACTCAATTAGAACGTATAATGTAGTATTGTATATAACGAATAAGAATATGAATTTTAAAATCACGATTATGAAACGAATATTAGGGATAATTTGCCTTATATGGGCATTAGTATTTGGTACGTTACAAACAGAGTATTTTGGTAATAACTGGTTACCACAAACAAACGAGGAAATTATGTGCGACTTAACAGCACTATTATTATGTATATGCGGAAGCGTATTAATATGGCAGAAACGTAAGTAATTTTATTATTTATATTCTGTGTTGTGTGCTTTTTTTAATTACACCACAACGTTTATGGTATGGTGCGTTGTGGATTAATGACTAAATATAATAGATATGAACTTAAAAGATAAGATTGAAAAACTGACCTTCAACTTTGAAGAAGAATATAATTCTTTAATAGTAGAATTAGAGTTGTTGAGAAATAAGAAAATTACTAAACTAAAAGATAAGTTTTCTAAAAAACTACCTTTTAAAAAAGGTGATATTGTATATAATGTAACTGGGATTATAAAAATAGATTGTATTGATTTTAAAACAGGTTATAATGGTAGAAATGAATTATTACCAATACACGCTACATTTAGTGGAATTAAGTATAAATGGTTAAAAGGTGGTTTTGTAACACCTACCAAAATTAAACAAAAAGGAGAGTTACATTCTTATGGAGATTTAAAAAAGATAGATAAAAATAAGATTGTATAATTGAGCATAACGAAAAGTGTATGGTAAGTAGCCTAAGCACAAACATTTAATTAAAAACTAAATATTAATAGGCTATTTGCCATACAGGGAGTTGGTATATTAGTACGGTATTTAAAAATAAACTTTGATTTATGAAAATATTAGTAGGTTGTGAAGAAAGTCAAGCAGTAACAATAGAATTAAGAAAATTAGGACACGAAGCCTTTAGCTGCTATTTACAGGAAAGTAGCGGTGGTCATCCTGAATGGCACTTGCAAATGGATGTGTTCCAAGCAATAGAATTAAAAGGTTGGGATTTAGGTATTTTCTTTCCTGACTGTACATTTTTAACTGTGAGTGCTAATAAATGGTACAAAGACCAACCAAAAAGAAAGAGTGGTGCTTTAGTAGGTGCTGAAAGACGAGAGGCTAGAGAAAAAGCAATCGAGTTTTTTATGAAATTATACAATTGTGAAATACCCAAAGTTGCTATTGAAAACCCAATAGGCGTAATGAGTAGCAGATTTAGAAAACCCGACCAAGTTTTGCAACCTTGGATGTTTGGACACGGTGAAACTAAAGCAACCTGCTTGTGGTTAAAAAACCTACCAAAATTAGAACCAACTAACATAGTTGATGGTAGATACCAAAGAATGCATTTATTACCGAAAACAAAAGACAGAGCAAAATTAAGAAGTAAAACCTATCTAGGCATTGCAAATGCCTTAGCCGTTCAATTTGTAGCATTTGTAGAAAGTAATTATGATTTAAAAGATTGGGATAAGTTACATGTATTAGATAAAAAACGTATATTTGCTTTATATGTTTAACTAATATTACTACACAACGATTGGTTACGCAAGGCTTGGTCGAAAATTAATTTGATAAAATTAAAATATATGATAGATTTAAGATTGGGTGATTGTCTTGAAGTAATGAAAACAATACCCAACAACAGTATTGATGCTATTATTACAGACCCACCTTATGCTAAAACAAGAGGAAAATGGGATATTGTAATTGACTTGGACTTAATGTGGTATGAATTACAAAGGATTATAAAGCCAAAAGGTGCAATAGTGTTGTTTGGTAATGAGCCATTTTCATCAAAAGTTAGATGTAGTAACTTAGGTGAGTATAAATATGATTGGAAATGGATTAAAAATAGGGCTACTGGGTTTCCAAATTGTAATTATAGACCTATGAATAAGTATGAAGATATTATGGTTTTTTCAAAAGCAAACGCTTCTACTGGTGGTAGTAAAAATAGTATGGTGTATTATCCTCAAAATCTTATTGAAAGTGGTAAAGTGAAAAAAAACACGCCTAAAAGGCACGGATTAATACAAAAAGACACTAATAATGTGGGTGTTAATAATATACTAATGCAACCTACTGAGTATGTACAAAAATATAAAAATTACCCTAATAATGTCTTAATTTTTAATTGTGAATCTAAATATATTCATCCAACTCAAAAGCCTGTATTATTGATGGAGTATTTAATACGCACGTATACAAAGGAAAACGAAACGGTTTTAGACTTTACAATGGGCTCAGGTTCTACAATGGTTGCGTGTAAAAACCTCAACAGAAACGGGATAGGAATTGAAATGGTTGCGAAATACTATACCGATGCAGTAGCACGTGTAGATGGATAAAAATAATTGTTACTATCTATTATCTAATATAATTAAACCTTTTATTCTTGTGTGTGGCAAATTGAAAACTAAATATTTATATATAGATTAAACTAATTATTATTATGGAATTGGGAAAATTTGTAGCAACTACTATACGGGAATACTTGAATGAACAAGTATTAAAATATAATGATGTTATTAAAAAACAACAAATAGATAACCCTTATTCTGATACAATATTTTCTAATAAAACTTCAAATTTTGTAGAGGAAAATATTCATATTGAAAAGTTAAGAAATTTAAATGGATTTCTAGAAGATGATGAAATTGAACAGTCAGTGACATATTTCAATGATGTTGGTATGGATGAGGATTATTATGTGAGTAAAAAATTAATGAATAAGATAGTAGATGGTATAAAATTATCACCAATCGTAGTGGATGAAGATTATAAAGTTTTAGATGGCTCACATAGATTAGCAGCATATACTGAATTATACTATTACCACTCTTACGATTTTGAATTTAGTGGTGTTTTAAAAATATATAAACGAATTTCAAATTAAAAATTGTATATGAAATCTAAATTTATAAAAACTACCATAAATGAGTATTATAGCGAAACTCAAACTAAATTTTTAACAGTGTACCATGGTACAAAACCAAAGTTTGTTGAAAATATTAAAGAAAATGGTATAAACAATAGACCAGAACTATATACACAAGGATGGTATATGGTATCAACTGATTTTGAATCTGCACTATTTCATGCAAATCCAGATAGTAAAAAAGATACTGTATATGTATTTGAATTTAAAATACCTGTAATAGATAGTAATAGATGGGAAGGTTATCCCTATCTATGGAAAGCAGAAATCAGAACTGATACTTCTTCTTGGTTTGGTCTAATGAAACAAATCCCCTCAACCTTTATTTCGAAATTACATAAGATTGATTATGATAAATGGTTGAAACAAAAAAGTGAAGGGTTTTAAAGTTTAAAAACTATAATAAGCAATCATATCTTTAATTATTTTATATATAGTATATATGAAATCAAGAAACATAGCCACAACAATACAACAATATCTAAAGGAGAATATTCAATTAGCTAATAAATATTACTTCAATACTGGTAAATTATCAGACCAAGATAAGGATTTGATAATTAAAATAACTAGTGGTGATAACTATACCAAAATAATTAGCGATTTTTATTTTTATTTAAAAGAAAATCTCTTTATTACACAAGAAGGCTTATCTAAAGAAATTAAGTTATTATATAATGATGTCATAAACTATAATAGTAATGTCTATCCATTAATTGGATATGATATTTTTAACTTGTCCGATATCTCACAAACTCTACATGGTTTAAAAAGTAGAAGAAAAATAATTGAACTCATAAATAAATTACCCTCTATATCAAAAAGAAATTTAAAAAATGATATACGAGTGGAAAGAACACATTCCGAAATTAAAAAGTATTTAGATGATTTAGAGTACTTTATGGTTCATTTTCAATACTTATCTAATAGAGATAAAGAAATACAATTGAAGATTTTGAAAAAAATGTTTAAAACAAATACTACATTAGATGATTTAATGGAGTTTGTTGACCAAAAAGCAAATTTTATAGGGGGTGTTGAATTTACTAAAGAAGATATAAAAAAACTTTCTGAATCACAAGATTTAGAAATTATTTATGAAAAAGATGATATAATGATTGCTGAGGTTTATTCACCAGATGGGATAAAAGAAATTGGATGTAATTCATTATGGTGCTTTACATATGGTTCTGGATATGGAGATGCATATAGAGATTGGAGTAACTATAGTCATAATAATATTGTGTATGTCTTGATAGATTTTAGAGAAAAATCAGATTCAGAAGAATTTATGCATGTCTTAATAAAGCCATTAACTGATGAAGATGATAACTTAATTGAGTATGATGAAAGTAATGAAGATGAAGTCCCAATATATAATATGTCTAATGAAAATTATTATAACCCATATTCATTATTAGAAGATCTTTTTGGAGCAGATTACAAGAATATCATTACTAAGTATCTTAATTTTAACTATTAAAAATATTATACATGAAAATAAAACATTAATATGAAACCAAGAAATATAGCTACAACCATACAACAATATCTAAACCAAGATATTAATGAGGATATTAATGTAAATGTAAAGTCTAAAAAAATTGTTGAATTCTTAAAAGATAAAAAATTTAAGAATTCAAAAAGTAAAATGTTCCTATACCACGGGACAAGCATCCCCCCTAATAATTTTGAACTTAAAGATGATTATGACTATGAGGATAGTAATATATGGAGTGGTGATTTGCCAGAGGATTATCTTTTCCTAACAACAGACATCGATGAAGCTTTAGCATATGGTCAGTTTGTAATTCCTTGTGAATTAAAAGAATATAATAGTAAATCTTTTGGTGTAGATAGTGATAACCCATCTCGTGTATTTGATAAGGATTATGGTATTGACTTATACAAACCAGATGAATATGTTGGGTTTTGGGATAAATTTCAAGATAGCTATAAAAGAGTCCTAATTATAAAAGGTTATGATGGAAAGTGGACAGTTATAACAGATGTTGATAATGTTATTCCAAGAACTGATTTAGCATCCGAATTTTATAATATATAATGTTTAAAACGAACCATTAATATGAAACCAATAAAATTTATAGCAACCACTATACGAGGATACTTGAATGAATCAAATAATAATTATACCACATTATATCACGGTGGGTTTATGGATAAATTACATTCACCAATATATTTAACAGAAGATTATTATATGGCTAAAAGTTATGATAATAATGTTTATACTTTTTTGTTAGATAAAAATTCAAATATTTTGGACTTGACTGATTTGAATACTTTTCAAGAAATAAAAAAGAAAATATATAACAATAACTCAAATAACTATTTAAAATATAAAACTTTTGGTGGCTTTGGGTTAGAGTCAAAAGATAGAATTGAGAGGAATTATAACATATTAAAAAGATATAAAGACTATAATGTGATAGAAAACAGATATAAAGAATTGTTAAATATAGATTTCGTTAAAAATATTTGGTCTGAACATTATTATGATAGAATAGATGATCTTGTTGATTTTTACAAAACTGCTTCAAGTGATGAACGTAAAATAATTGATGAGTTAGAAATATTGGATAATGAAATTAGAAACATGAACAAACAAGATGATTATTCTTTAAATATGTTTGGTGAATATTTCCAAGACTATTCAAAAAACAACGGTTATGATGGTTATAAAGCAATATCAACATATTTAGATGGTAAAACAAAGGGAATTGAATACTGTATAATAAATATTAATAAATTAAAATAAAATAAATAGTGCGTATTTTTATTTTAAAATCTTCAACCTAAATTTTGAGTAGTACCAAACGATACATTTCTTAAAATTTTATAGTGTGTTAAAAAAATAAAAAGATATTAGGGTGGATTTGTTATCTATGAATTTTTATATATAAAAGAAAGTTATGAAATATTTGAGACAATTTATTAAAACCACAACACGAGAGTTTTTGAATGAGAACACTAAACAAGATGATATTGATAGTGTATTCCAATATTTTAGTAATAAAAATTTGAATTATGAACTTCAAGAAAATTTAGAAAATTGTTATGCAGAATTGAAGAATTTAATCAACAATCATAAAATTGTTGCGTATAGGGTTTTAAATGTTGATAATATTAAAGATATTGATATTAATAAACTTGGTATTCATTTCACAACAGATAAACAAAATACAACAAGTGATGATTTTCTCGAAAAAATAGGTATTATTGATAATCAAGGAAATTATGATTATGAAAAGTTTTTTGTAACTACTGTTGAAACAGATATAAACAATATTGATTGGTATAAAACTTTTGATAATAGAATTAATTATTATGGTGAAGATGAGGTAAATTTTATCAATAGTAATCAATTAAAAGTATTAAATATTGAAGAAATTGAACGTTAAATGTATGTTATCGGTTTTGTTTTTCACAAAACTGGAATATACATGGTGTTATATGCTGTGTGGATTTATACCACAAAATTACCTACGAAGAACGAAACTATTCTGTTTTATATTTTGTATGTAAATTGAATATTGAATATTTATATATATATATATTAAACTATTTATTATTATGAAATTAAAAAAATTTATAGCAACTACTATACGTGAATATTTGAATGAGCAAATATTAAATTATATACAATGGGGGGAATTATCAACAACAATTAAAAACGATATAACCGAAAATTTAATAAGAAAAAACGAATATCTTCAATCTAATTATTGGAATAGTGAAGCATTAAGGGATATAATTGATGATGTAATTATTCAACCAAGGTTTAAAATAGAGCACAAAAGTGTCGATGGGTTATATAATGAATTAACGCAAATTGGTTGGGGAATTAGTGAAAAAAACGTTAAAAAATTAATTAATATTTTAAGTGATGGAACAGAACTTGACCCGATAATACTAAACAATGGTAATTTTTTTGATGGAGGACATAGATTGACTGCATATAAAAGATTAAGAAAGGAAATGATACCAACAATAGATATTGGGTTTCTATTAAACTTTGATTGGGAAAAATGGGATAACGATGAGGTGGATTTTAAAAGTTTTTAAAACAAAATGTTAATTATAACGTATAATCTAGTATTATGTATAACGGATGGTGCTATACGATGGAGGCTAATTTAACCACAAAACTTGATATGATAAACGAATGTTCAACTTGCTACAAAACTTCATTAGATGCACTAAACAGCCTCTTTTGTATAGCACATGTTATATGCTATGCGGATTAAACCACTAACTACCTACGAAGAACCAAACCTTTTTGTTTTTTATGGTGGTAAATTAAAAACTGAATATTTATATATATATTAAACTATTTATTACTATGGAAATAAAAAAATTTATAACAACCACTATACGTGAATATTTGAATGAACAACAAAATGTTGAATATATTACGGAAGAAATAATAGTTTATCATAGAAGTCCAAAAAAATTTTATAAGTTTAATATGTCAAATATTAGTACAAGTAGTAATAGACAACGATATGGATATGGACTTTACTTTTCCAATATAATACCAAATAAAGAGTATGGCGATTACTTATATACAGTAAAACTTTCTAAAATCTTCTTAATAGATGGTAATAAACCAGTTGAAGGAAAAATAGTTAATAAAATTGTAGAAGCACTTACAAAAGATAATAAAAAATATGATGAAGTTGTTGAATTTTCTTACAATGGCTTCTTATTCTATAAAACTTTATCAAGAATTTTAGGTAGTGATAAAAACACATCTTTATTTTTATCTAATAATGGTGTAGATGGATTAAAACGTAGTATGACTAAAAATTGGAATGATTACATATTATTTAATGATGATTCTATAACTATTGAAGAAATTAAATATGACCCATATTAGTCTTAAATTTGTGTGGTGGGAAAAAATAAAACAAAAAGATTACAACCACAAAACTTAATGCGAAGCAGAAACGTAGCATTGCATATAATGGTAAGTGTAAAATTTCGTTTTAATGAATTTTAAAAAATGTTATAAAGAGTTATGGTAATAGATAAAAACAAAGTAATAATAATACAACCAAGAATGTTATGTACGTGTTGCTATAAAGAAAACTGTAAAGGTAAGTGCTGGATAACAATTAGATTTTATAGATGTATAAAGAGTGTATTCAATTCTTTATAACGTATGGTAATATGGTTAGTTGGTCTTTTTCCCAATTAATTATATTACGTGCTATATACTGTACTATTTTTTAGAGCGTTGGCAAATTATTTTTGCATAAAAATAAAATATTTACAAAATAATTTATAAAACACTTGTGTATATAATATACTTGATGCATATTTGTATAACAATAATAAACAAAACTAAAAATATGAAATTATGTACACATTTAAAAACGCTTTACAAAATTGCAATAAAAACCAAAAAATAATATATGGAACGAGAACCGAGATGTTTCATATAATTGAATCCAATGATAGAGACTTTAACACTAATTACGCATCAACTAAAGATGTTTCTGATAAATTAGGTGAAGTAAAGACTGTTTTAAAATCAATAGGAAGATTGTAATAATGGCAAAATATACACTACACAATAAAGACAATGATTTTATGCACGATACCGCTAGAACTATTGACACGGCTATAGATAAATGTAAAAACAAAAACTATAGGTGTAAGGTAATGGAAACGTATTACGCAAAAAGTCCTTGGTCTAACAAGGTGACAGAACACGGGAAGGAAGTTTACCGAAACTATTAGTTATGAGAAAAATATAGATATTAAAGAAGAAGATGTACAACCATTAAAGATATTAGGGGTTAAAGCAAATAAGGACTTAAAAAACTACATACAAGACGTACTAAGTGAACACGTTAGAGTGGGTGGCAAAAAATAGTATTGTATATAACGTGTTGTATATGGTGGCGGTTGCCTTTATAACCGCAAACAACGTGGCAACTGCACTATATTACGTGTTACCCACTTTTAATAAATAAGATAAACAAGCGAGAACTATGAAATATATGGGAAGCAAAAATAGATTTGCGAAAGAATTACTACCAATTATATTAAAAAACAGAACTAAAGGACAGTACTATATTGAGCCATTTGCTGGAGGTATGAACTTAATTGATAAAGTAACAGGAAACCGAATAGCAAACGATAATAATAAGTACTTGATTGCTATGTGGAACGGAATTAATAAAGGTGTTGTCTACCCAAAAGAAATCGGCAAAAGCCTATACTGTTTAGCAAGAGATGTGTTTAATGGAAAAGAAACAAGATTTGAACACACAATGAATATGACTGACGATTTAGTTGGGTGGATTGGCTTTATGGGTAGTGCAAACGGACGTTTCTTTGAGGGTGGTTATAGTGGTAAAAGCAATACCAAAAATGGCACAGTACGAGATTATATTGCAGAAAGTATTAGGAATATAGAAAAGCAAATACCAAACTTAAAAGACGTTGATTTTAGAGTTGGTGATTATAGATTGTTGGAAATACCTAAAGATAGTATTATATATTGTGACATCCCTTATGAGGGAACTAAACAATACTCGACAAGCAAAGGATTTGATTATAGCCAATTTTGGGATTGGGTAAGAAGCACTACACTTAATGGAAACAAGGTTTTTGTAAGTGAGTATAAAGCACCCGATGATTTCGTTTGCGTATGGGAAAAGGAAGCCAAAAGTAGTTTAAAAGCAAATGGCGTGATAAGTGGCAATAAGATAAGTACCGAACGCTTATTTATTTATTGTGGGTAACATCCGTATAAACCCTATTAATTTTTTATTATGGATATATCTAGTGTTATCCATAGTAAGGTTAACTAATACACTAATTTAATTAAAGTATATGAATAATAGCAAGTATATATGTGTAATGTTTCCCTACCCAAGTGGAAACGGTTTACACATTGGACATTCTTATAATTACGCAATAATAGATAGTTATTGCAACTATTTGAGATATAAAGGTGATGAAGTTTTTCAACCTTTTGGATATGATTCATTTGGTCTTCCAGCTGAAAATTATGCTAAAAAAGTAGGTAGAGGTGTTAAGGATGTTACCTATGAAAATATAGGTAATTTTAGAAATCAAATGGATAAAATGAACACTTCATTTGAAGAGTTGTTGGTTACTTCTGATGAAGATTATAAAAAACACTCACAATGGTTATTCACTAAACTTTATGAAAATGGATTAGCATATAAAAAAGATGCTGAAGTAGATTTTTGTAATGATTGTGATACTGTTTTGGCTCGTGAACAAATAAAAAATAATAGTTGTGATAGATGTGGACATAAAACAATTAAAAAGACACTTAACCAATGGTACTTCAAGATAACTGACTACAAAGAGAGGCTTATAAAAAATCTTGATATTATTGATTATCCAAATAGTACAATTAATGCACAAAGAAATTGGTTAGAAAATCAACACGATTGGTGTATTAGTAGACAGAGAAAATGGGGTTGTGAAATACCCATTGATGGTGAAACAGATACTATGGATACCTTTGTGGATAGTTCGTTTTATTATATAATTTACTGCTTAATGAAAGGGATAAAACCAAAGCAAGTAGATTTATATGTAGGTGGTTCAGAACACGCTTGTATGCACTTAATTTATGCAAGGTTTATTAATATGTTTTTATTTGATATTAAATTTATTGATTTTGAAGAACCATTTAAAAAAGTTATTCATCAAGGTATGATTTTGAACGATGGTGAAAAAATGAGCAAATCTAAAGGCAATGTGGTTAATCCAGATAAATACGACCAAAGGGTGCTAAGGTTTTATCTAATGTTTATAGGACATTACTTTGATGGTGGAAGTTGGAATGATGCTAATATAAAAGGAATTGAGAGGTTTTTTAAGAGGTTTGAATTGTGGACATCTGAAAACGGAAACGACATAATTGATATTGAAAAATTTAAAGTAGAAATATTTAACTACACAGATTCTTTTAAGTTTAACAAAGTAGTTAGTTCGTTTATGACTTTTTATAATAAAAACAAAAAGTTAAGATTAACAGAAAAACAGAATGAAGAAATGAGAGAGTTACTTAAAATATACACATCCTAGTATTAGATTTGTGTTATATTTTTAAATATGTGAACTATAACGTCAACACCCCAACCATCACCTAGAATACAAGCTGCTTCATTTTGTGTTAGTCCATCTGTATAACCCTTTGGATATGCAAGGAGCTGAACCTTTTTATTTTATTTATTTGTGGGTGGAAAATTAAAAACTTAATATTTATATATAGATTAAACTATTTATTATGGAATTAAGAAAATTTGTAGCAACGACTATACATGAATATTTGAATGAAAATGATAATATGGATATTAATATAGAAACCGAAATTATTAATCTAATTCAAGATTATGTCCATAATAATCAATGTGCTATTGAAGATATTAATCGTGGCATGTGCGATGAATTCGCATATGATATGTTAGATATTGTTGGTGGTGAAAGCGAAACATCATTTTTAATTTCAAATAACATAGATTATGATGAAGATAGCGGTATAAATTTTTCGGATAAATCAGATAAAAGATATTATAAAAAACTTACGAAATATAATGGTAATATAGATAAAATAACCAACGCTGACCATGTATGGTTGCACCACAATGGATTACATTATGATGCAGAAGCACCAAATGGTGTAGTTGATTACCTACACTTACCCTTCTTTAAAAGATACCACGATAAGATAATGTAACACTTACACATAACGTTCCGTGTATGAAATCGGTTTTATTTTTCTTAAAACTGTTTTATACATATTGTTATGTGTTGGTGTGGTTAGATTAGTACTAAATTTAATTTAGAGATATTTATATATAAAGAAAATATTATGAGTAAAGAAATGAGGGAACAAATAAATAAGGTTAAGAATTTCAGACAATTCTTAAATGAAGATATAAAAACTGGAATAACTATGTTAACTGGTATATCTAGTGATAAATGGGATAGTATTTGGAAAGATAAAAAATTCACAGATAGATTGACTAATGTTACTTCCGATGAAGATTTCGCTATTGATTATTCATATAATTTTAAAACTGGTGAATATGAAGATGTATATGTTGAAATATCTAATATACCAATAGAAGCATTTGTTTCATATAGAGAAGAAGACTATGCCGATGATGAAGATTTTCATAGTATGACTGATATGAATAATGAAGAAAAACATAAAATCATCAGAGATAATAGTTTATTTTTAGTAGATTTGTTCACATATAAAAATATAATATCTACCAAATTAGTAGAGCTGTAACACTTACACATAACATCCGTATAAACACTATTCAATTCTTTATTATATGTTATATATCTATTTAAGATATTGTTTTTTTATATATACCTTATAAAAAAATAATAATAGATGAAATATTTAAAATTCTTTGAATCAAGACAAACAGAAAAACAAGCACTTAAATTGATTGATGATAATGATAAGTTATTAAATGATTTCAAAGACATTGATACTTCAAAAAATCAAATATTATTACCGATTATAGCTTATTTTTATAATCAAAATAATGATTTGGATACATTAAATCAAATATTTTCTAAAATTCCAAATCTTTTAGATAAAAAGTTATTAACTATTCAGTATACGAAAAATGGAATCTTAATTAAAAATGATTTATTTACAGATTTTATTAAATTTTCCGAGAAAATAGATGCTATGGATTCAGCTATATCTTACAAAAATAGAGAAAAATTAAATAAAAAAAATCTAAAAAATAATACTAATGATTTAGATGATGATTTAGATAAACCAATATTTAATAAAAATGGCATTAAAATATTTAAAGGAACTGATATCGGTTCGTGTATTAGATTAGGTAAAGGTGAGTCTTTTTGTATATCACAACCTTCTAATAATATGTATCAATCTTATAGAGATAGTAAAAATTCATCTTTTTATTTTATATATGATGATAATAATAAATCTAACCCATTGAATATAGTAGTTTTTGATAATACCAATTATGGAGTTGAGTTAACCGATAAAAAAAATAACACAGGTAATATCTATAAATATGGCACTGAAACTAAACCTTATATTGAATATTTAAATTCAAAAGGGGTTGATACTAATTCTCTGCTAATTAATATACCAAAAAGTGATATAGAGAATAAAGAACAAAAATTAATAGGAAAGAAAAATGAAGATTTAAAATGGTTTATAAATTTAAGTCCTGATTTTAAATCTAAATACATAGGAAGAGGTTTTAAGTTATCGAATAAACAGTTTGATTACTTAATAGACAATAACTTAGATTCATTATTAAAACAGCATTTAAATATTGGAGTTCAAATATCAAAATATCAATTTAATAAAATAGAAGATAAACCTAATATACTCAAAACATATATTAAAACATGCTTTTCTAAACTTAAAACGGATGAATACTATGAACCTAATAATGAGATAATGAACCAACTATATAAATTAGGATATTTTAAACAAAATATTGAATATCCTAATAATAAAGATAATAATTATTATAATGCTATAATAAATCCAACTATTGAATTAATAAATAAACATAATATAGATATTGAATCTGCATCAGAGGATGGTCATTTAGAAGTAGTAAAGGTGTTAACAGAGAATGGGAGAGATGTAACGGTTAGTGATAACTATGCTATTAGAATGGCATCAAATAATGGTCATTTAGAAGTAGTAAAGGTGTTAATAGAGAATGGTGCTGATGTAACGGCTAGAGATAACCTTTCTATTAGAATGGCATCAGAGAATGGTCATTTAGAAGTAGTAAAGGTGTTGATAGAGAATGGAGCGGATGTAACGGCTAATCGTAACCATGCTATTATAATGGCATCAAAGTATGATCATTTAGAAGTAGTGAGATTATTAATAGAGAATGGTGCAGATGTAACGGCTAGAGATAACCTTGCTATTAGAATAGCATCAGGATATGGTCGTTTAGAAGTAGTGAAATTATTAATAGAGAATGGTGCGGATGTAAGGGCTGAAGATAACGATGCTATTAAAATGGCATCAAAGAATGGTAGTTTAGAAGTAGTGAAATTATTAATAGAGAATGGTGTGGATGTAAGGGCTGAAGATAACGATGCTATTAAAACGGCATCATATAATGGTCATTCAGAAGTAGTAAAGGTGTTAATAGAGAATGGTGCGGATGTAACGGTTAAAGATAACTATGCTATTAGAATGGCATCAAAGAATGGTCATTCAGAAGTAGTAAAGGTGTTAATAGGGAATGATTATACAGGGGTTAAAGTTAACCTTGCTATTAGATTAGCATCAGAGTATGGTCATTTAGAAATAGTGAAATTATTAATAGAGAATGGAGTGGATGCAAGTGCTGAAGATAACTATGCTATTATAATGGCATCAAAGAATGGTCGTTTAGAAATAGTGAAATTATTAATAGAGAATGGTGCGGGTGTAACGAGTAAAGATAACCTTGCTATTAGACTGTCGTCATATAATGGTTATTTAGAAGTAGTGAAATTATTAATAGAGAATGGTGCGGATGTAACGGTTAGAGATAACTATGCTATTAAAATGGCATCAAAGAATGGTCATTCAGAAGTAGTTGAATTATTAAAATCTAATGGGGGTGTATTAGAAAGTAATTCTAATAATTTAATTAAAACATGGAAAATGTTTAAATCTTAATAATTTTTATATATAGTGTATATGAAATCAAGAAACATAGCCACAACAATATCTATTAGGGATATTGTTGTATATAAAGAAATATTATGAGTAAAGAAACGGGAGAGCAAATAAATAAGGTTAAGAACTTTGGTCAGTTTTTGAATGAACATGCAAAACAAACACCACCTAATGAGCCTAAAAAAACTATTAATCATAAGCAATTAACAGATTTATTAAATACAATAGGTTATGATAAAACATTTATAAATTATGCTAATAAGCATGGTAGAAAAGATTATATATGTAATGATTTCGATAGTGATAAATTAACACATGGATTTTGTAATCCCTTAGCTTATTATATAATGGATAGATATTTAGGAATATCTGTGTATAAGGGTATGAATGATATAGATGGAAATCATTTATTTATAAAATTTGAGGGTAAGTTTTATGATGGTAAGAATACAAATGGTGTTAATTCACCTACCGAATTTGATTTCTTTACATCAAAAGAAGGTATTGAGATAAAATTATTAGAACAATGAATGTAACATTTACACATAACGACCCGTGTATGAAATCGGTTTTATTTTTCTTAAAACTGTTTTATACATATTGTTATGTGTAGGTGTGGTTGGTTTAGTATTAAATTTAATTCTGAGATATTTATATATAAAGAAAATATTATGAGTAAAGAAATGAGAGAACAAATAAATAAGGTTAAGAACTTTGGTGAGTTTTTGAATGAAAATAAGTTACATGAGGAAATTGTATATCATTCTGGCGATATTGAGGGCGAAATAACA
>Ga0307974_1000327_pt1 | contig 28289 bp, 26 predicted proteins | sample OrgLakmetagen784_FD_201812 | JGI IMG/M metagenome (GOLD analysis project Ga0307974, IMG submission 201812) | Saline water microbial communities from Organic Lake, Antarctica - #784 | ecosystem: Environmental > Aquatic > Non-marine Saline and Alkaline > Saline | place: Antarctica: Organic Lake... | reverse complement strand
GCCCCCCATACTTAGTCCCTCCCTGCCACTGCCACTCCCTGTCAACTCCAACATCGCCCACCCACTGCTCTCCTGCTCCAGCCCCGTCATCCCAATTCTGCTCTCCTGCCCCGTCATCCCAATTCTGCTCAATTCTGCTTATCCAACCACCACCACCACCACCACCACCTTCTCCTGTCGCCCACGCTGCGTCAGCAGCACAGCTGGACTGCTGCTGCTGCTGCTCCTGCTGCTGCTGCTGCTGCTGCTGCCCTGTCTGCACAACAAAAGAGGGCACAAACTCTTTGGCAGTGACCTTTAGGCTCGCTCCACTATGCTGCTGCATATGCTGGTCGTGCTTTGATGACACAAGTTAGCCACAACCGGCCCTTCCTCACAGCCACGTCCTGTCTACTTCTACTATTTGTTGCTAAAGAGCGTCCCTGACCGAAGTAATTGCTGTGGAGTAGGCGTCCCCTTTGCTGGAAAGCTGCCCTAAATCAAGAACCGCTCTGCTTCTGCACTGCAGCTGCAGCTGCTGCTGCTTCTGTCTCTGCCGATGCTTTTATTCCTGCTAGTGCTTCTGTTGCGGTTGCTGCTGTTGCGGCGGCTGTTGCTGCTGCTGCTGCTGCTGTTGAGAGGCCTCCAGGCGTGGCACACCCCACACCCAATTTAAGGAGGCCCGGACTGCTGGCCGTATGCCACTGAACACGTGATCGTCAGTGCCCAGGTAGCTGTCCCAATCGTACAGCAGGCAGCCAACAGCTACGTGCAAGCATGTGTGTGTCCATGCATGTGTGCGTGTGTGTGAGCGTATTTGTGTGTGTGTGTGTATATGTATGTGTGTGCGTATGCGTGCTTGAGTGTGTGAGCGTGTTAGTGTGCAGGTATGTGAGTGTGCGCGCATGTTTATGTGTGTGTTTATGAGTGCGCATGCTTGTATGCGTGTAAGTGTAAGTACGTGTGTGTCCATGCATGTGTGTGTGAGTGTATTTGTGTGTGTATGTATGCGTATGTGTGTGTATGCGTGCTTGAGTGTGAGTGCGTGTTAGTGTGCAGGTATGTGAGTGTGTGCGCATGTTTATATGTGTGTTTGTGTGTGCGCATGTTTGTAAGTGTGCAAAATGAATGCATGTGCATGTGCGTACTTTTACGTTGATACGTGCATGTCAATACGTCTGAGTTGAGTGTGTGTATATGTATGTGTGCATGCGTGCTGTTGCGTGCCCTACCTGTGATGCCAACAGTAATGTTGGTCCACTGCCTTGTGCGACGGTAGTACTGTCGGCTGAAAAGTGGTTCTACTCTGCTCATGGGGCAGGACGGGGAGGGAGGCAGGCCTGTTGCAGAGTAGTTGCTGTATAGTTGCCAAGTGTGTGTGCATATGTGCGTATGAGTGTGCATGTGTGTTTGCGTGTGTGTGTGTGTGTGTGTGTGTGAATTTGCTTGTGTATTTATATGTGTGTGAGGCATATAATGAATAGATTCAATTTGTGGCCTGCACGTAATTGCGTGTGCGTGCGTGCGTTAGTTACGCATGCTGGTGCACGTTTGCATGTGTGTGTGTGTGTGTGTGTGTGTGTGTTTGTGCGTGTGTGTATGTGTGTTACGTGTCTATGTATGTGTGTGTGCATGTGTGCATGTGTGTTTGCATATGTGTGTGAGGCATGTTTTTGTTTGCTTGTGTGGCCTGCACGTGCGTGCGCATGTGTGCGTGGGTGTGATTTGTGCACATACATGAGTGTGAGCGTGTATATGTGCGTGAGTGTACGTGTATGTGCGTGAGTGTGTGTGTGTGTGTGTGTTTGTGTGCGGGGGGGGGGTGCGTACGTGTTGACGCACTATGCCACTTGGCACGGCACAGCTGTGCATAAATTTCACACCTTTTTATTGCCCACTTTTTTATTTTTCTTAAGCTCCTGAAAGTACCCCAAATGTGACAATAGTACAGGAAATGGTAAACCGTATTCTACAAGTGCTGGAGAGCATCCTTGTCATCTTCATAATAGTGTGCCTGGCAATCACCGTCTTAGCCCTACCTTTTGGTGAGTCTTGCTGCACGTCTCGTTGCTCTCCTCTCCTGTTGAAGGTTCTGGAAAGGTGCGAAGCAGAGCCATTTCCTTTTATTCCACTTGTTCCAGGGATAGTCTACGTGAGCTACCAGGGATGTGCCTTTCTCTTTTGGTCAGCTTTGCAGGCCATCAAAACCCAATAGGTGATGAGTACACGGGCTCTGGTTTGTGTGGTCGTCAACTTGCGTCTTATAAGCACTACACGCAAACACCACACTATTTTTAAGTCTTGTTTTGACGTGTGCAATGCCACGAGGTCTACTCCCTTGTTTATATTCGTGGGTTCATTGGAATTGGCGGGTAAGAACCGTTTCCTCGAGGGACTGTTTGGTTGCCTAGCTATGGAAACTGTCGTGCCCATTGTAATCAGCGCGGCAAACCGGTCTGAAGCCCATGAGTGCTTTTGTTTGGCTGGCTTTAACAGCAGGTATAATTTGCACTGTCCGTGCGTACCCGTCCTACATGACTTGACTTGTGGACTTGACTTGTGGCCCTTTTGATTTGTGGCCCTTTTGACTTGTGGCACCTTTTGAATCCGTTTAAGGCATTTGAACCAGCAAATCATCAGCAGCACGACGCAAGAGCATAGCACTGCCAATTCAGTGCACCACTTATATTAAGAAACGTAAAACGTAAAATGGAACTTAAGCTACACGAAGAGGGGTGTTGCTGGTGTGCACTACTTGCATCGCATGTTCTTTGCCAGTGCTGCCTGCATGATCAAGCCCGTGACAAACAAGGGGGTGAGGGCACACGAACGAAGCTTGGAGACAAGCTTTTGGCTCTTTGAAGACTAGAAGATAAGAGAATGCTACGGAAAGAAAAGAAAGGAGCGCAGATAGTGTAACCATCAACAGCATGGATTAGGGGAAGGTCAGTTGTTTTGTGTCCTGCACCGCCCAATTGATGCAGAGCCCCACGACATAACATCGCCCTATGCCAGTTAAGGGAGCAGGACCCTATGACTGGGGGGGCATTGTTCTCTGCTGGCCCCGCTTTCACCCGGAGAATCAAAAGGGGGAGGGCTTTTCAATGGGAATCACATGGGAATCAGAGCCTGCACACCGCCACCTAGAGTGTCGCTCAGATACTTGAAGTAAATTAAAACAACGCCATCATAGTGTAAACACTTCTGGCAGGAAATTGGGTAAAATTGTAACATTTCACGAAGTCAGACAAAGGAGGCAAGAAACACGAAGAGGCTTGGGCCAAAAGATAATTGTTGGGGTTGCATTCAAAATTGCGTCTGGATGTAGCTTGGAGGTGAAAAGAAGGAATGCAGTTAGTATTGATAACATATCCAGCGCACTAAAGGGAAGGAGCTCTCAAGTGCCTAAGCAAACCTGAAATTAAGTCATACTAGCCATTTGAAGATCAACGTTGTTATGTGCCGTGGGGGCCAAAAAAAGGTAGCGTGCCTTTTTTTTGTTGTGAGGAACTCACTAAGCTTCGTTGCCTTGCAACAGTCCAGTCCTAAATCTGAGACCGGTTCTGGTTGTATTTTCGCTAGGCTAGCAGTCGCACTTCTTGCTTGACCGAAGCCCTTAAATTTGTAAACCTTGTAAGATTTTTGTTGCGGATCTGCTGATGGCATGCAAGTCTAGTGGCAAGCGGCCATAACACCCCAAGTAGGAATTACAAAAAGGAATCGTTGCTATTGTACAGCCAATAAGTGCTCACGTTACCAATCTGCAACCCCAAAGATTTGGGCCTAAGCACAAACCACTAGTAGGAATAAAGGGAGCTAGTACCAGATCAAACTTGACGTAGACGACTAGTAGTAACTGAAATGAGAAGCAAGAAGGGCCAGTAACTTAGGGTTAGTTAGTTTGAAAGCGACTAGCCTTACTGCTCCGTGTTGCCAATTGAATGTGACATAATACCACATCGAATCCGGGTAAAATCCATGAGGAATATTGGGGACAAATCGAAAAGTTAAGAGGGGCAGCAAGTTGACTCTTAAATAGTAAGACAAGTGCCTAGCAACGTATAAAACAGTTACACCACATAGAAAATCCATCCCCACTGAAATGTATGTAAAGAGCAGCATCATGATGATGATCATTCTTTGAAAAGAAGACAAAGAAACATATATAGTATTAAATATGCTATGCAAATACTGTACTATAAGACGCTAGCATACGAATATGGGAAACATTACGGTCCATCTGCAAAAACATTAAGATAAAAAAAATACGTAGGCAATGAGTTCCACTCCACGCATAAATTTAGGAATAGGAACCACATTGGTACCAAGTTATAGAAAGATGTAACGGCAGGGACAAAGTTTTTGCTAGGAACAGAGTGATGTACAAGGTAGCAGTCATTATTCGTCGCAAACCCATGCTGACGGAGATGTGTGTCGCCTTGATCTCTGATAAAATCTCTCACGATCAATTTAGAGTGGCATGCTTTGTCTACAGAGGACCCGTCTCGTCCTGTCTTATTTTATCTAATGGCCGTAGTGTCCTCCGACGCAGCCCCCATCCCCTCCTTCTAATTCTATCGTCCTCACTGCTCAGTGGGGGGAGGAGGCGACGGCGGGTAAGCTGAGGCATTTGAGGCAGCTTTGGCCACAACCTACTGTTGTTAATAAGGGGTTGCTGCCTTTCAGCTGTTGCTGCTGCTGCTGCTGTTGTTGTTGTTGTTGTTGTTGTTGTTGTTGTAGGCTCTGTGCGTGGTGCAGCATGATCGTAGAGGACCTCAGGGACGGGCCCCTCCTCCTGACATAAAGCGGCAATGACAGTGGCTGCAAGAGCCTGCGCCTCCATTGTTGCCACCTGCATCAGACGCATGAGCACACACTCTGGTCAATGCCGGGGAATGATGATGATTTAGGAGAACAGGCAGCAAACATTCATTTACAATTGATCAAGGTGCGTCACAGGGCAAGGTCACAAGGTCAGCACACAGACCTCCCAAGCAGGAATGCAACAGGACTTACGTGCAGTTGGAAGACTAGAACGCTGCACTCTGTTGTTAAGGCGATTGCTGCCTCAATTTGGGAAGAAGCAGAGCTGTGGCGGCCTGGAGGTAGCGCTTCAACAACATGAGCTGCCGCAGCGCTGAAACTCGGTTCAGGCGGAGATGGACGGAATGAAGGAAGGCTGGGTGTCTGTTGGGAAGTTGCTCTGAATGGCGGCAGCTTGAAGTGAGCAGTTGGATCTGCTTGTTGTGCTGGCTGCTGCTCATCGTGAGGTGTGTTGCCACCGCTTCCTTCATTTGCTGTTCGACGGCTGAAGGGGGGTAGAGGGGGCAGCAGGGGCTGTGGAGCTGCCCTGAGCAGCGGCAGCTCAAACTGTGCAGGTGGCTCTGCCTGCTGACGCCGAAATTGAGACAAATGGGGAAGCGAGGGTAACGATGGGTCTGGAGTAGAAGGGAGTGCCTGCTGTGGAGTTAGCAGTGGCCGCTCAAAGCGAGTGGGTGGCTCTGCTTGTGCTGGCTGTTGCTTATTGAGAGGCGCATTGCAGTCATCTGCTTTGGTGGCTGTGTGACGTCTGTACGCGGACAGAGACGGCAGCTCGATGGGAGGTGTATTGCCAGCACTCAAGTCAGGCAAAGCACCTTCCCTGATAGCAGCTGCTTGTTTGGTTATGTGAGGGAGAGGACGAGACGGAGCTGCTGCTTTGGTAGGGCGTAAAGGAGCGTTGGTCCACTGCACCGAGCGTGTCCCTTTCCTTGTGGTGTGCTGAGGGCTAATCTCAACTACATGGGCACCCTCCTGCTGCTGCTTGCATTCATTGTAAGCTTTCAGGTCAACAGAGTGCTGGGCGCTGCCGCTGCTGACTTCTACTGTGCGCTTGTGCTTCTGCTCGTCTGATGGATGGTGGAGGAGGGACCTGGCTTTTGCTGAAAATGACGTTGAGGAGTTGCCAAACACCTCTAAGCGACCCGGCAATCTCAAGGCATCAACTCCAGCCCCTAGGCGGTGAGACTTTGCAACCAAGCAACGCGCCCTAGGTGCAACTCCTAGTTGAGAAAAAATACGCTCTTTGACTGCGCTCACTTCTATTTCTGCCTCTGTCTGCTCATCCGCCATGTGCCTGTTGAGAAAGTGGTGCTCCATTATGTGAGCACGAGGCTACGTTATCATAACAGTGTAGCTTATTTTACAGCATATTTTACAATCCAGGCTTTACATGTTACTACAGTAGGTGTCTCACACACAGTCTGGACACTGCATTTCTTCTGATGCAGGCAGGAGGCAGGAAAGACTGACTGCTGATGCAGACTGCTGATGCAGGCAGGAAAGAGACTGACTGCTGAGGTGCAAGCGGGGTGCCAAACTTGCAAGCTCGTCATCAAATCAGACCTCACTCACAAATTCCAGGGGGTCCAAAACGTAGGATAAGACGCGTCCAATGCATTTGTCGCGGCTGTATTGAGTGGAAATGAGCATCATGCTGCGTGCTGCAATTTGACCATCTCACCAGAACACACATACAGCGCAAATGGTGCCAATCCAACGCTGTGTGTGTACGTTCCTGAAACTCTTAGACATGACCTAGGGCGTGCAGGAGCGCACAAGAAGGGCCTGATGAAAGCTTTCCTGTGGCTGTGACGCTAGTGTGCTCACGACCAATCTGCTTCCATACACGCCGACCTACGCCAATTTGATGCCCGCATTGCTTCCTGAAAATTGCAAACACGACATAAAACAGGGAAGGAGTGCTTTCCAGGGCCTCCGGGCCCCACTCTCCCTCTTTCTATGCCTCCCTTCAGTCTCACCTGCTCATTGGTTTTACATTGGCTGCTCCTTGGACCTGGCTTGCATGCCCTGTGTGTGCGTGTGTGTGTGTGTGCGTGCAATGTGTATGTTTGCATGTATGCGTTTGTATGTTTTAGTGTGCGTGTGTGCATGTGTGCATGTGTATGTGTATGTGCTGCGTGTGTGTATGTGCGTGTGCGTGTGTATGTGCATGTGCACACGTGCGAATATTTGTATACCATGGGTATGTGTGTGTGTGTGTGTGTGTGTGTGTGACCTACCTCCAGCCCTCTCCTGATCCTGTTTCCGACTCTCCTCCCCCTCCGGCCCTGAGACAGCGACTCCCTCACTTTCTAAACGCCTCAATACAGCTGACTTGGTGCGCAGCTGTTGCAGAGCTGCCTCCAGATCTTCCTCCCCTAGCAGCTGTCCCTGGACCTACGGTGTTGTGTACGCACAGGCAGGGCCAAAATCAGCACTTGGTGTAGTTAGTTCGTGATGTATATGTAGAGGATCACCCAGAGTTTGTTTGGACTACTTTTCCCACAGACTTTTGGGAACCTCAGTGTGATTGGAATTGACGTCTATTCATGTTTTCTTCACAAGGAGCACTCCCCTAATCTACACTTACGCTGCTTTACCCTACAGATTATAAGTTCTAAAACAATGATTGGGTTGTGTCCTTAACGGACTAAAGGTCGACGATCAAGTTTACAGGAATCCGATCAGTTGAACAGTGCTCAGATCAGGTACTGAGTGTTCAGATGGGGTACTTTCGTTCATCACAAGCAGGGTGTGACACACTGGTGTGCAGTGCACCCGCAAACCAGCTGATGGATAAATTTGCTCAAACACACACATTAGACAGGCAACAAAACTAGCAATGGAGAAATACTTCCCCAGGTCTTCCCCTGTTGGTCAGGAAAAGTGGGTTGTCGTGTACTGACCACTCACTACACTACCACATACTACACTACCAACCGAGGCACAAGCCCCAGCAAAACAAAACCTTGAGTTGAGTGGCATTGTGCTTTTTCACGGCAGTGGCTCCAGGTGCTGGATACACAGATGCACCACGCAAAGGCGCCTTTTTTCCCCTGTGAGGAAAACACAAGAATCGCCACGTCTGAGGTCAAGAAGTGTGCACCACAGCTCTATAACCGCACAGGGCACCAACCAATGTGCACCAGCCAATGTGCACCAGCCAATGTGCACCACTCTATAACCGCACAGGGCACCAACCAATGTGCACCAACCAATGTGCACCAACCAATGTGCACCATTCTATAACCGCACAGGGCTCTATAACCGCACAGGGCACTACCTAATCCTGTGCACATCTCATTTTCCACCATATCAGGAACGGAGCCGCCTTTCCTCAAGTGTACGCTCAAGAACCTGCGTTCCTCAGTGTGAGGGCATGAGTGATGCACGGGAAATTGCAACGCAGCAGCAGCAGCAGCAGCAGCAGCAGCACGTACCTTGCAGGCACCTTGCTCAGAAAGCTCATGCTAGCATGGCGTAATGCCTGAGGTAGCAAGCCCACATCTGTCTTGCTTGATTTGCGAATCAGCTGGGTCAGCAGTTTGTCTATTTGCCTGTTTGACACGCTCCGTGCCCTAGAGCCTTGCCCAGGAAAGGTCCACGGTGTCCACCACAGGAGGAGTGCTGACAAATCATGCTGGACGCCCGGAGATGTGCTACATTGAATATTGTGTGCTACATTGAGTATTGTGTGCTACATTGTGTGCTACATTGAGTATTGTGTGCTACATTGTGAGCTGCATTGAGTATTGTGTGCTACATTGTGTGCTACATTATTGTCTGCTACATTGTGTGCTACATTGAGTATCGTTAACAAGGGTCAACGTGTGTTAATTCTGAAAGAGGAAAATCTGATACTTCTTATCAATACGTGCACGTTTTTGACTGAGGCTCCTAAAACGCTTCAGCTCAGCAGAAGCAGTTGTTGATCTGAGGAGAACATGTGCTGCCTTAGGGCAATCGTGTGTTCCACGAAAAGGGCCTCTATGGAGCATGTTCTTCCAGTGCAGCGCTTCAGATTTCAACATCGACCTGGTTACACACTCATCGCACCTGGATCCTTGCCGCAAGCTAGCATATGGCCAAGCTAGCATTCCCATGATGAACATCTGCACATGTGAAAAGGCAAGAAAAAAGTGTTATCAACCAGGTATATGGGAGACAACACAGCAAATCTTAGCGTGTACACTATGATTAACCAAAACACCACGGCACGAGGAGCTTTATTTGCAAGGCACAGTTGGGTACATATTTAAATAAAGACCCTTATACATTTTTAAATAAAGACCCTTATAAGTGCTGGCATTAACAGGATTGAACACACGCATGCACACACAGCACATACGCACACGCACCCGTGCATGCGCATACACAAAAGTACACACATGCACACACACGTACATCCTAACACCATTCAAAAACAGCAGCAGCACACACCAGCATGAAAATGAAGAACAACGGTCGCAAGATGAGCAGCGTCCAAGCAACGGCCTTGAGTGCAACGTTGCTGTCTTGTGAGCTCATTAAGCCAAATGCCTCAGACTGAAGGACTCGAATGGCTGGGTCTGCCTCAGGGTTGCTGCCTGTGTGTACAGACGCCGCATCGCATTTGCCGATGCAGGTAATCAAGGTATTGAAAGCTGTGAAGACAACGCAAGCCTGAGCATGAGGCTTAGGCGCTTGAGCCAAAACAATAAAGCTAGGCACATTAACAATGTATGCAGCTCAAGCGCACTTGTAAGCCAGCTGTTGCGCTTTTACCCACCAAGGAGGACTCCTTGGAACACAGAAAGCATGGCTTCTGTGATGGTGCCAAGCTTCTCTGCTTGCACCCCAAACAGAAGCAACAAAAGTATTCCCAAGATCACCGCGGTGACTGTCATCACAAACGCAAAGTAGCAGAGGTCTGGCAGCGCTCCTGCGTGTGAGTGCCAGATGCAAGGTTTGGAGGCACAATGTCTGTAAGGTCACACGGGACGACATTCCAGCACCTAGCTACCTTCCATGCTGTAATCCAAGGTCTAAAGGGGACTGAGTGACGGGCCGCAAGTCAGCCTTGGCATGATCATTGCCTGATTTTTGGCAAATACCTCACTCGTCTTACCCCAAAGCAGTGCCAAAATCGTCCTTTACACCACATTCCATGTAGTCCTACATCAAGCCTTCAATGCAAAAAGTGCGTACATCCTTGCCAAAATATTTTGCCTTAACGGCAATTTGAAGAAAGAAAAGCAGGCCTTGCCTGTAGCGGCTTATTTCCCTTTCCTTGACCTGGTTTTTAGCTATGCTCCTGCTCTCAATTTTTGCTCCTGCTCCCAATTTTGCTCCTGCTCTCAATTTAGCTATGCTCCTGCTCTCAATTTTTGCTCCTGCTCTCAATTTAGCTATGCTCCTGCTCTCAATTTTTCAATCATCTTCTAGACCAATTTTTTACAGGTGGGACTCAGGGTTGGTTTGTAACCTTCCTTTTTGCAGGCTAATCCTGTCTGAGCATGTAATTCCATTTCAACCTTGAAGTTATATCTTTATAAAGAGCTAATTCCTCCTTTTCTAACCGCATAAAAGGCGGGTGCTTCCCCTTTTTTGTGTGGCAGAAACCAGAACGAAGTCCTGCTTACAGTGTCACAGCTTGAAACAGTCACAAGTGTACCCATAGGTAAGTTAAGTGGCATAGCAGAGGTGGAGACCTGCATTCACACTGGCTCATGAGCCAATGAGTGTTTCAAATAACTTGAAACTCTGCAGTCTCCTGCTGCGCTTAGCTCCTGCTGCGCTTAGCAAGAGATGGCCAGGCTATCATGCAGTTAAGGTTGCGTAGGTATGGCAGAGAAGAAGGACACAGCCATGTGTCATTTTTTTACGTAAGAAGAGATGCAACTCACCTGACAGGGTTCCTTGAAATAGCATGAGCTTGGGTTGAAATGCTATCTTGGACAGTAAACCGATCATAAGGAGGCACATAACAAACCCTTGGATCAATCCGTAAGCCGTCTGGAGCATAGGTTAAAAAAGAAGACACACAAGAGTTACAAAGGTTCTATTTCGCTTGCATCGTGAGATGCATGAGGCTCTGTCATAATACCAAGGAATAAAAGGAAGCCGTCTGCAGCATAGGTTAGAAAAGAAGACACACAAGAGTTACAAAGGAAGACACACAAGAGTTATTCGCCATGTTTTGAAAATTGGAAAGAGCTTTGTGCATGAGTGAGGCTCCTGTGACAATTACGTAGTGCCTCACATGCCTTGCAGCAGCACTAAGTAAGATGTTTGGGTGGAGCACTGCAGTAGTAATTTGCACCTCCCTTCAGGATAGTTTGGGTTGCAATGGGACCAGTAAATCGTGGGCCCTCTTACCAGAAGAGCATTCTGTCCTTACCATGACGTCAGCCATGTGTGCGAGGGTTGACTGCAGCATCACCACGTTTGTGAGTCCCTGACTATCTTGTTCCCCTGTTCTCCATCGATTTGCTTTGCCAGGCAGCGGCATTGGAAGGCCATCCAGGCTGCCAATACCGCTTGTGTTTCGGCGGAGCAGGAAAGGGTTCGCTGGAGCACTTAAGCTGTCCAGCACGTCAAACCTGCAACCAAATCCATAAAAGGGCAGCTGTATGCACATATGGAGCAAGAAAGAATGGTGTGGGCAGCCACAGCCTTTTTGGCTTAACTTCCTATGACAGGTCGCTTTTTGGAAACCTCCTACTAGGAGTCCTAGCTGCCTAACGCACTGTCCTTGTCGGGGAAGCGCAGCTTTACTCCCGGGGGTGCGTTTTCAGACTCGATCCCCAGCCTGACTAGACTAGCTATTTCTATACTATATCCATACTCGTTACTATATCTGTAACGACGCAGGTCGTAATAAATCAGAAAAATATATCAGATAAAATCAGATATAATCAGATGTACCCAGCATCCGTGCTTGCAACACGTCCGAACGCTGTCAATCCGATGAAAACCTATCTGAAAGGTACAATTACTCAGAACTCGGGGTTGTCAGTATTCTCTCTTTTAATCCGTCGACTGAATAGCTGAGAGGCCATCCGTGTACCTTGCCGGTTCAACTCCGCCTGCCCAGTATTTTCTATTACAATACCCATGACCAATCATATATCCATATCATTACTACATCCATTATTATACCTAAGTCAGCTCTCTAAGCCTAGGGTGTAACCCTTGAACTCCAGTTCTTGGAGTGAAGTAAATGAAATTCACTCATTACACCCTTTTTGGCGAAGCCCCCTTCAGGGGCGTAGCCCCTAGGTTTAACTTGTTCCCGCCAAAGTTCACGCGTGGCCACCCAGCCTCACCCAGGCCACCCCCCGCCCTGAAACTTTGGCTAGTTTCCTAGAAACTATGATTATGAGGGTAGCCAAAAGTTGGAGAGCTGGGGTGGTCTGGGCAATGCTGTACCAAAATGTTTCGAAACATTGGAAGTGCATAGCCAAAACTTTAATGCACAGCACTCAGCCCACCTCCCGTCCTGAAAACGTATGCAGTCACTCCTGACATCTATTTAAGCAACCTGGCAAATATTGGGAGGTTGGGGTGCCGTGAGGAGTGAGCTGGAAAGTTCCACCTGGAGGGTTTGACTGGCCCAAGCTATGAGCACAGGCTCCCAGGACAGCCCAAAAAGATTCACAACTACATCAGCTTGTATTTCTGTGTTTGCATGTCGAGTGATAGGGCTTGGGGTGGTCCGTCGAAAAGTTAACGAATTGCCGCGGGCGCCTAGTTAGCAATGATTTACTAATGATGATTTTAATATTTATGGATAACTAGGTAATTAAGTCGCTTGCTGCAGTTGTGGAAATTTTGCATGCGCTCCTGCTGATGAGTGAGACCTGCTGCACCCAGGGGTGAGAGTGTGTGTGTGTGTGTGTGTGCGTGTGCGTGCGTGCGTGTGTGTGTGTGTGTGTGTGTGTGTGAGTGTGTGTGTGTGTGTGTGAGACGAGACAAATAACATTCTTGCTTCGCCAACTTTTCAGCGTTGCTTGCAATGCTTCTCCCCACTTGTCCCTGTGTTCCTCTTGTGTTCTCAATCTGTCTATTTCCTCTCGGTCCACACAACTGCTCTTTTCTTCTTAGTTTGAGCTCAATTGCTTTGCCGTTTTTTATCTAGACTGGGCAGTCGTGAGGACCCTAGCTTTCAAGCAGTCGTAACCGGTCCTTGTAAACGAACCACCGCCATCTCATGTGCGTTGCTAACAAAACTGAACTCCTTGAATTTAAGTCAAGCAAGCACCAGCAAGAAGAAGCATTCACCTACCGCTTTTCAACTGGGGCCTGTGCTGGTTGCAAGTGCGCGGAGTAATACACCAGCAAGACCACCGCAGAGACCATCAGTGCACATAGCACCTGTCAAGGATAAAGAGGAGAAAAATGAATAGCATATCCTATGCCCTGCCCACCTGCATTCATCTTTGCCTATCTTAGCACATGCCATGCCAAGCAATTCTCAAAGTACAGGGTACATGCAGCTTATTAAAAATGCCTACATTCTCCGCACCATTTCATACGCCATCCAAAAAGGTGTCATCGCCCCTTTATATATGCGAGCCTTTGCTGCAAGGCGGTGCTTTGCATACGTGTATGATCCTGCAATTGTCAGTTTAAATCAAATAACACAGGATGGGCTCTTGTGTTGCAAGAAGTATGTGTAGGATTGATGCAAGCCAGTAAGTGAGGCTGAGCGCCCCTGGAGATGATGAAAATTCGGTCCCAGCTGCACATACTACTAATTTGTCCCTTACCACCGCTGGACTTGTTTACATCCTCTTGCACACCCTCCTGGATGGCAAGCATGCGCCATGTGCCTGTTGAAGAAGCGCGGTTTTACGTGGGTCCGACCGCACCCATGGCGTGGACCCATGGCTCTGGACATGTTTTGTTTTACATTCCGCACAATACAGGGCTTTAAAAACTGAATGGAGCACACACACTCCTGAATTTGTGCTGATACACCCAGGAAAGAGCTGATCTGCTGAGGTGCAAGCTGGGTGCAAAACTCCCAAAATGACATCATAACCAACCAAAACAGAGCACACACACACACACACATTCCTGGGGGTCGAACACGTGGGGTAGCATGTGTGCTAAACATGCATCGTAGCTGTGCGGGTCGTTCTGGGCACCGTGCTGTGCGTGCTGTAAATTGAGGATGTTGTCGACACACACACACACACACACACACACTCACACACAAGCCAAATGACGCGCAACCGACGCTTTGGGCGTGTTCCTGGGAATCAAAGCATAGCCTAGAGCGGGTGAAAAGTGCTGATGTGGACAAATTAGGGAAATCTTACCATGCAAGCGCGCTCGAACTAACTAAAATCGTTTGTTGTGAGCAAAGGTGCGAGAACAGACAAAACAGACCCCCCACACACATTCCGGGGGGTCAAAAATACGGGATTGAATGTGTGTGACGCGTCCATCGAAGCTGCGTGATCAAAAAATGGTCACCATGCTGTGCGTGCTGCACATACATACACGTGCACTCACACACACACACGCATGTGCACATACACACACACAGACGCACACACGCACACACACAGGCACACACACACGTGCACACACACAAGTGCACACACACACACAGGCACACACACGTGCACACACACAAGTGCACACACACACAGGCACACACACAGACACACACACACACACACGTGCACACACACATAAAGTGCACACACACACACATAAGTGCACACACACACACACGTGCACACACACACACCTACCTTCCCTCCTCTCGTTTTCCCCCAGTCCATCCCCCTTTTACTCTCACCTGCACCCAGCTTGCTAGATGATGCAGCCAGGCTTTCAACAGGGGTGGACGCTTTATTGCCGCTGGATTGACGTCGTAGCTGTCGCTGTTGCTGCTGCTGCTCCAGGAGATTGCCTGATGCCAAGAGGTGGCTGCTCTGAGACACAGAATGCAGCCTGCTGCTGTTCATCTCGGAAGGTAGGTGCACAGGCAAGCCTCGTGCGTGCAGCCTGGCTGACATCGAGTTCATGCTGGGCGCCACAACTGGATAGTCATTCTCCTTATCAGAGCTGCTTGCGTCATTAGCACTGCTGACATTGCTAGACTCACTACTTGCTTCGCGGGAGTTGCTACTGCCTTCAATGTACGCATCACGCATCAGCACTTCATGCACATCACTTTCTGCAACAGGCCCTGCGTGAGCAGCCGGAGGCCAGCTGGTTGCATGGCCACCATCGGCTGGTAGATAATTTGGGAGCAGGTCTTCCTCAGTGCCTTGTTGTGCCTGAGGTGTGCTGCTGCTGCTGTGGAGAATATCTTGGGGCAGGTGCAGGGAGCACGACGAATCATGCAAACGAGAATGCATGTCCTTGCTTGGCCTTGCTCGCCGCTCAAACGCAGAAGCCCAAGGTGAAGGGGGTGTGGCTCTCAAACTTCTGGCACCTGGGGGTTGATCAAGGGAGGGTGGAGCACGAACAGCGCTGCTTGGACACAGTGCAGTATTGTGGTTGAGTGGTGCGGAAACTAAGGGAAAAGGGGACCTGGGAAGGTGATCGGATGGTAGCTTTGGCAGCGACAGGGCTAAGGTTGATGGTGGCAGAGCAGGAAAGCTACGCAGTCTCTGCTGCTGCTGCTGCTGCTGCTGCTGCAGCTCATGCCGCATAATCTGCAGCTCCTGCTGTCGCTGCTCTTGCAAACCCTTCTTACGAGCTACGTGCAGCTGACGCAGGGCCTTTCTTCGTCTTCTTTGCACCTGTGCAGATATTGTGGAACTAAGTTCTCCTAGCAACTGTAAATAAGCTCTTGTCAATTTTGCTGCTTTGCTTCAAGCACACAAATGAATATGCAACACACATCAAGGATTGCCCACTGTCTTACCACCATATCGTACAGGCAAATGGTGGATAATACCTGGATGGACTGCGCAACGTCTTTGGCTGCTAGAATGCAGTAGAGCGCACAGATGACAAGTAACGCAATGTCCGTCGCAAAGCGTTCCTTCATGCCAGCTGCCTGCATGCCCTGTCCACTGTAATCACGAAATGGAAGAGCCTGCAAGCAGGCAAAAGTTTTAACCGTTTTTTGCGTTCATTTGCCATGGATGCGTCTTTGATAGGCAGAAGGAAAGCAGGGCTTTCCTTTTTGGACAGCAGCTTTTCAATGCGACGGAAATGAGTCAAAGAAGTATGAAAGGCGTTCACCTGTATGCTGAAGACGAGTACAATACGGCCCGACGTTTCCCATCGAGCTGTCATGGTGTTCATGCTATAGAGTTGCTCGTCGCGGCTGTACGTTGCAAGTGTTAACTGCAAATGCACGCATCCAAAACACGCTATGTAAGTTGCAGTTTGTTTTTGATGTGAAGCTTTGATGTAAATTGTTTTCAGATGACTGCACAGCTTTTTACTTTTTGCTGCAACATTTGGGCCTTTGTCTTGCAAGCAAGTACGCACGTTAAAAAACAACTCTTGCAAGTATGATGAATCATCTTATAATTCAGGGCAAAAGCAATTTTTGGCAGGGCACAAGTTTGCTGGCTTTACTACCCAAAACTACCCTAATCACACTTAAAGTTTAGGCACAGTGAATTCTTACAGAAAATATTGGGTCTTAAAGGAGGCGTCAAGTTTCATATTTTTTTGGCGCCGCATGTCAACCTAAATAGAATACACTTCAAATCCTGATGTCAAAAGCTATGGACTGGTATATAAATGAGTTGATTCTGAGAAAGCCTCACCTTTAATGTAGATGTAGCCTCACGATCAAGATATGATCCCTCTTTCAGTTGTAAAAAAATCCGCTGTACATCGGAACGTCCTTGGTTAATATCTGTAGAGATGGATGGGGAAGACACTTAGTCCTTAATTGATATCTGTAGAGAGTCCTTGGTCAATATCCGTAGAGATGGATGGGGAAGACACTTAGTCCTTGGTTAATATCTAGAGAGTCCTAGGTTAACATCTGTAGAGATGGACGGGGAAGACACTTTGTGTCTGGCACAAGACAGATGACATACATGCAGAGCAAGAGCTAGCAAAGCGTGACAGCCCTACCTGTGCGCACCGCTGCAGCTCTGTGACGAGCAGAGACCTTAACATTGTCATTCCTGACCTAAAAGAATATTCTCAAAAAAGACGCTCTCCTGTGTACCCAGATCCGACCTCTTACCTATTATGACTGGGTAACCACCTGTGGGTAAAAAAAACAGGCTAACCGTCACTGCCTTGTCGCGTGTTCATTTCTACTAGGACTTTTTTGTGAGGTTGCATCAAGCTCTGTCGGATGCAAGCAAATATTTGGAGGTGGAAGCATTTAGTGAACAACGGCTGCCAAGGAATGCAGAAAAACCAGCTGGTTGGTGGTCGCTGGCCTTGTACCTGTGTTTGCGTGGTGTGCAAAACCGTAAGGAATGCCTTCTCGGTTGATCTGGCCTGAGGCAGTGCTTGTGTTGTACCAATCTTCTGGTTGCGCCGCGACCTGTAAGCAGTGGTGTGTCTGAGAGAGTTACAAGGGTCAACGTAGTCAAATGTCGATCGATACAGAACAACAGATTTTTTCTGCCTGGCTTGTTCTTATATTATTGCCATGAAAAATCACACACCTCTGGGTTGTACATCTTAGATGGACGGGAAAATGCAGGGTCGATCCCAATGCTAGGCCGTGGAGTGTCGGTTGCTCCTAGGCCCTGCTGAACCCGAAGGTCTCCACATTCAGCATACAGCTGCCTGGCAAGCTCAGTTGCACATGTGCGCTTGTATATGTCCCCCCCTGGTTGGAGACTGCCTAGTGGGTGACGCTCCTGAAAAGAAGCAGCATGCTGAGTCTCGTGAGCTTGCATTCAAGCCACCTTCCCAAGCTCGACGCTCACAAAAAAGTTAAAACTGCTGCAGCTTGGATGTAGCGGTGTGTGTTTGTAAAGCAAAGTAATCCCTTCAGGCGTAAAGTGCTGCCACCACACAGGAAGCACACTTTTGCTATAAATCTCACCTGGACAAGAAGAGCGCCAGCTAGGACTTGATTTGTACGCTTTGTTTGCCCTACAAGTCTAGATTGGCCATAGAACTGGTGACCCTTTGCATGGGCATCATCACGAGACGAATTGCGGACCTGAATGCACGCAGTAACGTGTGGCAGCAACAAAGGGTTGCATGGTAAAGGGAATGGTACAAATCCAAGACAAGAGATCCTGAAGGTCAAGCAGGCACCGTAGATTACATTGTATAAAATAGCAACACGTGGCACATGTACACAATCAAAATTAAGCCAGTTAGGCAGTTTCACCTGCTCGCTCTCTGTGGAAATCCTAGACTCTTTCTTGCTCTCCCTGGGCCCTCCTCCTGTAGTGATGACATTGCACTTTCGGTTAGGTACTGATGAACAAGTGTTAGTCGCTGATGAGCATCAATGCTTGCAGGATAGGGCGTGCGCTGCATACTCCACAAATATCCTTTAGATCGCATGGAAATGTGTTCTCTGGTTGTCACACCGCATGAAACCCTGAAACACCCACCTTCTTTGTTTGATGAAGGGGGTGCAATTGGGACTGAGAAGTAGAAGCGAGGGTCGCTTCCCCCCCTTTCCTTGACACACTTTTCAGCGGATCGCGCATCTTTGTCTTCAATACGCGGATTTATGGGGGCAGGTGAAGGCCGTGATATTGAACTGATTGTGCTCTCAAATATCCTGAAATCGTGTACATGCAGCAAAGGAAACGCCCTGTGCCAGTTGTAAAGTGAGGCTCTACATCTGGGGGAGCTTTGCTCTACATGACGAGTGCAGTGTGAGTGTGTACGCTTATCGGGAACACGCGTGGACTTACTTCAATTGACAAAGAGCACTGTGCAAACCTGAATAACCCTGTCCATATGCACAGTCTTGACAACTAATTCCTGCTGATACACGCACAGGTGATCTGACCTGCTGGGATGCAAGCCGAGTGAAAGACTTATATCATGAGTACCGACAGAATCCCGACACACATTCCTGAGGGATGTAACCAGACTGAACAAGTCATACAGTCATACAACGTTGTCCATCGCGGTTTTGTGAGTGGAGATGGGCATTGTGCTGTGCGTGCTGCAAATTGGCCAATCCGACAAAACACACACAGGACAAATGGCGCCAAAATGATGCTTTGTGTGTGTTTTAGGCGGTCATAAACATGACCTAGGGCAGGAGGAGTGTGCCCAAACAAACAAATGAAGCATGTTTGTGACGTGCTTGCTGCTGCACCAACATGCTCACACATACACACCAAGCTACGACAAACCGACGCCTGCATTGCATGTAATTAATCCAATCAGGACGCATGCATTGGATGCCTGGTGTTAATTAATCCAATCAGGACCAGCGGCGTGGGATGGAGCGTGTATAGAAGCACTGTGTCAACACATGCACACACGCATACACATGAACATACGCACACGCACATCACACACATGCACATACGCACACACATATGCACACACACGCACACACCCACACACGCATACACACGTACACGCACACAGGCAAACACAGAAAGACACACACCTACACACGCACAGAAGCACACACACATATGAACAGACACGCGTGTGCACACACAAGCACACGAAAACCAACACACACAGACACACACAGGAGGACACATAAGTACCCTTTGAAGAGGAAGAGGGTTTGCAGGAAAGAGCAGTGTTAGAGCGCTTTTCGTCAAAAATATGGTCTGGGCTGTGGTTGCAGGCACTGGGCTGTACTGACCTTGTTATTAATCCAAAATTAAGCGTACGTGCATGTGAACAGTGAACAGTAGACAAAATTCCAAGTTTCCTTGGAGAAGACCTTTGCCTTAGTTACTCACTCTGAGCTGCTTCCAAGCTGCGCTGAAAGCAATTGCAGGCCATCGAATTGGGAAATTGTGTCCACCACATTCGCGAGCTGCACATGCACATTAAAAAAGTCAAAACGCTTGCAAGGTTCTTAATGAGAACGAGATTTGCCTTCCAAGTTTTTTGTCTGTCACTGTCCAGCATGAGTATGGCAGGCGCCACCATTCTAGCAAATTCAATGCACGATTCAAAAAAAGGCATCTTGCACATACCCGCTGTTTGACGAGATCAAACCCATTCAGCTGAAGTTCCAACAAATCTTTCATGCCACCGTCAATATCTTCGTTCACCTCCTCTATCGTGTTCCACACCTGCAGTAAAAAGACACAATGGTTTACGGCTCATAGCTCCTCGCTTTTTAGTCTTACTTGATCTGCAACTGTCTTTATAAGACCGAAACACTTCAAGGAAAAGGGGTCATAAACAAATTCCTATGACCAGAGGCAAGAAGTTGTCACCCTGCTACTGGAAGGGATACACATAGCAGGTAGCATATAAAAAGGCTAGGCTGAGGCATACAATTCAAGCCAGGGGATGTTGCTCTCCATTACAGGGTCACCAACATTACGGCTATGCTGTCCACCAAATGCCGTCCACCAAATGTATGCCGTCCACCAAATGTACGACTATGCCATCCCAAATGTAGGCATTTTTCATCATCATACATTTCAAGCCAGTGGTGATGATCATACGTGTTTTTAATACCTCCTCATGCTTGCTCTCCAACTGCGCAAGTTGCGCAAGCAGGCTGTAAAAGGCATCCTCCGTTGCAAAGAGGTACGCAGCAGAACGCTGTAACCGAAATTGCTTGCGATCAAAGAGAGCGGTGAGGTTGCTGCACCCTTGAAAAAGGGAAGAGGAGGAAGAGGAGTCATCAAGGCTAAGGGACAGGACAGGGCCAAATAAACCTGCAAATCAGCATCAGGGGTGATTTGTCAAAATTTGAGTTCAATCCAAAACATGCTTCAAAACACAACAGGTTTTACCTTCTAAGACTGGGTAGCTGTCGTCAGCTTGCAGCTGAATGCCGTGCTCAAGGTAGGCGCTGTTCCATCTCACTTGGCATGGGCACCTGCGGAAAATGATGGTTTGTGGCAGCCATCAGGACACATCAAAGCGGAGAAATTTGAATCTTACATTTAAGCTTGCGTTGTCACCCTCTGAATTTTGCCCTGAGCCTGTTGTGAATGTGAGGCTCTTTGTCTGGGGCAGCTTGTTTGTCGTTGCAAAAGCACGTGGGCCATGTTCATTTTACAGCTGCAATAACTCCTCAATTTGTGCTGATGCAGTCAATGGCAACCTGGTCTGCTGGTGTGCAGATTGGGTCTAGAACTGGCAGGAAATGTGCAAAGTGAGCACAATTGGACCACAAACACAACATTTCTGGGAGTTGAAAACGTAGGATGAGGTCAGTGCAACACGTCCAGCACTGAATTCTTGAGTCACGACCCAGACGGCTTCGCCGCAAAAGTGTCATGTCTTAGGGTTAGGGGTTAGGTGTCATGTCTTAGGGTTAGGGGTTAGGTGTGCTACATTGTAAGCCACCAGCATAAACAAGTACCAGGGCTACAGTACACTTACCATGCACCTGGTTCTTCGTTTGCACCAGGTTTTGATGAGTACCCGTCCTCGCCAGGTGTACAGCCCACCTGGGGTCAGGGAAAACCAGGGAAGCGTCAAGTCCTTGCCAATCATTTGTATTGCCCCAATTTTCTGCTGCTTCACAATTGCAGGACTGGCAGGCAGTATCTGTCAGTGCCACAGTTAGGCCCTTTACAGCATACATTATGCATTGCTTTCCAGATGCTCAAATCACAGCCCTTCACCTGGAGGCTGAGGTGCAGTTGTACGCGGCACAGGGGAGGCATGTGCTTCTCTCTAATTCCGGGGTGGACAAGGAATGCGCTGTCGTTAAGAGCAACCTTGGCTTCCAGTAGAGTCACCTGTCGAGGAACATGAGGACTTTGGTTGCTTGCATCCTTGCCTACTTGCGTTGGAGTCCACGGAACAAAGGAACCATGTCAGATACAAACCAACGACCATGCAGCATTAAACTGTATGGCGTGCAGCAGTGTGTCTCTTAGGCAGATTAATCCATCCCTCTCTCTGTCTGTTGCAGCTTCCCCACTCTTTCAACACACCGCCCTATGCCTGTTGTGGAAGTGTGGCTCTACAGCTGAGGGAGATTTTGGTCTTTCCAATCTACCTGCCTCAACCCCACCCCACCCCACCTGTCTCACACTGTCTAGTTGGATACCCAGGGTAGACAAGTAGGGAAGGGCCACATTGACACCCAATCCAGTTATCTGCACAGTAGCAGCGCACAGTGAATGACATTGAAAAACTGATACAGCACACGTGCTGCAGGAACTGTCACAAAAACCAGTATCTGACTTCAAGGCAATTCAACTAGTTTGGAACAAGGGAATTCACAAAGTAAGACAAGACTGGCCAAACGTTCAAATACAAAACGTTTCTCTCTTTGATACAAATTAATAGAGCGTTGTGTACTAAGTAGCCACCAATGAAGACATGACTGAAATGAACAACTTTGACCCCGCTGGCCAAAACAAACTCCCTTAACGCTTAGCAAATAACACACACATATTGAACTACCGTGCCCCAGCCAGAGCTCATTGTACCCCAAAAGCAACCAACACCAGTGCACATCCATAAGTTGCAACTAAACAGCAATGCATGTTAACAACAAGGTTTGCTGGGGAGCAACAAACACTCGTTTTGGTATCCCTCTTACTGGTTCCTTCGAGGTAATGGCTAAACTTCCAGTTCATATCAGCCACTGATTGTTTGAAGCCACTCCGCTGAATTTGCAATGCTATCATTTCACTTTGTTTACGGAACTCAGAACATTACAGATCTGCAGATCTGCCCTTGTATTTTAACTGGTAAGAAAGTGCACACGTGGACTTGCAGTAAGGTTCACGCCTCAGCCGAGCTTGGCTGTTTTGGAATTGACAAAAATGCTGCGCCCTATAATTGCTGGGAATGAGAGGAGATACACTTTAGGGACATTGGAAAAGTCTTTCTGTTTTGGGTCTGAGATAGCCACCTTTCTCTGTGATTTTTGCAGCATCCCGACGCCCCCACAATCCTAGACAGAGACAGACACAGCGCACCTTGTCCCGTAAAACAATTGGTCCTTGACTGCAGTTCTGGCCAACAGTCAACCTTAAGTTGTGTGCAGCACCAGCTTCAATCCGCACAAAGACGTCTTGACGTGATGACCTCCCAACAGAATCCGCAACAGTGTACCTGTGCAGAGGTGTGTGCCGTGTTTGTACCTGTGCAGAGGTTTGTGCCGTTTTGTTTCTGTGCAGAGGTTTGTGCCAATTTGTTCCTGTGCAGAGGTCTGCGCCAATTTATTCCTGTGCAGAGGTTTGTGCCGTTTTGTCCTGTGCAGAGGTTTGCACCGATTTGTACCTGTGCAGAGGTTTGTGCCGTTTTGTCCTGTGCAGAGGTTTTGTGCCGTTTTGTCCTGTGCAGAGCTTTGCACCGTTTTGTACCTGTGCAGAGGCTTATGCCATGCTTGTGCGTGTCTGTTAAAGAAGCGCAACTTCTCTTTTCACCTCTTGGGGAGTTCTGCAGCCCTGATGTTTGCCATTGACCTGATCAAACCCTAAAACTGGTGAACAGTGCATGGCTGCATGTCAAATCACCTGAATGCATATTGACCAGGCCCACACTGAGCCGCGTCAGCTGCAGAGGGTGAACAGACAGAGGAGCACGCGACGCTGCTGCTGGTACCCTCTGCTTTAATTCTCTGCATCCATTGGGACCAGCTGAGTTGAGAGGGGTCGCATGAGCGGAAAGAAGCAACGGAAATCAGGCCAGAGATATCCCGTCCCTGAGCAGTGGAAAAGGAAGTATAGATAATGTTATGATTCGTTTTGTTTGGGGATCTTTCATAGCAATTCCCAAACGCTGGATTTGAGTGCGCCATCGGATGCAATAACAGACAAAAGCGAGGCTGAGTGTCTGTACAACAGGATGATGCCCATTAATGAGTGTTTCTGTAATGCTTAAGCACTCTAGAGCCTGCTTAGTCAGATTTGCAGCATAAGATACTCCCACGTACCAAGAAATCCTTAGCGTTTGCTCCACACTTTTTCACGTCTCCTCGGCATGGAGCGAGTGTCGGATTTTTCCACGCAAGACCAAAGCCAGCCAGACCAGGTGAGCTCTGCAGGAAGTGCAGGATGAGGCGAGCTTATATTTTTTAACCTCCCGGGCCTTTTATTAGACTGGTGACGTGTCAGAAACGGCTTAAATCCGTCGTTTAAACACGATCGTCCCCACGCCAAAGTCACCCAAAAAAGTGCCAATTTCCAATGGTGAAGTGGATGGGGATATATGGCTAACTTAGGCTTGTTGGCACCGTTTGGCCGGGGAGGGGGGGGGGTGCATGGGGACGGCCACACAGCCAACAGCCTGCACTGCAAGCAAACCCACGCACAATCTCTGGCTTCTGAAAGCGTACCTACCGCTTCATAGCCATATGCAAGAAGAGCAAGCAGAGCTGCTCCAGCCGTTGCTGCACTTTGGACGCCACTCTCCAAGAGGCGCCTTTGCGGCTGTGCTTTGATTTGTGGCACTTGCTTTGCAGTGGGAGGCTGCCCATTGATGAACCTTGCCACGCTCTGTTGTCCATCACTTTGCTGCTCCTGCTCAGATGGGTCCTCAGAGGCCCAGGCCAGGGTGAGCAATGGCACACTTGGGGTCGGACCAGGGGTGTACATGGAGCATGGTACCTGTACTTGTATGTAGGTGGTTGAGAAACGGTGGTTGAGAAACGTAAAGCCAGAATGAGGATGGATACGCAAGTACAAGCTGACTTACACAGGTCTGTTGTTTTAAATGCAGTTGGCAGTACAGCGTAGTGTCAATGTGGAGTACACCTAGAACAAAAAGAATTTAGCGCACCTCAACACACGTGCTGTCACACAAATTCTGCCCCGATGGGCATGGAGGCTTGATTTCCACCATACGTGCGATCTGGGATATGAGTCCATTGCTGGGGCTCCTAACAGCAAACAGCAACTCGTACAGCGTTCCAACCTGCAAAGATTAGGTGGGTAGAATGGAATGGATAAGGTGGAAATTCAATTCAATTCACTGTAGTGTCTTAGCAGCATTCCGAAGCTGAACAGAAAGACAGCTGCTGGGGTTTACAAAGGCTATCAAGGCACGGCACAGAGCAACAACCACGGTGACTCCCACCTGGCCTGTCACTGTGCTGATGCCACAGCCCTGGATGCCTTTGGCGGTGAACAAGTGGCCGGAGGAGCAGGTGTCGGGGGCGTCAAGGCAGCTCTGGGGTGGGCACGCCAGCACCTGCAGGAAGAAAGGTTGCAGTAGCGCTGTGTGATTGCCAAGAAAGACATTAAAGCAGTAAGCATTAAACAGTGAAGGGCGTCAAAGTAGCTTTGAGGTGGGCACGCCAGCACCTGCAGGAGGAAAGGGTGCAGCAGCACTGTGTGATTGCCATGAGCCATGAAGCATTAAGCAAAAGTATAGGTTTCCTTTCTTTTCATCTGTTCCTGAGCTTCTTTGCTCGATGCGCCAAACAGTAGAAAAGTTAATCACAAATTTCAAGGAACGAACAGACCCTCCGTTGCGCAGAAACAGCAACAATGCGCATTCAGTCTCTTAGGTCAACTGGGATTGGATGGGATAACGCTGCTTACTTCACAAGGTGAAACTGTCTAAATTGTCAATACTGATCTATTCTGAAAGGTGCAGCAACTTATTGCAGTCACTGTTTCTCTCATCACCACGTGCTCCAGCTCGAGTTCCAAAACCCCTTGTCGGCATCATTCCAGTCAGTGCTGCACTTAGACAGGGCACAACGACAAATCTAGAAGTATCTCCTATCTACGCTGAAGCGGGGCGCAACAAAACACCAAATCTGTGCATCACCCGCTGCACTAGGAAAGACGCACCTAAAAGAAACAACACACCAAATCTGTGAAATCACCCAGCTTAAGAAACATGCACCAACGCACCAGGTCTGTGATGCTTCCTTCCGCAGAGTCGGTTGCCGAGGCCCCTGGTTCACACACTTCTGATGTTGAGGAAGAGGACTTGCACGCAGCATATGAGGTCCCCTGGGACACCGTCACAATGCTCTCTGAGTCAAGCATACCTGCAAAGAGCAGAGGTGGCAAGCAACAAGGGGATCACACCATTTCTTGCGGCAGAAAACACGAGGGACTTACACTGAGATTTTGACAAATTAATGAACTGGAATTCACTAGTAAGGTGTTACGTGTGAATGGGAATGCAAGGATTGATGCTGCAAAATCGAACAGCAACTCACATAGGATCATTATCTAGCCACCCTCACACATTACACATACCAGGACGGTCGGCAAGAAACTTACAAATGATACCTACAAGGTATCAAGTCTCCAAGCTGATGCATGAGACTGTTTTGAGCGGTTTGTCTTCGCACCAGCCTGTGGAACCCAATACTCAGTCAAATACCAACCACAATGACGCATGTGGTTCATCCATAAAGCTACAAAAATAATCACAGCCACTTACCCTGCACCCTCTTCAAGCTGATTGTGGGTGCCTCAGCGACATTCGTGTCGTCACTCCCGTCTGAGAAACACTGGCTCACATCTGCATATTGATGTGGGTACACAGGCGGAGGTGGAGATGGTGCATATTACCGTACATAAGTTTTAAGCGCACGTGTCAGAGCTGCTCTGTGCACTGTGCGAGCTTTGACGTCCCAAAGCCATAGCACTAGCTGGCAAGACATAAAACCGTGTTAGTGGTGCAGCTGCTGAATTGTGCTGTCCTCTAGCACCAACATCCAGCACACCAACATCCATCTTGAACGTTCAGCTTCTGAATCAGTCCCTCACCGTCTTTACACGTCCCTTCTCCACAGGAAGCCTCCCCAGCTAAGCACTGCTGCGACACTAGGACCGTTCGCGTTACAGATTGTGGCTGAGAACTCATGCCCACGTTGTTGGTCACCTGGGCAGCAGGTTAGGTAGGTTTGTGTGCATGTTTGAAGGGAGCAGGACCTGTTTCCTTGTTGCACCAAATATAGGAACGGCAGTGGGATAATTGCACAGCATGGTATGATTGAAGGCGTCACAGTTGAAACAGCGGAATTCGTAGGCATAGGAAGAGGAGCGTTGATCTATTAATATTACTGTTATGCAGTTCAAGAATAGGTGGGTGTGTCAGCATTGAGTGATGCAAGCAAGCAAATTTTGCTGTTGCATCTAGGAACTTGGAGGCAAGCTTGATAAGCACAGAATAAACTACATTCACACTTGATAAGCACAGATTTGATGAGCCCACATTTGATAAGCACAGAATCAAAGCTACATCCATATTACTGATAAGCAAAGAACCAGAGCTACATCCAAACTCTGTGGCCAGCTTTGACAGAAGAAGTGCAAAGTACTTCAAGTTTTCATGATATGAACCAACCTCGTATGTAATGGACCATGTTCCGGGTCCTGAGGCCAACGTGTCAAACCCACATGCAGCCAGGCTTGAGATGGAATAACGCACGGGAGGTTCACGTGGACTTGATTCCTGCAGAATTGCAAAAAGAGGGGAGGGGTCAGCTTGACGAGCATTGGCGTGCAAGCAAAAACAATTGAGAGGGCGCTTGTGTCAGAATGTCAGTGACCTACACCTTGTTTCGGTATCTTTACATGCAAGGCAGGTAGATTTGCAGTCTGAAACTCTAAAGGCAGGTAAGATGCATGAACAAGCACTTCGACACGCCAAATTGTTGCAAAGACTGTTGCTTTGGCAGACTCCACGCAATGTCTGCTTTTTTGTGTCTCAAAGCTTACCTGTGTGCCACCAGCAGGTTGGAAGGAGCAAGAGAAGGTCACGTCACTTAGGATGCTTCCTTGGACGGTATCCTTTGCCTCGACACCCCTGTGCATGGTCAAGTAGAGTAAGGCTCCCTCAGGCAACGGTAGCCTGTCAAGCTTTGCTGCTTACTTCAGTAAAGCGCATTTGTTGGCCATCTGATGGACCGTTTGTGTTTTGTGTTTGGTTACGTTGAATCGGGGCAAAATTTTGCACAAGAAACGGTTACACTGCAAGCACGTCTTTGATATTCAAATGCTTTTCTGCGCAATTTTCTCACAAACATGAACTGACCAGCCCTCAAAACGCATTATAAGGCCCTGCTCCAAATACCTGTCGCACGTCGACAGATCGCTCAGAGCGCAGCGCTCATATGCATCTTTCTTCAACTCCACCTCAACAGAGGAGCTGCCCAGCAGGAGTAAGGAGGGACTAGATCGATCTTCATTAGTTGCATCTGTAAGGATTATGTGACAAGCAGTTTATTTAAGCGAAGAAAAAGCGGAGAAAAAACGCACAGCAAAGCATAATAATTATTGCATTGTGGAAGAGCGATGAGGAGGAACGCCACAAACATCACACGACACGAATGAGCCTGGCGTGCCTGCCTCACTTACCTTGGTTTCCGCCTGAAAGTGAGCCTTCGAAACAAATGCCCTCGGTTGAGCAAGTCAGGCCGTCTGGGTCTTCTTCGCAGATGATCTCACCCTGCACACGATAGAAAGATCCAATAGTAAGCTGCTTGCCAAGCAGTCACACTT
>Ga0307974_1000325_pt1 | contig 28309 bp, 37 predicted proteins | sample OrgLakmetagen784_FD_201812 | JGI IMG/M metagenome (GOLD analysis project Ga0307974, IMG submission 201812) | Saline water microbial communities from Organic Lake, Antarctica - #784 | ecosystem: Environmental > Aquatic > Non-marine Saline and Alkaline > Saline | place: Antarctica: Organic Lake... | reverse complement strand
GGGCATACCAGTTTTGGTGACCAGGGGTGCAGTGAGCAGTGCTGTGGAAAGAACTGACTCAATGTTTGGTAGCTGGAGGAAGCTGCCCGGCGCTCAGCCCAGCCCATGCCCCCCGAACATCATCTGAACGCACAGGCGTGGACAGGAGACGTTTCTGAGTGTGCCTGATGGGTCCGGGGCCAAGGAGAGGCGCGGACGGAAAGTTCGCTGCTCCATGCAAGCACACGACTGGGTGCACGGATTTCCACAATTCAAGTTGCAAGGGACTTTAAAACTTTATTTTTTATGACGCGATGACGATGGGAGCGTGTTCTGAGAGGATGCGAGTCTCCATGTGTGACTGACAGATGTGAGCAGGTTGAAGGCAAGCCTGCACGCGCACACACACACACACACACACATACACACGCACACGCGCACACACACACACGCACACACACACACACACACACACACGCACACACACACACACATACACACACAAACACGCACGCACGCACGCAGGCACACACGCACGCACACACGCACGCACGCGCACACACACGCACACACACACACACACACACACACATGTATAAGCGCGCACAAAGCACACAAGTTGCCAGTTCACAGCGCAAAAGGCTTCGCCAACTTTTCAGCATCGCTTGCGATGCTTCCCCCTACTTGTCTGCCATCTAATTACTCAGCACTAATGGCTGTGAGGCTTGTCTAGTGCAGACCAGCATATTGCCTTCTGTCATTTTGCACATGAAACTTGCTGCTGCCTACTAAGATTGCTGTTGGGCACTGCTCTTGGCACTGCCGGTCTCTTTTGCTGTGCTCATGCAGATCTCAATATTGCCAATTTGGGTTTTGGTATTGCCTGATACCCTTGTCATGCTATTGCCAATGCTATTGCCAATGCAGATCTTACTATTGCCTGCTACCTTTGTCATGCTATTGCAGAATTTAATTTTGCATGTCACCTCTGTCGTGCTTATGTGATCATGCTATTGTCGTGCTAATGTGGGCCATGCTGTTGCCATCATCACCTCATGGTTGATCGGGCTTTTCCTGTTACTATGATCACGCAAATTGTGCTATCCCGCAACCTTACCAGGCTGGCCTAGCTGATAAAGAGCAGTGCATGGCTGCATTACAGCAGCAGCTGCGGCAGGAGCTGGCAGAGCAGCAGCAGCAACACAACAAGCTGCTGGAGCAGCAGCAGCAGAGCCACAGCAGCCATCTTGCCAGCGAGCTTGCACGTTTGGATAAGGAGTGGGCACTAAAAGCACAGCAGCAGGTGGGTGTCCATGTGCATGTGTGTGTGCATCTGCGTATGCGTGTATGTTTGCGTATGCCGTGAACCATCATGTGTGCGGCAGGAACTCTATCCGTTGTGACGTTGTGACCGTAACCGTTCTGACTATTTCTGGACAGGCGCAGCCGCAGGCAGGAGTTGACATAAAAAAGGGTGTATGTAGTGTGCAGGAACGTTCTGAATTTTGGTGATTTTGCCCCGTAATGGGTGATAAGCATTGTAGATTGTAATTTGCTAAACACCTCTGGGTGAATCGTACCTCAGCAATTCCTCGATCAAGATGCTCCTCCCTTTCGAACTTGGTAAATGTTTGTATAAACTGTTGAGGACTCTTCAAGTTTTACAAGACCAAGAATCAATTGATGGGCGTGGGCATGAGCAGACTCTTCTGGTGATGTTGAAAGCAGTACCAATATATATAAGTCCATATCACACTTTTATCTCCTCGGCTAAAAGCTGGGCGTGACAGATATGGATAGCGTGACAGAAATGGATAGCCATTAGGGCACATTAGAAGTGATAAAGGGAGAAATTTTGGGTTGCGCGGAGCATGCAGTGTTCTTACACACATACATATATACGTTTATACGTTGCAAATACGGTGTATGTACGGAGTTTCCAGCAGGGTGATCATCGTACATACGGTTCTATGTATGGAGTTTCCAGCAGGGTGATCATCATACATACGGTTCTATGTACGGAGTTTCCAGCAGGGTGATCATCATACATACGGTTATATATGGTGTTTGTGCACGGTTCTGGGCAACCCTAAAAACAATCACAAATACACACATAATTCCTCCCTCTAGTTACGTTGCATTTTGGGGTGCCAAACACACATATACTCAGTAGCAAATCTCAGATGGAAATAAAATGTTGAGCTTGAGCTCTGCACTGAGTGCCAAGTGGTACTAAGGTCTGCCCCCCCTCCACACACCCCCCCCCCCGCAGGTAAGCAGCATGTTGGAAAAGGAAGGCGTCGCACACCGCAGTGAGATGGCCCACTTGCAGAGCAAGCTGCTTGCTGAGCATGAAACAGAGCGTAAGACCCTACAGGCAGAATTACAGCAAAAGCTGCAGCAGGAGCAGGCCAGGGGGGAACGATCCCTGCAGGCTTTGCGAGGGGAGCATGCGCAGGCAAGGCTACTGTGGTACACTTGCACATTCCATTTCGTTAACAGGCAGCATGCGCAGGCAAGACTGCTGTGACACACTTGCACATTTCATTTCTTCAACAGGCAGCATGCGCAGGCAAAACTGCTGTGATACACTTGCACATGCTAGTTATGTAACAAGCATAATGCACTGGCAAGGCCATTGCAGATGCAGTACACCGGCAAAATGCTGATATACTGATATATCATGCTGGTGTGGTGAAGGCAGCATGCAAGACACTGTGCGCAGATGCACACAATAACAGACAAGGCACGTACGATATGCGTAGGGTTGGCCAGAACCATACATATACGGTAAATATACAGTGTTTTGGGCAGGGGAATAACAAAATACGGTCATATACGTTGCATATATATGGTTCTGGCCAACCCTTGATATGCGGCATATGATATGCTGCTTAGGCAATCTGCGCAGGAACAGGAAGGTTTTGCAGTTACACTGCACAGACATACACGTGGCGCTGGACAGACTGTGCAGTATTTTGGTACGAGCATTTCTCTTACCTTGGGTTTATGAACAGAAATCTGACCAATACAGGGCTGGAACGTAGCCAGTCTGGGCTATTGGATGCTTGATCAACTTTTCAAAGGCGTAGAGCTTTGGCCAAAAATAAAACCAGTCACGAAGCTGCCGTGCATGCTTTATTGCAAAGCTTACATATCATAAAGTATATTACAAGAAGAATACTTACCCCTACCTACCCACAGGGCGTGATGCTGCAGGCTTGTGCTAGGCCACAAATATGCTTTGCACTGCTTCTGGATGCGAGGACTTGCACAGAAAAACCACTGAGAAATCAATGCATGCATCTTTCTTGCACCCCCCTCCTACGAACTGCAGCAGAGGACGCCTTCTACGGCCATGCAATCTACATACTTGACACATGTCCTAACCCAACCTCTAAATACTTAACGCATGTCCTGCAGGCCCTTAAAGTTGCACAAGAGGCATCTGAAAAGGCAAAAGAAGAGGCAGACTGTAAACATGTTACGTTCTGCCTACTTGATGCTTTAAATGCAGGCCCTCGAAGCGTCACAAAAGGCGTCTCAGAAAGAAAAAGAAGAGGCACACCGCAAGCATTCCTCTGAGGTAAGTTGCTGTAAAGCACCGCCAGCTGTCAGAGTGTGCTGTAATGTGCTTTCACAAGCAGGACATGCGTTTGTGTAATAAGCTTTCACGAGCTGGACATGCATTTGTGCAATAAGCTTTCATGAGCAGGACATGCATTTGTGTAATATGCTTTCACGTGCTGGACATGCACTTGCGTAAAGCAACGTGTTTCAACACACGCTATTATGCATGACTTGAACTGCTTTCTTGTGCACATTAACTACGATTGTAAATGATGACACCCTTCTGCAGACAAGACCTCAATTAAAAAACTTAGCCCTCTGCCCCGTTCACTCTTTTTTCATTAACTCAATGGTGATTTCCCTCAAGAAGACGTTACAAATAGAATAGTAACAGTAAAGATCTGGTACAAACCTGTAATTTAAAAGGGCTTCGATCTGCACCTCCCCTCTGGTGGACGGTACAGATGGAAAGTAACAGTAATGATCTGGTACATACTTGTAATTTAAATGGGCTTTGATATGCACCTCCCCTCTGGTGGACGGGTACAGATGGAAAGCAACAGTAATGATCTGGTACATACTTGTAATTTAAATGGGCTTAGATCTGCACCTCCCCTCTGGTGGACGGTACAGATGGAAAGCAACAGCAATGATCTGGTACATACTTTTAATTTTAATGGGCTTTGATCTGCATCTCCCCTCAGCTGGACGGTACAGATGGAAAAGTAACTGGAACGGATCTGGTACATACTTGGAATTAAATGGTTTTTGATCTGCACCTCCCTTCAGCTAGACGGTACAGATGGAAAAGTAGTTGGAATGCAACTGGTTTATACCTGTAAGTTAAATTGGCTTTGATCTGCACCTCCCCGCAGGTGGACAAGCTGCAGCGTGCTCATGCGGCAGAGCTGGAGGAAATGCATGCTCAGGTGAGAAAGACAGTTTTGTTGTAGTGGAGCTAGCATCTGCATTGCCTGGGATCTGCATTACTCGCTCGGGCATTTAGATAATGTGTGCTGTTGTGTGCACGAGCACTGTTTGTATATGCTGGTGTGTAAGACAAGGAGGCAGGTGCAAATGTGCAAATGTGTAAGGGTGTGTAAACGTGTAGGGTTGGCCAAAACCATATATGTACGGTGTATATACGGTATTTTTGGCAGGGAAACCACCAAAGATACGGTCGTATACATTGCATATACACCGTTCTGGCCAACTCTGTATACAGGGTGTGTATGTCTGAGTAAAAGATGCAACCTTGGAAACAAGGACTAGTACGTGCACGGATATACAGATGGAGAACAGAGGCAAAGGTATTTTGTGTGCACATGTGAGGGAGGAAGCAACCTGGTGGTGGATAGTGTGCCATCTTTGTACATGTAGGCATTTCCTCCCTTGCGAGGCTGGTGCCACAAAGAAACGCTAAGGATGCACACTTGCGCAAAGGATGCACACTTTGGGTGTGCAAGGCTGGTGCCACAAAGCAACGCAAAGGATGCACACTTGCGAGGCTGGTGCCGCAACGAAACGCAAAGGATGCAGCTTCAAGTTTTTAAGGCCTAAAAAGAAGCACCAGGTATAAAAAGGCATGCATCGTCAGCAGCGAGCGTAAGCTAGCTGGTGCACCTCGCCTAGAGCTCTGTATGCATTATAAAATAGGCCAGGTAGCAGCGTATAAAATAGGCCAGGTAGCAGCGTATAAAATAGGCCAGGTAGCAGCCTATAAAATAGGCCAGGTAGCAGCGTATAATCTGCTAACTGCTCTGCCAGGGTGCCGTAATAGGTTACAAAGTAAGCATGGCATGCCACCCTCTGCAGTCCTCTTTACATGATCATCTGTAGCTTTGTGATTTCTTTAAGAATAGCTACTTGGCCATCCTGCTTCTTGTTTGCCACCTTGTGAATACCCCTACAGGTTTTTCTTCTACAACTTACAATCGTCTTGTTCACCACCTTGTTCGCCACCTTGTGTGTGTGTGTGTGTCTCATCAAGTCCTTGTGTACATTCAAACAACCTTCCGTTTGCCACCTTGTTCGCCACCTTGTGTGTGTGTGTCTCATCAAGTCCTTGTGTACATTCAAACAACCTTTCGTTTGCCACCTTGTTCGCCACCTTGTGTGTGTGTGTGTCTCATCAAGTCCTTGTGTACATTCAAACAACCTTTCGTTTGCCACCTTGTTCGCCACCTTGTGTGTGTGTGTCTCATCAAGTCCTTGTGTACATTCAAACAACCTTTTGTTTGCCACCTTGTTCGCCACCTTGTGTGTGTGTCTCATCAAGTCCTTGTGTACATTCAAACAACCTTTCGTTCGCCACCTTGTTCGCCACCTTGAGTGTGTGTGTTTCATCTAGTCCTTGTGTTCATTCAAACAACCTTTGGTTCGCCACCTTGTTCGCCACCTTTAGTGTGTGTGTGTGTGTGTCTTATCAAGTCCTTGTGTACATTCAAACAACCTTTGGTACGCCACCTTGTTCACCACCTTGTGTGTGTGTGTCTCATCAAGTCCTTGTGTACATTCAAACAACCTTTGGTTCGCCACCTTGTTCACCACCTTGTGTGTGTCTCATCTAGTATTTGTGTTAATTCAAACAACCTTTGGCTCGCCACCTTGTTCACCACCTTGTGTGTGTGTCTTGTCAAATTCTTGTTTGCATCCAAACAACTTTTTTGCTCACAGGCAGCCACTGCTCAACGCACAGCAACAGGAAGCCTCGGTGAACAAATGCAAGCTTCCCTTGCTGCGGAGCGTGCAAAGCATGCAAAGGAAATGGAGGTGATAATAGGAAGGGCGTTATGAACGGATATGTATGGCTGTGGTGTGTTCAAAGCATGCCAAAGAAAGGAGAGTGGGAATAGGAATGGCGTTGGGAAAGGGTCACAAATGGCTGTGGTGTAAGCAAAGCATGCCAAAGAAAGGAGAGTGGGAATAGGAATGGCGTTAGGAAGGGGTCACAAATGGCTGTGGTGAAAGCAAAGCATGCCAAAGGAACGAGAGTGGGTATAAGAATGGCTTTAGGAAAGTGTTACAATTAGCTTTGGTGTGTGCAAAGCATGCCAAGGAGATGGTAAGGGGGAAAGAAATGGCGTTAGGTAAGGGTTACAAATTGCTACGGTGTGCGCAAAGTGTGCCAAAGGAGTGGGAGTGGGTAAAGGACTGGCGTTAGGAAAGGGTTACAAAAAGCTTTCGTGTGCGCAAAGCATGCCAAGGAGATGGTAGGGGGGAAAGGAACGGCATCAGAAGAGGGTCATGTTGCGGTTTGCCTGAAGAGGTTGGACTTTGTCATAATGACAAGCAAATGTATGCAAAGGTTGTAAGAGAAGGCGACTCAATACCTTCAACATTGTGCTTTGTAGTCATTGTTCGCAACCATAAAACTCACAAGTGCATGCACATGCACAAGACTGTCCACGCACGTCCATGTTTGAAACAGGAAGCTAAGAGCAGGCATGCACAGGAGCTGCAACAAAAGCAGGCCCAGCTAGAGCAAGAGCTCAAAGCAGCAGAGAGCACTTTGGCCCACGAAAAAGCCGCCCTCACAGCATCCGCGCAAAAAGCAGCGCAGCTGGCATCCCAGCAGTATGAGCAGCAGGTGGGCTGCAAGCAGGGTGTTCTTTTTCGTTTGCATCGTGAGATGCAGTAGGCGGGAAATATTACCAAGGAAACACTGCACTAAGGCCCTCACAACTTGCTCTAAGACAAGACAAAAGGAAAACAAGGGAAAAGTTAAACTAACTTAAGTTAAGAGCAAGTTTTGGGGGCCAAGGAAATAAAAAGATGGAGAAACGACAGAGAAACACAGATAATAAGCAAGAGTGATAAAGTGCATATCACTTTTGCTGCACTGCAAGAACTTAAGTTCATGTGTTTCACACTGAACTCAGCAGTTGTCGTTTTTAATATAGGAAGCGTTGATTGCCCTGATTAGTGCTGTTAACGTCTGGGTGTCAAAAGTGAATACCTATACCTGAAAAGAGGCCTTTGCAAACTGTAGCCATTTGTGTATTAGAAGCCATTGCCTTTTAAGGTCATTTGAAGCAATGGTGAGCATGCTATACAGGGCTTTTTAAAAGGTCACCTGAAGCAATGATGAGCATGCTACAGGGCTTTTTAAAAGTCATTTGAAGCAATGATGAGCATGCTACAGGGCTTTTTTAAAGGTCACCTGAAGCAATGATGAGCATGCTACAGGGCTCAGGTATCTAGCAAGCTCATTGACGCCCATGCAAGCGATTTACACGTCAAACACGGACATCTGTACTTGCGTGCGAGTCTCAAGCAAATACAACGGTACATACAGATCAAACTGAAAATGCAACTATTGCGCGTGACCGTATAAGTCTCGTCCATGTGGTGTTCAGGTGTCCAGCACACTTGGTAAATTCAAGCGTGGGTAGCTCTTGAAGATGTTGATGCCACATATATATAATGATCCGTCCATCATTCAACTTAGATAATTTGCTTGTATGCGCTGTGCAGGTGTCCAGCATGCAAGCGCAGCTTGGGCGCACCAAAGCGGAGCTTGAAGGTGCCAACGCAGCCTTGAAATCAGAGCACGCGGGTGCTCTGAAGCAGCAAGAGGCTAATGCAGCACAGGCAGCTCAAGCAGCAGCGCAGCAGCAGGTGTGTAGTGTGGTGTGCAGTGTGTTTGTGTCAAAAGATGCAAGCAAGTACAGCGTGTCCAGCAGGTGTGCGTGTGGTGTGTAGCGTGTTTATTGACAGCGTGACCAGCAGGTGTGTCGTGTGGTGTGTAATGTGTTTGTGTCAAAAGATGCAAGCAAGTACAGCGTGTCCAGCAGGTGTGTCATGTGGTGTGTCATGTGGTGTGTAGTGTGATGTGTAGTGTGGTGTGTAGTGTGGTGTGTAGTGTGGTGTGTAGTGTGGTGTGTAGTGTGGTGTGTAGTGTGGTGTGTCGTCTAGTGTGTAGTGAGGTGTGTAGTGTGGTGTGTAGTGTGTTTGTCTCAAAAAATGCAAGTACAGCGTGTCCAGCAGGTGTGTCGTGTAGTGTGTAGTATGTTCATTGACAGCGTGACCAGCAGGTGTGTAGTGTGGTGTGTAGTGTGTTTGTGTCAAAAGATGCAAGCAAGTACAGCGTGGTTTTACAGTGCAGCACACAGGCAAGCGTGCGTACCATGATGTTGAGTGTGTAGCAGTGTGTTAGTGTCAGACGATGCAATCAAGTGCAGCATGATGCCTACAGTGCGGCAGAGCAACTGGAAAGGGCTCGTTCAATGGTTTGTAGTGAATCGTTGCAGGTACTGACCTATCACGTATACCTAATTAGGGTTGGCCAGAACTGTATATATATACAGTGTGTATACGGTATATCTTGCAGGTATTTCATCAAATATACAGTCATGTATGGCGTACAGATACAGTCCTGGCCAACCCTACAAGTATGTATGGTGTGTATACGGTATTTCTTGCAGGGAAATCAGCAAATACACGGTCATATACGGCGTACAGATACGGTCCTGGCCAAACCCATGTAAAATGCTTGCCTGTGCCAATGGACATTGCTGCAAGCGCTGGTATTGCAAGGAGAGGTGTTCATCCTGTTGTTATGTTCTGGCTATTATAGGGCAAAGCCACCCCTCCCCATCTCTATAGCAGTAAGGGGATGCAAATCCTTGCCTGTTTTTTTCCTGCAGAAAAAGACTGAGGCAGATCTCAGCTCGTTGCAGAAGGCAAAGCAGCTTTTGGAAGCAAGCAAGGCAAGTGCGCAGCAGCTGTCACAGATCGGAATGAGATGGTTCGTTATGAATGATTCCAAGCTTACCTCGGTGGTTGAAATTAAGATACATGTTTTTCCTTTTCGTCTGTCATGCTGTATTGTGGTAAGTGGCAGCAACCCAGGATAGTTATAATGTAGTTGGTAGTTGAGACACGCAGCTCTTTTGCGTCACTTACTGAACGGCCAGTGGTAGGTGGCGGCAGCTCAGGTCATGGTTTGTACGTTGTGCTGAGTCTCGCTGTAGCAATGCTTACTGAAATCCAAATTTAATGCAGGGCAAGCATGTTTCTTTCACTATATCGGCACGCAGATTGCAGGCTTAGCAATCTGCATCATTACACCGAGTTTAGCGCCCAGCACCGTTATTATGAAAAAGGGAGGTATTCAATTTCAGTTGGCCAAACCATAACAGTGCATTTAAAGTGTTTGTAGCAGGAAAATAACCAGGGATGGGTAATATGTTTCGTGTATGATACAGAATGCGCATTTTACATCGTAATGAACGTCCCTGAGAATTGTGTTACCGATTCTTGAATATAACCGTGCATAAGTTTGTGCATGGCGTGCACACACGGTTCTGGATGTGTGTGTGTGTGTGAGTGTGTGTGTGTGTGAGTGTGTGTGTGTGTATGTGTGTGTGCTGATGTTGAGCAAAAGGAACAAAAGGAAGCGCTGCATTGTACCGTGGCATTCACAAGTGGCACATGCAATGATTTGCATTGGCTTGTGTGCTTTCTGTGTTCTTTATTTGCAGGCGGAGCTGGCCTCTCAGCTGGAGCAGGTACAAGGGGCTCTGATGAACAAGTCCATGGAGCTGACGGAGGCGACGGCCAGCTTGCGGCAAGCCGCTGCAGAGGAAAAGGAAAGCTTGCTGGAAAAGCATGGTGCAGAAAGGAGTGCGGCAGCTAAGGTGTGTGGATGTGACTGCTAGGTGTGGGGGATTGGTTAAGATTTGCGCCTGCAGATATAAGGGAAGGCTTGTTTTAAAAGCGTGGTATGGAAAGGAATCCAACCGTTCAGATATTCCTTTTCAAATGCTGAGGTGGGTGGATGTGGCTGTTAGATGTGGGGGATTGGTTGAGATATGTGTGTGCAGATATTAGGGAAGACTTGTTTTAAAAGCATGGTACGCAAAGGAACCCATACGCATTATTGGGCAAGACTAAGATGGAAGTTGATGGATGTGTTTGACTAATGAGCCAGTGAACGTATGTAAGCACTATTCTACAATGAAAGCAGGATTGTTGCAACTGTAAGAACACTCTGCTGCAGCTTTGTTGATTACTGTGTACTGTGATTTGACTTGAAGACCCTCAACGCGTATGCCATCTGAGAGCGCACACAGGCATACATACACATGCATACACACACATTACACACACACGCACACGCACACACACGCACACACACAATACACCCCGTAGGCCCACTCCAGCCAACTTGAACAGCTGCAACAAGAAATGCAGGCTGCTGCTGCAGAGGCTCGAGACAGGTAAGGAATATTTTGGCCCAGTTGGTGCGTGGAGAATCGTGGACAGCCACTGTGTATGACTGTATGTGTCCTAAGATCAATCTTCTACTTTGTAATCAAATTTGCCACAGAACAAGTGCCTGATCTATACCCCTCTTCAGAACGTGAAAGCACTTTAAGAGGAGCCGCAAAAGTTTTACACTTAGTAACTTGTCGCATTACTTATATTCCTAATGTACTTGACCCAATGTACACATTCATTTTGCATTGCATGGGCAATGAGCGTGCCGCTTGCATTGTAATTATGTAATTATTGTACGCACACAAACTCACATGCAAATACAGCACGCACACACCGCAAAGCATCATGTTCACACAATGTCAATCACGATGCTAACAAAATGTACAAAGTGCACGAGTCGCACTATAATCACACACACATGCAAACGCACACACACACACACACACACACCGCAAAGCATCATGTTCACACAATGCCAATCATGATGCTAACACATTGTGCAAAGTGCACGAGTCGCACTAAAATCCTCTTTAAGCTTTAGGCCCTTGAAACTTGAAGCGTGGACAACGTTCATGCAGCAACAGGGATGTAGTAATATGCTGCTCACACCTGCTTGACAGGCTTGTAGCGCTACAAGAGGAGCATGATGCCTTGCAAGAGCGTTGGGATAAACGTGGGCCCCGAGACGAAGATGTTGTGCTGATTCAGCAGCTGCAGCAGAAGAACAGTGAACTTGATGAGCTGGTAAAGGGGGTAGCACACACACACACACACACGCACACACACACACACACGCACACACACACACACTAGGGTAGGCAGGGGTTATGACTAGGGTTGGCCAGAAGCGTATGTAAACACCATATATGACTGCATGTATGTAATTCCCTGTACAATATCATTTATACATTTATACGCATATATACATGATTATGACTGTGTGTACAAATGTATGGTTGTTTTTCTCTAAGAAATGTCGTATACCCATATACAGGTGTGTACACGCACATGTATGATTTTGGCCATCCTGTTTAGGACTGGTGCACAGTAAAGCACTCCACACACACACACAAACACACACACACACACATACACACACACATACATGCACACACAAACTCCCCCACACACATACACCCCCCCAAGCCCTGGAGGAAGCTTTAAAAAAAGGACAGTGCACAGGGATGTCACGTCTAGGGTGTATTTTTCCTCGAGTCTACTTTTCTTGTTGTTTTCGTTTAGACTGTGTTCCCAGATGACAGAATGGTGTACGCGTGCAAAGTGCTGCCATGATTTTTGTTGCCTGTGCTGGAAATTGAGTAAAATTGTCACACCAAGTTATGTGCGTCTCACAGCAGTCTGCCCTCTACAATATTTCAATATTGTCAAAAGTCACTTATACGGAGTTGTATGCGTCTCAGCAGTCTGCCCTCTACAATATTTTAATATTGTCAAAAGTCACTTATACGGAGTTGTATGCGTCTCAGCAGTCTGCCCTCTACAATATTTCAATATTGTCAAAAGTCACTTATACGGAGTTGTATGCGTCTCAGCAGTCTGCCCTCTACAATATTTTAATATTGTCAAAAGTCACTTATACGGAGTTGTGTGCGTCTCATAGCAGTCTGCCCCAATATTTGTGTGTGTGTGTGTGTGTGTGTGTGTGTGTGTGTGTGTGTGTGTGTGTGTGGAAAGGCCACTTACGTTGCCTGCCTGGGTCTGCAGAATAGCAATGTGTATGGCCTGAGTTAACATGATTTTATTTAACCAAGGGTGGGTTTGTGCACCTTATCTGCACAGGGGGCTGCATTCAGCCCAAACCGTGCTACACAGATACACTAACTAAAGTAGTTGCGCGTGCACACACATACATGTACGCACATACACTGACACTTGAATGTGCAAGTATACCTGCAGATGCGTACATCTGAGGAGCGGATGGCAAAGCTGAGAGGGGAGATGCTGCTGCGTGAAGACAGTTACAACAATCATTTCAAGAATGGGGGGGCGGGTGCCAGAATGCTGAACGCAAACTCGGCAATGAACGCTCAGGTAATGGCCGGTGGAGCTTTTCTTGTGTTTGTGGAGAAATGGAAATGGTTACAATGGGGGGTGACCTTCAGCCACGTTGTTTGGCTGATTGGCTGCTGTCTGGTGTCAACCGGCCACAAATAAACCCACGAGCTCAGAAATAAAGAGGAAAGGTTGAGTGTTTTGCTGAGAAAGGGTCTAGAAACAAGTCGCTTGTTGACTTAATGCTGAGAAGCTATCCCAAAAAGGTGCAAAAAAAATGATTATTTTCTCCGTTCACAAATCCAATAAGCTTGGCAAATAAATGAGCGTGCACCTTGCTCTGGACATGTTCATCTTTACTAGGGCAATTTGTTTGTGGAAAAATGACAAAGTATCTGGTAAGATATACAAAAGTGTGCACAAAAGACTTGAGGACAGACTTACAATTATACAAAAAAGGCATCGCGTTTGCAGCTTGGGCGTGCGCAGTGCTGTACTTATGAACCAATATACTACTTTGTTGTGTGTGGAATAAAAGAGAAGCGTAGGCATTAACACAATTTGTTCCTCCAATTTTGTCCTGTAATATTGGCTTGCATTAATAACTCTAGAGTCTTTTTGGAGGATGTGTTGCCAGCCGACTGTGATGTCAAGCAGAGACATCTCACCTTTAAATCTGATGCCTGACTGATTTTGCTCGACTAATCGTTTGCTTGCCTCTGACTTGCAGTCTGGTGTCATGGATTGGATGCTGAAGAAAAAGGACTCCGCAGGGCGGAAGGGGTCTGGACGAGTTGGCTGAGTAAAATAGAAAAATAAGGGGGCACACGCACTACATACTCTTGTACATATTGTACTGATATCCCTTGGAACAATTGAATTATTATGGCCTTGGTTTGCGTGTAATTGTGTTTCCTGATTTTCCTTTTTTAATTGTGCTTTTTGACTTGTTGAAGTTCACAGCAGCAATACCTTCATAGCTTGCAATCACTTTCAGTTCTGATGGTCTCCCTGCTGTCTGATAATTCAGAAAGGGATAGATGGATGGATATTGGCCTCCTTCTCTGTGTAACCGCCAAAACCACGAAGCTAAGCCGGTGTATTTGGGCTTTATTGAAGGAAGCGACGTCACACGTTACCATCAGTCACTAGACATTGGGAGTTGGTTGTTAACTCAATGCAGCAAATGAGATTAAACCGAAGAAGGTTTCAAAAAAAAGGTGCAAACAAACTGGAGTGATTCTTCTCTCAGCTCACAAACCCGATGATCTCGGAACAGTAAAAGTCGTGCACTGTCGTGTTCGACTCAAACGCCAGTTGTCCCCACACATGTTCTCAGGCTAGTGGCTGAAAATGGGGTCAGAGGGCTCTCGTAGAGCTCAAACGAGGGGAGACACGAGGTGGTCGTGTGTCCTTCTGCCAAAGGTGATTCTGTATTAAATATGGAGTGAGACTTGCTGCGCCTCTTACAACGCTGCTCTCCTGATGCTCTGCTCTTTTGTGATGCAAGATTTTTAAGTGGGATTGTGTGTGTGCTTGAAGTTTGAGGCTGGCAGGATCCTGACGTGGATGGCTTGCTTCTTATCTTCAAGCAGCGCTTCTCTCTTGCTTTGCTAGTTGCTTCCCCTTTATCTTTTGCTTACCACCACCATCCTGTGTGTCTGAATTGTAGGGCTCGGATCGATTTTTATCTCAGCAAAGATCACAGTAGGGAGATTCATACGAGATTAAGACATTTGTAGACTCAACCAGCACCCTGAAAAGTTTCTCATACAACACTTTTTAAATAGAAAAAGAGAGGATTGAATAATTTGTAGTACAAAGGTTTAGGAGCGGGCTGGAACACTTATGATCCAGTCATAGATCTCACACAAATTTACACAGTCTTCTAACACTTGAACTTTATAAAACAGGTTTCATCCTGATGCTGTGAAACTTTACTCAATGACCTGCTGCACTCAAAGCTGCGGCAGTAAACAATGCACTGCAGCTACGGAAGCTTACAGCACCTCGTTCTGGACGTAATCATGCATCCTCACTTAGTCACACATGCGAGAACTGCCTTCAAGCCACGTTGCTTCCTCCACTTTCAAGGTCTGTGCACATAAGTGGTTCCTACTGACATATAATGCGAGGTGCTCACAATTTTTTGACGGATCAAGACGAAGATACAGTAGTCGGCACACATTCATTACTAAAAGAAGGAATGGCAAATTAAGGTGAGAAGTGCCTTCACTTTGCTGTTGTGCATGTTAGGGGCCACCAACTCAGCGTCTCTCCAAACACCTCTCATCCTATGCTTCGAAGCTGCAGTGAATTATTGCAGGGAATAGCACGTCCAGTTTGAACAGCTCATACATACGATTCACACCCACGCAGTCCTTCAAAAGCGCTTAGCAATTGAGCAGTCCAGCAAGCACTTGAAAGAGGCTGTAATTTGAGACCAGCCTGGACCGTCGGCTGGCAGGCCGCAAAGTGACACTATTGTATTATGCATACTGTTGAAGAGCTCGACAGCTCCATCAGGGGGACCAAAACCAGTCCAACTGCAATGGCTCATGTGCACACTCTCAAAGTACAGCCCGGTTAGCCCGCGTAAAATGCATCAACTGTAGCTGGCTCTGAGTGCCTTGCACTCGTGCTTGTGCTTGTGCCACGCAGCTCGCTGGCAGCTGGCATCACAATATGACACGACACGGCAGCCAGAGCAGCTCTTCATGCGTGCAGCCTTCTTGCCACACGCCATACATGATCTCATGCCATCACTAATAGCAGATGAAGAAGCACCCCCTTTTTGATCACTGCCGCTTTTGACACTTGATGCCATCCCACCACCACTCAATCCAGGAGCATAATATTATCCACAGTAAGAGGCATGCCGCTACCCTTGCTGCTTTTGCTTCCCCCTTTGGCACTGCTGGTGCTGGAGGCATTTGCAGAGACTAGATCGCCTGCGTACCCAACACGCTCGCACAGGCGAGCTACCATTGCATGCACAGCAGTGCCCTTGGCCTGTTAAGCAGCCTGTCCATTCGGGAAGCGCAGCAACTCATCAAGCAGCTGCAAGACAGGCACCACATCACTGTCAAAAAGCCTCGCGTTATCAATGTTTATGAGCTTCATAAGGGCGTTTTTGAACCACAAGCGTGAACGCGAAAATTTTGAGGCACTCCAAACGGTCCTGTAAGGCCTTTGTTTTGGCGGGGATAGCTTATTTTGGGCGTGTTATAATCATCCCCCTTCATATCCCCCATCATATCCCCCGATCATGAACCCGTCTGCCGAAGCCAATCGCGTGTACGACGAGGTCACAGAGCAATTTGTGCAGAAGCAGGAGTGGACGATCGAGACAAGTGGGTCGAACCTGCTGGACGTAATGGCCAACCCGTATGTCGATCAAGAGCGCCTGTACACGAACGACGTGACGGAGGTGCTTTCGGTTTTTGATATCGAAGCCGCTCGATCCGCGTTATATCGTGAGATCCACAGCGTGTTGACATCGACGAACGGTGACGTCAATTATCGACACCTTTCACTGCTCGTGGACACCATGACCAATCGGGGTCACATGGTGAGCATCAATCGCCACGGTATCAATAAGGGACCCTCTGGCGAAGTAGTGCTCCTTCGAACAGACCGACATCATGCTGCTGAAGGCGGGCATGTTCTGCGAGACGGATAAGATCAACGGTGTGTCCGCTAACTACATCATGTTAGGGCAGGTGCCCCCGTCAGGGACGGGCAATGGAGACATTATAATGGACACCGACACGATGCTCAGAGCCTCTCCCAAATCTCCGTGGACGGAGGCTTTCGATCCATTGAATCGGAGCAAAAACAATATCGGGCGCGGCAGGTCTCGTCACGGTATGTCCGTTGACTCGTCGCATGCAAAAGATTCCGCGGCCGTCTCTGCTGCCGAAGCTGTTCGGGGAGGACCGCGCGGCGCGGCGATTGCATGTCATGCCCGACGTCGACGTCCCCGGGAGGTGGTGGAGAGGGAAGCCGACGATATCATCATTGTGTGATGTGTTTCAATGTTCGAGTGGTGGATGACCATAAAGACGTTGAGACATCAAATGTGGAACACAGTAGTACGGGAAACAAAGAAAAGAGAAAAGAGAAAAGAGAAAAGAGAAAAGAGAAAAGAGAAAAGAGAGTACAATGTCCGGTACCGCCAGGACCGACGTTTTGAAGCAGGACCCTCCCTTCCGCGGACAGAACTATGTGTGTGTGTCTTTCATATCACCTGACAATGTCTTGCGCACGCGCCAAGCGTATGACGTATCTCGTTTTGTCAGAGAGATGGGAGAGGACGTGAAACGTATGTTATATCTCGCCGGTTGAAGCTGAGGACAGATCGCAGACTCTAGAGTTTGTACGTTTCACCTGGAAGGAAATATCTTGTTGCTGATTAGAAGGCATTACTAAGATTTTTGTGCAACGGTGTATGTCCCGTATGTAGGGCAGAACATGCCTGGAAAACTCCACCTCAGGTGTATGTAATAAACAATTGTGAGTTAAGTCATGGCAGGGGCGAAAAAACAGATGTTCCACACAGTCTCTTCTTGACTTGCATAACACATTTACAACCAAAAGCACGCGGTCCGCTTCAAAAGATCCACCAACCTGCAATGCCCTCTCCGTCACCAAACTGACAGCGCCCTCCATATTTTCTCCGGCTGTCAGCAAGAAACCATATCCAACATGATCACTGAGCGGCACAACATTGCTTGCAGACTCATCATTAAGGCTCTTAGCAAAGGCGCCCCCCGGGCTTGCATTGTCTCTGTGGATGCTGGGTGTGAAACTTGCCTCTTCACCCAAAATCTGCTGCTTCCTGATAACGTTTCAATTACAAATGTACCTGGCTGGCTTTTCAAGCGCGGTTTCTCTGTGAGGGAGAAACACACCTCCAGCCGCCCAGATGCTGTCCTCGTCACCACTAGAAATACAAAGCATGAACCTAACACTCGCATGGTGCTACGCAGTGGCTCTAGTAAATACCAGAAAGAAACACCATGTCCCCTGCTTCTGCTGTTTCTCCAAAGATATCCCTGAAAATGAGCGCCTGATCCACCTCGTGGAATTGTGAAGACACTATTGTGAAGACACTAGACCAGGTCAACAACTTGAAGCCGCTCAACAACAACACAAAATCTTTGTGACACACAACTGAAAGGGAAAAGTATTGTGCTTCACACCATTCCGCTGGGTGTGGGCGGGAGCACATACATCCCTCACACACACTTTTCATCATTTTACTGACTTAGGACTGGATCCCCAGCGTTCTAAAAAGCTTGCTTACACTCTCCATGAACACTCTGTGCAACATTCTTATAAATTGTCCAGCACTAGACGTGCCATTGAAGTTAATAACACTTCTCAAAACCATGCTTTGGGGCAAGAGGCTGCTAGCCACCCTCCAGCCCCTCAATAATCCTTGCCCTTCTTTATACCTGGTGGGGGAGGCATACAGCCTGCGGGCTAATCTCCTTTTCCTTAATTCATGTAGGGGGTGCTGCACCGCCTACATAGTTTTTTCGTTTATTCTTTACTTTATTATCACCAGTGGTGTGCACTCCCTGCAACAAGAGCTCTTGCCACTCATTCCCCATACAGTCTTCCCAGATACATGTTAATCTTCCCAGAGATTTCACTCGCAGTGCGTGTGGCTCGTTTCAGACTTCGTGTTCACACCCGCCTCCACTTTGAGACAAAAACTTGGGTTCCAAATCGCCTACTTGTGACTTGTGTGAGTCAGGTGATAATGTCCAGGATGATAAACATGTTTTCTTTCACTGCAGGATGATAAACATGGTTTCTTTCCGCAGAAAGTACGCGTGCTTATTTCCTCTAGCAGGATCTCAGCATACGTTTTACTTTTTTGCACCTGAGCAAAAAAACTCCATCATTTTCTTCATGAACTCATTACTTTTTTTATGATCAGGCGATCATCTCCTTGAAGGCCTTATCGTTGTAATCCCTGGCTCTGTGCCAGTGAAGTATAAGACGTTGTGCTTGCATGTATCAGTCATGGGCTCAGTCTTGATTGATTTGGGCAACCAGTTCTAGGGCTTTGCTTCCAGCGAGCTTCTTGATGTGCTTCTTGCATGCTGCTTGCTTCGTGCTTCAACCTGCATGCTTCAAGCTGCATGCTTCGTGCTCCGTGCTTGGTGCCAGTGCTTTGCTTTGCGTTCCCTGCTGTTGGGGCATGTGTCCTTTGTTCTCTCTTCTGCTCTGCTGCACTTAGCTTTCTTGGCACTCCTAGTTTCGAGAGGCTCTCTCAGCCTCACACACAAACAGTATGGTGCACACAGAAATTTCACACACTTTTGGTCAGACAAACACTTGTTCTGGTTCTCTTTGATCGTGCTTTGGTGCCGTCTTTCTCTGCTTTCTGCTTTGTCACGGTATATTGGGACAGAACTTTTTCCTTTCCAGGTTTTTGCTTCAGACAAACCTCTTGCTTTATCTTCCCATACACGCTTTTTCTCGTCTCCTACAAACTCATGTCTCTTTTGCATGTCTGGTTTTTGTCCCTGCCCACCTTTCTTTCCCTCTTTCTCTTTCTGTTTCGGTTTCCTTGGCGAGGTTTTGGTTGCAGGCTTTCTACAAGTTTCCGCTTAAATGCCCTCCAGAGGCATATATAGCGATGTAACCTTACCTTACCTTACCTTACAATTACATCTTGATTGAAGGCCTTAATTATCCTTGTAAACCTTGAACTCATGGGTGTTTTCAATGCCTAGCACTGCTAGTAGCAGTCAATCGTTCTGACTGGACGGTGAATGTAATTTTACTTAGCTGTGGAGCTGTGGGCTTAAATGCCAAGTTGGGCAGACTGTCAGGTTGGTATGGAAGTTTACATTCGCCACCGCAAGATTGAGCAAGAGAACAAACAACAAAATTGGGGTCATGAAAGAAAAAAAAGAGAAGGAAAGCAAGGAGGGAGAGAGAAAAGAAAGAGGAAGGAAAAGATAGGAGAGATGAAGAGAGGAGGTCCCAACAAGCAGAGCCAGGACCAGGCACTGAGCTCGACAGATGTCACGTTCCTCCTGACAGTAATGTTAGGGACCTTCTCCTTTCTGCTCAACATGTGGGTGTACAGTGCACCAAATAGACCAAGGAAAGCAGAGTTGTTTTCTTAGAATGACACGGGCCCCCTTGATGACACAGAAATCCGCGATATGAGGGTAAACCGTGGAGCTTACACGGATGTTGAGGGGGATGGGAGTGATGGTCCCGGCTTCCATGTTCTTTAGGGTATAGGTAGGGCCTGATTGTGCTTGATGGTGACTTCCTGTGCATGTGCATGTGCATGTGCATGTGCAACTCATTCAATGAAACACGATCATGGGACGTGAGTGGAGAGGGAATGCATTGGGTGGGCAATACACAATAAGGCATCCCCCAACACAAGCAAAGTAGGGGCAGAGCACGGATACATTAGTTAGTATTTACTCCTTATCAGGGCTGAAAGCAGCCACTAATAAAACCTTTAGCACCTTTGGGGGGGAGGGACTTTCAGCTTTTCCCTTACTTAGCAAGGACAGCCTGTGTTTGTGGCAAACTCCTAGGCGAGACAGCCAGGCCCCAACCCAGACCGGTGACTATCCAGCTGCTTAGCTATGGGATGCTGTTTTTTGCTGGTAGGGACTCACCTCATTGATAATCCTGTTTCCTGGCACAAATGATGAGTGCAGACACAGCATCACTGACTCCAGTGAGCGGGCTGTTGGGTGCCTGCAACAACTGCTCCAGATGGTTGAGATCTACTGAGCGAAGCTTGATTGGGTGGGCCACCAGGTCCCTGTGATGCACGCCCAACGGGTAATAAATGCTTAGACATGGTGTCCTTTTCAAAACCCCCATGCTTGGCACCAGGAGGCTGCTACCGTGATCAGGTGGCTTTTGTTTAAATTAACACACAGGAATGCAAGAGCAGACAAAGAAGGCGTGTCACGAGTGTTGTGCACGCTTCATAGCGGAAAGCAGAAGTGTTATCAGGTTGCCATAAGGAGCTCAGCCCTCATATCGGAAGGGAACGTCCCTTTGTGCAGATACAAAGTGGATAGGATTACATGCCTCCACTAGCGCACAATGGCAGCCTCAACAAGCAAACGTGAATCATTTGAAAGGAGTGGCTCCACTACTGCACGCTGCTGAGCTCTTGCTTGCCGCAGCATACAATGGTGGTGTCTTGTATTGCAACAGCTCAAAAGGATGGCATAACTAATCCTTTGCTTAAAGTGCCCACACCTGCATTGTTTACTGACCGGGCAGGGCTCTAAATGAACTGAAGGTGCAACTAACCTGCGGTCCTTGATGGGCAACAGCTCTGGCCATTGGTCGAAAGCCCGCTCCCTGAACCCTTCTTGCGCCGCAAAGTCCTGGAGAAGCTGCCGTAGCTGTGCAGCCTTGTTGGGCTTTTTCTTCTGCAAGTGCTGCAGCTTTCTTGAGGCCTCTGACACGTGGTCGTACGGACCATACTCTGTATCACCCAAAAAGTTGTTCAGGCGGTGCACAAGGGGGGCCTGTGGAAATCAACACATAAGCAGCAGGTAGCTTGGGGTAGGTTCATGGCAAGGAGTTGGAAAGTCGATGAAACCACAAGCATGGGGGTCAGGGAGCACGTCGAATCCCTTATGCCTCCCTGCTCGGGTACAGAAATGTGCGCAGCATCAGCAATCTTGCTTGTCCTACAAATCACACGTATGCCCAAAAAGCTACCTCACAATCTCAATCAGGGTTGTGCACGTGCGCGTGAGCATGTATACGTCATGCATGAGGCGCGGTGCGGGTGCACCAAGTGCCCAATGCTCGCACGCATACGCAGGGACGCAGGCTAGAATTGCCCCGTATTCCACAGGGCGAGAAGGTGACAAAAGGCTCGGAAGCGCACACTCACGTTGGCCAAGTAGAGCAAGTCAGCCACTTGGATGTCTTCCTGTGAAGCACCGGTGAACCAGGGTGAGGCTGCACAGCTGCTTGACATCACATGGTCACGCATAGGGGGTTGAGCGGCCTGGCAGGGCTGGTCTGAATGAAGAAGGTCCCGCCTTCTTCTCTCTCTGCTTGCAGTTAGGTCTCACATTCCTCTTCTTTGGGATCAATTCCAAACTCTCATGCCGTGATATAATTTACATAAATAGCATTAACAGCACGTCAGCAAGGAGGAAACGCAGATCCCACCTAAGCCCATAATTTATAATCAGCAATCACTGAAAATGTCAGCCGTCACTTTCTCCTCTGCTGCTGCAAAGGTTTCCGTTAAGGCGCAGGCACCCGCCCGCCGCTTGTCCGTATCCGCCCCCAAGCCCAGGTTCACCCGGGTCGTGATGAGGGCGGAAGTCCCAGTGAGTGTATATGGTTGGGGAAGGCGTATGAGGCGTGTACGGTGGAGTTATCCAGGATTCTCTCTCATCTCTCGTCTCTCACACACCCACACACAAACACACACACACACACACACACATACACACACACACACACATACGCACATACACACACAACCACACGCACACACACACACACATACGCACATACACACACACAACCACACGCACACGCACACGCACACGCGCACGCACATGCACAAATGCACACACACACACACACATACATACACACACACACACACACACAAATACCCACACATATACACACACATACACACACACACACAAACACACTCACACACACACGCGCACGCACGCACATGCACACGCATACACACACACTATATACACATGCAAACACACGCGCACACAGATACTGGCTACAAAACACACATACACACTTATTTACACACACATGCACGCACATGCATTCACACTCGCAATTGCACACACTCACACATGCACACACATACTCATACACATGCACACACGCAAACCCATACACGTACACGCACGTGCACACACACACACGTACACACAGACACGCAACGCACAGCACACACACACACACACACATACACACGCACATGCACACACATACACACACAGGGTGACAACAAGGCTGTGCAGCAAGCGCTTAAGGACGCTGAGGCTGCCTGCAAGGACGGAAACAGTTCAGAGTGCACAACCGCTTGGGACCAGGTGGGGAGTTTGCCTCTTGAGAGTGTTATCAGAGTGACAGCAGCCTTGGCAACAATTCCGGCCCCATAGTTTGGAAAGGCCGTCTTGGCAATCATCTGCAGCTCATGCTTGACTTGCAACGGAGATGTCGTGGCTGTTGTTTGATGCCAAAGGTCATGCCTCGTGAGAAAAAGCGTGTGCAGCTGTCTAAATGCCTCCTCTTTTGCCCTCTAGTCTGTTTGTCTTGCAAGCTGGAGAGGTGTGCGCGTGTACCTACACGCGTGAACGTACGCATGCATGTATTTACACACACACACACACACACACACACACACACGTATGCACACTCGCACGCATATACTCTCACACACACACTCACTTGCATGCATTCACACACCCTTTTCTTATGCTTTCGGCAGGTTGAGGAGGTGTCTGCCGCCGCCAACGACAAGAAGAAGCAGGTGGCCTCTACCGACCCCATGGACAAGTTCTGCGAGGGCAACGAGGATGCTGACGAGTGAGTATTGCCTTCCGCACGTTTTTTACTGTTATTATGCTCTTGCACACCATCACAATGTTGCTGCACAGTTCGTACGCACTGGACTGCTTGCGGCTGGTGAGAAAGGCAGGCTTCGTTTGTGATAGTAACTCACTGACTCGGAGTGACTTGATCTCCTCCTAATTTGTATTTAAATAAGCCTGTCTTGGTTAAACTCCAGTGCATTCTTTTAATGTAAAAAAAGTTATTTCTGTATTATATAGAAAATGTACTTTGAAATACATAGCTTCGAGAAGTCGAAGTTTATAATTTATGTATACTGACTTAGAGTGACCTGCTAACTCAGAGTGACTAACTTACTGACTCAGAGTGAGACGGTGGCATTGAGCCAGGGCCCCAACTCAGTGCTGGTTGGTGCTCCTTTTAGATCTGTTGGTAATGGTCATACTGAAATACGTGCTGAAGAGTGGTAAATAATGCTCAATGGTTGTTGGTCGCACAAGCAGTACCAAATAACACATACCTACATGATCTTGTCTGTGCTTTCTGTACAACATCACATGTTATTGTAACATATCCAGTGTTGTGCAAGTACGGTCAGACGGTACGGTACGATTAGGACGGTACGGACCGTCTTTTCTTAAAATACGGCGTCTCAGCGTATTTTGGTGACCGTAGTTTACCATCTAGACAATAAAATACAGTACGGGGTACGGTACGGTGCCAAGCTGGCACTGCCAGTGCAAAAATGGCCGCAGAATGGCCTCTCCGCCCAAAAACCTCCCGTTTTCGCTCCCCGGTGTGCTCCTCCCATGTGCTGACGCCACACAATGCTTCTATGAATGACCCCGAGGCCGGGTTGAGGCTGCATCAGCTCAGGGGAAGGGCCCAGTAGTGGCTTGCATGGAAACTCAAAGTCGGACGCAGTACTTGATTCCTGTCCAATAATTTGTGTTCTATTTATTGATATTTGTTGCATAACGAAAAGAAATGGTATGGGCCGAAACTGGGGCCAAACGGCCAAATTACGGTCAGAATCGTACCGTACGGTGGCACCGTCCTTGTACGGTTCGGACCGTACTTTCAAACATACTGTACTAGCACCGTCCTGTACGGTACAAATACGGTATGGACCGTTTAGACGGTCAAAGAAGCCGAAAGACGGCGTAGTTGCACAACACTGAACACATCACAGACAAGATCATGAGGGTATGTGCGCACACACACATACACACACCAGGGTTATTCAGTTCGGGGTTCGGTCAAAAGTTCGGGTTTGCAAACTTTCACGCATTTTAACAAACCCTAAAAATGCCGTTCGTTAGCTATTTAAAAGTTCGTCCAACTTTATGCCCATCTTTCGAATGTTTAGGTCCAAAATTGCAGCCAAAAATGCAGGAAAAAGCTTAAATGACCGTCAAACGTTCTGATTTTTCTGCACTCATTAATTATATTACCGTAAATTCACGATCACTTCGGAATTCAATAAATTTTTTTGTCAGAAAACGAAAAATTCCTAGCAATTCTTTGGGCCCTCCCCGAATTGAATTTGAAGTGATAAATTAAATTATGTATAGTGGTTTTGAAGGTGATTTTCAAAACGTGCTCTAAGCGCGCCAGTGTGAACCCCCTGGCCCTATTCTTGAAGCCTCAGTCCCCAGCTAAAAGGCTTACTGCTCAGCAGCGGGACCGTGAGAAGCTGCAGAGAGAGAGGCAGCTCAAGGGGCTGCAAGAGGAAGCAAAAGGCAAAGGCAAGGGGCGAGGCTGTGATGCATGAAGAGGCCCGTGGGGCGTGCATGCAGCTCCAACAAGCCTCCTTCTCTGGGGACCCCTTTGCGTTTGCCCCTTTGTGTGGCTATAGCTGCATGCAATCCCCTCACCTCTCTTTCCCTGCTTCTGAGCACTGTGCAGCACCAGCCACAGCCTCAGCTTCAGCCTCAGCCACAGCCACAGCTCTTCAACAAACAGCAGTAGCAGTGCACAGACATCATTCACAGGGGGCTCTCAAACTCAAAAATCAATTCCCGACAGGGCCCTCCCAAAGTGCCCTCGAATTCAAAAAATAATCCCCAGACCCCCTACGAACTGGAATCAAAAATTTATTTTTTTTAAAGTTTGGTCCCGAAGTGATCGTGAATCTACGGTATATTATATACATGTAAGGCAATGTAAGGCAACACAAGCATTTTTTAGACGATTATGACCATGAAAACAAGCAAATCCTCCATTTTTGAAATTGCACATCGAACTGCTCGAACAGTTCGAGGGATCTAGAACTTTCACGAACTTTATCAAACCCTTGCTCCCAAAAAATCGAACTGAACAACCCTGACACACACCTACATAATCTTGTCAGTGATATGCTTTCACATGTTAACGTAGCAGTGTGTCCATTTGGCACTTCCTCCCAGCGTCCATTCAGAGTGTTTTGCTGCTCGCTTAAAGGGTGGCCAATTTTAAGTTTGGTCTCAAACATTGAATATCAAAACAGAAAATAAGTTACGTAAATGACAAAGGGAAGGTAAACAACGATGGATGAAGCTAGCACGCCTACCTCCTAATCCTCATTTAGTTGACACAGCATTGAGGTGAAGCAGCATTCTGGGTGAATTTTTCAATTATCCCTGCAAACCAGCTCCCTGACCCTTTTCAATAATGTGTGTTTGTCTGATATGTTTTACATACGACCTCATTGCAACTTGTACGACAAAAAGGTTTGAGCACACGAATTCAGTCGCGCAGGCCTTTTGTGCACAGGCCTTGCGCGCAGGCCTTTCTACTTGACAATCGAATTCAGAAGCGGAGGAAACTTAATGTACAGTCAGATTGAGAAGCTTTCTTCTCTGGTTTCTTGTAGCTAAAAAATGCCTCAAATGTGATTACTGCTTGCTTCAAAAACTGCTCGTGTCTTTTGCTTCTGAGGGGGTAGGCATCAACGTTTGCCAGTGGCAACGTGCTTGGCATGAGAATCCATGAGGATCAGGGAACCTCAAAGAATGTGAAAACATTTACACCCTAGTCCCTCGCCCCCCAAACCTTTTGGTGTGGGTAGCCCTCGTTTTATTCCGATAGTGAAGAATTGCGCACGTGCAGCACCTGCACGGAATGAATTTTACTGGCACAAACACCAGAAGAATTTCTCTCCATATGCAGCAAAGCAACTGCACGGCACGGTGCAGCCTTCCCTCATGCCACAAGCCTGAAGGCTCATGCCATAGCCTCATGCCACAGCCTTCCCTCATGCCACAAGCCTGAAGGCTGCCGAGGCATCAACAAAGCATAAGGGCAGAGGCATCAGCAGAGCATAAGGGCAGAGGCATCAACAGAGCATAAGGGCAGAGGCATCAGCAGAGCATAAGGGCAGAGGCATCAGCAGAGCATAAGGGCAGAGGCATCAACTGAGCTTAAGGGCAGGATTGAAAAAGGCTGCAGTACATGGACGCGCAAATCCATAATGTGCCTGTTCCATCGGCACGCGGAGTAGACCACTGCATAGAACAACAGAAAGAGGAAGATAAAGGGGAAGAAAAAAAGGGAAACCATCCCTTTCGGGCTGAGGGTGGCTCCCTGGTCCACTTGGTTTGCAAAATTTGTAGTATACAATGTGATTCTATGGGACGGGGGCAGGACTGAGAAGAGTCTGTCGCTGCTGAGGGAGCGAGCTACTGACTGCTGTTTTTGCTGTGTTTGTCGTGCTAGCCGCGACAGAGCGAAAAACAGCCGCTGTGTTGGGGGCACAAACCGCCCATTAATCTTTCCTCCCTTTGCAAACCTGCCCACTCAGCTGTGGCAATTCAAAGAGCATGTGCTTGCTTGCATGCTTCAGTTGGGAGTGCTATGGTTGTGTACTCCTGTGAGCCCCCAGGAGTGTAGCGTAAAGGACCACAAACTTCCCTCTTCCGTACGGTCAGCTCCCCAATGCCTCACACTGTCTCTCATTTTAAAAGCCCGCGCCCAATTTGTGTGCCTGAGGGTTACAGAGGTTACAGATTAAGCCATCAGTCAAAAAGCGCGACTGCTAGGCTGTGTGCCTGAGGGAGTTTAGTTTAGTTTGTTTGAATTACAAAGGCATTTAATTTGAGATGGCTGCTCAACCTATGAGAATGAGGTATACCTGAAAACAAATCAAGTGAAAAGGGACTGAAAAGGAACTGAGGACATGAGGTTGCTTGCCTGTGACTGAACCCTTGCCAGCATATTGCACCAATGCCCTTCAAGGATTGCAAAGGGAAGCGGCCTTCAGTCAAGGGGGTAAGGGGTAAGGGTTACACAGCTATATCCGCCAGCGAGGGCAGTTGAGCCTTCAGTCAAGGTGTTGGACTGCTACCACATGTGCCCTTTCAGAGGTTCAGGGAACAATAGCCAACAGACCTTCCCGTCCCAAATTTGTACAAAGCTGACCCATTACCATGCAAGAAGAGCAGAGTTTCCTTCCTTTTCTTACCTCACTCTACCCTGATCATGCCTCCCTCAGGTGCCGCGTGTACGACAACTAGCGTGGCGGATTTCCTCGGATTAGTTTAGATGTGTATGACGGGAAGAAACAGCCTTTGGGCTTGGACGCGCACATCCTGCATGCTGCTACGCACTAGCTAGGCAAGCAGCACAGCACGTATGAGAGAGTGTGCATGCTGCTACGCACTAGGCAAGCAGCACAGCGCAGCATGCGTGAGACGGTGTGCATTTTTGGCGTTCATTTCAAGTTGATATTACTCAGAACCCCTTGTGTTGTTCTGCGTTCTACTTCACCCTTGTAAATTGTATCTGAAGGTGGAGCATGCTTCTTTCAGCACATCTTCAGCAGCCGGCTTGGGTAAGGGGTAAGGGTAAGGGTTACACAGCTATATCCGCCAGCGAGGGCAGTTGAGCTATAGCAAAAAAAAAGGCAGCTTCAAGAAGAGAAGGAGGCCAGACTGAACAAGACACCAGAAAAAGAGACAAG
>Ga0307974_1000323_pt1 | contig 28353 bp, 30 predicted proteins | sample OrgLakmetagen784_FD_201812 | JGI IMG/M metagenome (GOLD analysis project Ga0307974, IMG submission 201812) | Saline water microbial communities from Organic Lake, Antarctica - #784 | ecosystem: Environmental > Aquatic > Non-marine Saline and Alkaline > Saline | place: Antarctica: Organic Lake... | reverse complement strand
CCTTCATGACCCCCCACACTAATAAAAATGGCGTTGATCTGCTCAGAACCTAAGCAGCTATATGCCTGCACAGTTCCCATGCCAGATAATTCAATACCTGAAGAGTTATAGGGCAAAAACTGATGTGTGCACGCTCTCACACTGACCACCTGTTTAGTGCACATATCTAGCCAAAACCTTGCATTGCCAAAGCACTTTTTTACTTCATTCATGTAACTTTGCATAATGCAATACGTGAACTGCAAGTTTGGAATCAATTTCTGGCAATTTACCTGAACACAACCCCGCAGCCTACTTGGGGCATTCCATGCAACTCTGTGACCAGGCACCAAGACCCCCCCCTTTAAATAAAGTACCCAACAAGGGTGCCAATCGACTGGGCTTGAGCTGAGGATTCCAAAAATATATTTATAATTTGCTGCAAGTGAACCAGAAAACTTCTGGAGAACCCCCCCAAAATTTCTGAGCCCCCTCAAATGACCACCCACCAACCAACCCCTCAAAGTCGTCTCATTTATTTACCAATCGACAGTTTTTGATGTCAAGATTCCGAATGTGTAATTTATATTTCAATCAACACGTGACGCCAAAAAAGTTATGATAACTACAGCCTCCTGTTGATGAAGTGAAAAATGTGCCGTCAGGAGCTGGTACCTTTGTCTGTGCTGCGGCGCGCTGCAAATAGCAAAACCATTTCCACCCGGAGACTGCACAACTCCCAAATCCCAAAGGAACATTTATTTGCAATTTTTGGAGTCATGAGGCACACATCCTCCACTCTGTCTTCCCTGCTCTGTTGAGGGGTGCTTTTGTGTATGCCTCATTGTAATTGCTGTGCCCTGAAAGACTCGTAATCACTTGTAAACAGGGTTGCCAATACACGCATACCATATATATACCTTACGCTTGCCACGTGTCTTATATACCATGGTATATATATTCCTCATCTTGATTGCTGTGCCCTGTGAGATTTTTGATCACTTGTGAACAGGGTTGCCACAACCGTACACGCATACCATATATATAATATGTATATATATATGACCGTATGTATAATTGATTTTCTGTAACAATACCGTACATGTACCGTACATGTGTATGGTTGTTCTTCTGTAATAGATTCGTATGAGTATGGTTTTTCCAACCCTACATGTAATTCATAAAGAACCAACTTCTTAAGTAGCATAGATCCAAGAGGCACAAATTATACTGGACCAGGAAGCATTGTACTCAGCCACCACACCTCTGACATTTTGGGTGGAGCAGAAAGAATAAACAAAAATTTAATGTATGCAGGTGTCCAGCAAATACCGGAGGAAACGCCAAAGGAAAGGTTCTCCTTGGCAGGCTCGACTCTGCTGAACATGAATGGCAGAGAGGCTAATGGCATCATGGGCCACATCAGCTACGAGGTGCGTATAGCTGGGAGTTCACAACAATTGTGTGTGGTTATGTGTGTTTGTCTGTGTGCGTGTTGTCTGTGTGTTAGTGCACGCACACTTGGGTGTGTGTGTGTGTGTGTGTGTTTGTGTGTGTGTGTTACAGATAGAGCTTGAATGCTTAATTGTGTGTTTCGTACAAAAGCATGTTGTTATTAATGCTTGGATGTCATTCGCTTGATTGAAGCAACTGCAGCAGCTCACTGCGTGTGTTTAGGTTTGAGACTAATGGCATCGAATACAGAGACTATTGGTATACAGAGACTAATGGCATCAAATACAGAGACTAATGGCATATAGAGACTAATGGCATGCAGAGACTAATGGCATCGAATACAGAGACTTATGGCATCAAATACAGAGATATCTGTGGACCCGTGTTGCTTGCAAGATGCACAAACAGGGATTTGGAGTACGAAAAAATGCTCAGACACCATGCATTGACTCGCATAAAAAGAGCCAAGGGTTGGAGGATACAAATACACATCTTGCAATTACGACTAATGGTAAGCTGAAAAGCATTTGTGTTTTGAAAATTATGAGGTCAATGTGAATTTTTTGTGCTTTGTTAATATTTTTAAGGTGTCTTACATTCTTGCTGTGTGTATACCATGCTGTGTGTACACAGGAACCTGCGTTTGCTTGTTTGGGGGCTTTTAGGGCGAGCAGAAAGCTGCCTCCTTGGCAAAAATAGATCTCCTGCCTTTTGCTACTTTCCAAGACCTTGCCAAGTTTCTGGGAATTTTGGATGCCTGCAATCCGCACCAATGGACATAATGCCATCTAAGCCCACCATTTCCATACCCATGCTGGGTATGCATGAAGTCCGTACCAACTTGCTGAGCCTCATTCACAGACTCAAGCAAGGCTACCAGCAACGTCTCGCACAGAAGCCAGCCTTGAATCCTTAATAATTGTGCGCAGAACTGTATCCACATCCTGAGCACGATAAACCCAGCAAGGTGTTGACGATGATGGGGGTCGTGTCACCTTGTGCATATCCAGCCTTGAACCCCACAATGCATGCAGGACCGTGCCAACATCCTGAGCACGATGGACCCTAGCAAGGTGTCGGCAATGATGGCGCTCATGCCGGCTGACGAAGCGGTTGCTCTTTTGGCCGCTGTGTCGGATGTCAGCCTGGCTGTGGTTTCAAAGATGCTGCCAAACCATGAAAGGGAGAGGCTGCTGCAGGTGTGTGGAGTGCCTGGTTCTAGCGAGATGATTGCCTGACGAGCTGCCAGTATCCTTTCTGGTCATGTGAGTGAGTCTGCACACTGTAATGTGAGAGACACTGCCGAAGTACAAGGGGGAAAGGCGGCTGCAGATGTGTGTTTTCCTGGTCCTGTTGTGTACCTTTGTGTTGTGGATTCTTAGAATACCTGCAAAGGGTAAGCTAAAATCATACCTTTGTATTGTGGATTCTCAGAATACCTGCAAAGGGTAAGCTAAAATCATACCTTTGTGTTGTGGATTCTCAAAATACCTGCAAAGGGTAAGCAAAAAGTCCGTGGGACAATTGAATTTTTATGCGAGAACTCGCAGATTTCGCGATCGCGAGTTTCAAAATCCGACTCGCATTAAAATTCAATCTAAGTCGCAGATTTGTGAGCCCCTTTAATCAGTGAACACCTGAACCCTTTTAACCTTGTGCAGCTAAAGGACGGGACGATTCAACATCGCAAATATGTTAATTCACGGTTGTATCTAATTTTTAAAGGTACTGTTTTCACCCCTGTATGGTAAAAAGCTTCATGAAAGACATTAAAACTTGAGAACTGATAAGTACTAAATTTGCATACACCATATCTTAACGCACCGGCAGATGTTGAGCTATCTATAGGTTGGTTTGGACCACAATAACCTTTTGAACTAAAGATATCCCAAAGGAATAATAAATATTCCTTATGTATAATACTTTGTTTAAATGATATTCTTGTCGCATAAAAATTCAATGAATTGAATTTTTATGCGAGAACTCGCCCCCTTCGCTTCGCGAAGGTCGCAGATTTGTACATATGTATGCAAGATGTGTGCATGCGGTGCTTTCAGCAGATAAGCACTTAACATTCAGTCATATACGGGGTGTGTACACATTTATGGCCACCTTATTGGCTACGGGTATTTAGAGGAGAGCTTCTTTCGAGGTGATGATCATTGCAAGTTTCATTCAGGTATATGTTATACATTATTTGTGTATGTAGATGTTTCTGCTTTGCACTCTCTTTTTGGAGAAGCTTGAGGCGTGAGCCACCACCGTCCTTCTTGAGCACGTTGTGATATCATCACACTGACAGGGTATCCATCTCGTAATGAAATTATGTTCTTGGGTCGATGAACATAACGAAGAAGTACAATCTGAAGTGGCCTATTTCTCGTGACCCAGATCACGTGGAGGATAAATGCGGAGACAATTGATCACCTTGTCATCATCCTGCTGCAAATTAACCATGTTTACCGTTTCCTACAACGTTTTATGGCTTGTAACATGGTAGCAAGTGTAGCAAGTGGGGCATAGTGCAGCACAGTGTAGCACAGTGCAGCACAGTGTAGCACAGTGCAGCACAGTGTAGCACAGTGCAGCACAGTGTAGCACAGTGTAGCACAGTGTAGCACAGCGTAACACAGTGTAGCACAGTGTAGCACAGTGTAGCACAGCGTAACACAGTGCAGCACAGTGTAGCAAGTGTATCATCTTGCATGACATGCACCTTACTCATCGCTGCTTATTGCCATCGTAAACAGGTCAGCAGCTTATTTGTACACCTGTAATTGCCTCTCACCTTCATTAACTCAGCGCCTATACTCCCCTTGAATAAAACAATGTACGTTTTAAGCAGCCTGTAAATATGCTCAACCTTAATACGGTATATAGAATCAATAGCACATAGGTTCTGCTCCCATCTTACGTCTTAGACCAATTGTGTATTATTGAAGCCATTAGCAGCCTTACTGAAGCCATTAGCAGCCCATGTTGCTTAGTGGGAGGTGAGAGTGTGCGTGTATGTGTGCGTGTGTGCAGGAGTGTGGATTGTTCATATGCACAAGCGTGCTGATGTTATGCCTTGCTGGTAGTTGTGTGGGGGTGCAGGGGTGAGTATGTGTGCACGCTTGTGCGTGAGTGTGGGTGTGTGGGTTTGTGTGTGCTTAGTCCTCCTGTGAGTATAGTACCTGTGAGTATGTCTTTAATGAGCATGCGCATCACACACAGGCTCTACCGGGTGCACACACAACACACGCAACGCACACACAGGCTCTACCGGGTGTACAAACAAAACACGCAATGCACACACAGGCTCTAAGCGGAGTGAAGGTCAAAAAAGGCAATTATGGGAAGGACTCCTTGGAGACCTGCAAGGCTGCTAAAAGTAAAGCCAATAGTCCCAACTTGCCAAGTCATAAGGGTGAGAGGAAGTGGCTGTGCTTTTTGGGAATGAGGGTATGTTTGCATCTATTTAACTTTACCTAGCAGACGGCCAACGATGCTGATACAGAAGGCTTTTGCTTACTACGTTAAGTAGACCTTTGCTAATTTGCAGTTCCTCTGCACAAGCCCGATAAGGAGTACATTGTGAGTAGCACAGACAATTGATGCATATGTGTGCAATCATGCATATGCTCATATGTCACATGTTTGCATGTGCGTTTACATTTGTACATGCTCACACGCATTCGTGCTCACACGCATTCGTGCTCACACCTGCGTGCTCAAACGTGCGTGCACACATGTTCACACATGCGTGCTCACACATACATACTTACATGTTCACACATGCGTGTTCACATACACATACTTACATGTTCACACATGCGTGTTCACACATACATACTTACATGTTCACACATGCGTGTTCACACATACATACATGTTCACACATGCGTATTTACACATACATACTTACTCACTCCTGCTCACACCTTAACACAGTGTCAATTGATCAGCCCCGAAAGGAGGAGGTCAAGGCTCTTCAGATGGATGAACTTGACAAAGTAATCGGAGAGGCCTCGTCGAGTGAATCAAGCGCTTCAGAGTCGTCAGAGAGCTCAAGCTCAGACAGCTCGAGCTCAGAGACCTCAAGCTCAGCCTCGTCCACACCGCCCAGAAAGTGCGTCGCTTTTTGGGTGTATCAAATGGGTGTATTGCTGTTTATAATGAGTGGTGTTTGTATCCAGACCCCAGTGCTCAAGCGAAAGCTATTGCACATTTGATCACCCTTGCTCACGTGCACATTGATGGAAGCACACTGCAAACAGATGCCATGCCTCTTTTAGGCCGCCTCTGAAGGTTAGCACTGCTTTCAATTTGGCGGCTCTTATCCTGTAATTTGTCTGTGACGTCCCTTGTGTTATGTTGTACGTTTTCCTCTCTAGATATGCACAGATGAGCTGACGACCTCTTTATTACTCTCTGGTTGATATCTTTTGATAACTGGAATTAGTCAAACCGTAAAATATACAACGCTGCAAGCTTAACCCACGAAAGGCTGCACAATGCAATGAGGAGTAAATAGTATCCCTGCTGGTGATTGTGATGAGTTTACGCAGGGGAAGATTAAAAAACCACTTTAAGAGAAGTGGTGCACAATCGTACTGCCACTTTCATTGGCTTTCAAAGTAGTAATATTGCAGGAGAGTTTGATATACACACACACACACACACAGACACACACACACACACACACACACACACACATGCACTTACTAACTTGCATATGCAGAAAAGAAAGCATTTGCAGAAGTATGACAAGTCATTCTCTCCACAGACAAATTTACTTCAGGACACACACACATACACACACACACTAACGCGCAAAAACAGGAAAAAAGGCATGCGCAGAAGTATGACAAGCCAGCCCTCACGCAGACGGTCCAATATGGGCAATGGTTCTAGCAGGTATGGCTGTGGTACTGCCTACCCTGCGCGTGTGCAATCAATCATGATTGAATCAAGGATGTTCCATATATTATGTACCGAATTTGAGCAGGGAACCTCCCAATGTACAGTCATATAGGATGCAGACGTCCGGTACTGGCCGAACCTCCCATTGTACAGTCATATAGGATGCACACGTCCGGTGCTGGCCGAACCTCCTAATGTACAGTCATATAGGATGCAGACGTCCGGTACTGGCCAAACCACCCATTGTACAATCATATAGGATGCAGACGTCCGGTACTAGCCGAACCTTGTCATGTGCAACTGACAGCCATGCATTATCAGGGTTTGTTTATCTCTGCTGCTCACATCATAAATGTGGCCTAAGGTTGTCGATGTGCAGAACTTAATGTCAAGAAGAGTACGAAAATTACAATGGTTGGATAGGTGTGCAGATACACAGCTTTTTCTTAATCAGCTGCATATCATTGAGCAAAATCTAGCAACTGGTGTGTGTGTATGTATGTGCTGTGCGTGCTTCTTGTATGCAAGTAATGGGTGCAGTGTGTGTGTTTGCTGAGCATTCGTAATGTGTGTGAAGCACAAACACAGCCGTGGCTTCAGGCAAGCAAGGTCAGCTGGGATTCCCGCTTGTCACAATGTATAAGTGCACGCTAGTTGTATGCATTTTGTATGGGATACATATGCTCATCACCCTGACAATGGAGCAAATGTGAGTGCAAGGCTGACGCATTATCACTATTACACGGGACTGAGAAGTACTTTTCAAACACACTACCGCGGTTGCAGGCAAAGCCAAAATGGGGCTGGGGGCACGTTTGCTTCCCGTCGTAGCTTATCAGGAAATGTTGACACAGGCAACGAGAATCAGAAAGATTCATTGAGGAGGAGCACTAGCAGAAGAGGTACGTGTCTCTCTTTTCAACCACGGCTGTCCTTGCGTGCTTGTTTGTGTATGTATGTGTGCGTGCATACGTGCGTGTGTGGGTGGGTGGGTGCACACTTCTTTGCATGCGTGAGATGAGATTGTGTGCGTGTGCATTCCACTTTCATGTATATGGAATGTATCATTGCATGTATGTATCGATTCAGCTTGAGGTGTATTCCTTGCACTCAGCCTTGTCAAAATATTATAGAACATTACAATATATTTAAATACTATAACAACCTTGCAACCCGCGTATTAATTACCCATTAAATGATTAGTCCGTGTGAAATATAGGTGTCGGTCCATTGCAGCCTGTGAGTCTTTGCCTGTCTAATGCGCCGTCAGCTTAAAAGCCTTGGCCCAACTGAAGCACTTTTTCAGTCATGACATAATTCTTTTGCTTCACACAACTCTGTCCAAAATAGGTATAGGTGCCACTCTGTTATTGTGGGGTGCCACTCTGTCTGTTATTGTGGGGTGCCACTCTGTAGAAGTAGGTGCCACTATATTTCAGGTGCCACTCTGTAATGGTAGGTGCCACTCTGTAATCGTAGGTGCCACTCTGTAATCGTAGGTGCCACTCTGTTTCAGGTGCCACTCTAATCGTAGGTGCCACTCTGTAAAAGTAGGTGCCACTCTGTTTCAGGTGCCACGCTAATCGTAGGTGCCACTTTGTAAAAGTAGGTGCCACTCTGCTTCGGGTGCCACTCTCATCGTAGGTGCCACTTTGTAAAAGTAGGTGCCACTCTGTTTCAGGTGCCACTCTGTAATAGGTGCCACTCTTGGATAGGTGGGTGGCATTCTGTGATAGGTCTAAAATAGGTAGGTGCCACTCTGTCATGCTAGGTGCCACTCTGTAATAGGTGGGTGACACTCTGTCCAAAATAGGTAGGTGCCAACCCTTGTCAAGCGCTTCCCCCCAAACTTCACCATACATCAATATGGACCACATGTGATACTTACAAAACTCACAACTCCTGGTATCAACGCAGAGCCCCTCAATCTGAGCAGAAGCCCTTCCAAGCAAGTCGGCTCAGGAAAGGAAGATGCCTCCCCCATGAGTGAGTCATGAAAACACGCCACACTGGTCAGACCTGTGTGTGTGCAAGTATCATACCTGCATCGTTCATCGAAGCGTGTGCAATGTGTGTGTGCTCATGAACAGGGCTCACGTTGAGGCTGCTACACACCAGTTTTGGCACGCAGGTTATGCTGCATGCTTTGAAAAATGATGCATGTGCCAGTGCATTAAAATTTCATTTGTTCTGCCTGCGCTTCTGTCTCAAGCACAAGGGGTTGGCCCAAACCATACACAAGATTTCCCTTGCACTCTATTTACACCTGTTTGCTCGAACCATACACGACATTTCCCTTGCACTCTATTTACACCTGTTTGCTCGAACCATACACGACATTTCCCTTGCACTGTATGTACACCTGTTGGCTCGAACCATACAGGACATTTCCCTTGCACTGTATGTACACCTGTTGGCTCGAATCATACACGACATTTTCCTTGCACTGTATGTACACTTGTTTGCCCGAACCATACACGATATTTCCCGTGCACTGTATGTACACTTGTTTGCCCGAACCATACACGATATTTCTCTTGCACTGTATGTACACCGTGCATTACCTTAAATGCAACCAATCTTTTTGTACGTGGTGTATGGGATCTCCATGTACTTGTAGTAACTCACGAATAATATCAATGTTACCGTGAATGCAAGCAAACGATAGAGTGGTATATCCATTAGCAATAATTGTATTCACGTGGTACCCGGGTCGTTTGTCGTGAACTGTGCTCACGTAATCAAAATGGTACGACCAAGGGTCTGGCTCCTCCGCTTCAACCAAAAACGACGCGATACAGTCCGACAAATCCTTACAAGGCACACAACGTTCAGTCAAACTTGCCGTTGTAGCTAAACATTTCTGAATGTAGGAGGGGGATTAGTTATCACGGTTGTTCCAGTCTTAGTACGAATTTTGGGCGTACATGCGTTGCACTGTATACCAAAGGAAGTCAACCTTGCCTAAATTGGCTCCGTGTGTCACTGTGACATTGCTTGCACCATGTGATTTATAAAGGTTATTAACCTTATATGCATATTTGTTTAAAACGTTGATATTTGCCATCGCTTTTCCAATGGTGCTATTCACTCAGTCATCATCCTTTAATAAACATGTAGGTGTCAAGCAAGTATTCAGGCTTCTTCGTCTCATTGTCTCATTGCCCGTCCCTTCCTGCATTTCCCTCGCACTGTGGACTCAAAATGGCTTAAATTCAGTGTTGTGCACATACGGCGTCATTCGAAAATGGCACCGTAAATAACGACCGTAATTAACGGCGTTACCGTCACTAAACTCTGACGATTGACGGCGTAATTTACTCTTTTCACCGTCATTTTGACATAAATTACGCCGTCAGCGTCATTTACCATTGACGCCGTCAAGCGTCAGGTGCACAACACTGCTTAAATTACGGCCACTGCCCCATACCAAAACCAACAAACACCAGGGAACTTGATCCCGTGCAGACACGCAATGACTTGGAAAATCTTGGGGTGAGGGAAAACTGAAGGCTTTTTAGAACCCCTGAAGCTCCCTGACAAACACCCAACTGGGGGCAAGTCATGAGTTTTTTCTGGCACATGTCCCATCAGGTCGATACAAGGGGAATCTGGCATGGGTTTGCAGTCACCCACACTCGTGCATCCAAGCAAAGAAGCCCTTGCAAGCAAGGGGCTGCCTAGCCATCATCCACGTTGCATTCACACACCAAGTGGCCGTCACTGTGCTGCAACCAGGGCTGTTGCACTGCGCCGTACTTCCAAAATGACACCGTATATACGGTACGGTATACGCCGTATCGTAGCTTTTACTGTATAATACGGTATGAGCAAAAGTACGGTGCCAAACCGTACAGTTCGGTCCCACCGTACAGTACATTTTGACCGTAGGTAGGCCGTTTGGCTCCAGTTCTGGCCCAAAACATTTCTTTTCCTTTTGCATCAAGTATATATGAATAAAACACAAAATATTAACTTAGAATCAGGTACCGCGTCCGACTTTGAGTTTCCATGCAAGCCCCTGCTGGGCCCTTCCCCCGAGCTGATGCAGCCCCAAACCAGCCTCAGGGTCGTCCAGGGATGGATTGTGTGGCGTCAACACATGAGAGGAGCATGCGGGAGGTGAAAATGGGAGGTTTTGGGACGGAGAGGCCATTCTGAGGCCATTTTTGCACTGGCAGTGCCAGCTTGGCACCGTACCGTTCACCGTACCGTATCTTACCGTATATACGGTGCCAATTTTCAAACATACGGTAAAAAATGCTCTTACCGAACCGTACCGTATTACCGTACACCGTACCGTACACCGTACTGCAACAGCCCTGGCTGCAACACACCAAGTGGCCGTCACTGTGCTGCAACACACCAAGTGGCCGTCACTGTGCTGCAACGCACCAAGTGGCCATCACCGTGCTGCAACCATCCAATTTAAACTCCTCAATCAGAATGTCAGTCTGTGTACAGGACCGTCTGTGTTGCTATAACCCACATTTCTTGTTCCAACTTTGCGCCAAAGGTCGTATGTCGAGTGACGTGACCTTCAACAACTCGACATCAAGCCCGTCCACCGTTAAAAAGCAAGATGCGCTGCACCAGAACCTGACCATCCAGATCCAGGGTACGCTTGTCTGGCCTTCCTGGTTTAAACCAGTTTCCTTGTGGTTCGGTAACAAAAAGTGGCTTCTTGCTTAAAGGTCATAGCATCCAGTTCCAGCATGGCCTTCAAATAGCTAACATGCATTGCATGTTGTTATCATTGGCTTAGTCTATGATGAAGTACGGTGCGCACAACATTTACCAGCCAGTTCGTTTGTGATGACCATCTGTTGTGTTTCTACTCTGCACTTAGTGTGTGCACATAAAGCATCACAGCAGCAGTGTCACGCTACCCCACCAGTCATCATAAAGCCCCCCGCAACGTTTTGCCCACATCACTGTTACTCATGTGATCATGTGACTTTGTTTGGATGATGCATGTGAGACCAGAGGACAGTGGGGCTGAGCCTGCGGCAGGGAGCACCCCCCTGTCAAGGAAGAGCTCTTTGAGCCCCACCAAGAAACGGGCACAAACAAAGTGAGTGTGGTGGGTGCTACTGCACACGACCCTCCTGCCTCCATGTGTGCGAGTCCCTTTTAGCTTCAATGGTGTATGTGTGTGGGGGGGGGGTGCAGGGATTAAGGGTGGTGAAGGGTTGTCAGGTGCTGACACCCAAGCCATCCTTTCCTTTGCGCTCTTTATGGTTCTGATATGGTTCTGATATGGTTTTTGATGGTTCTGACATCAATCTTGGGTGTGTTTCTTCTTGAGGAGTGCCTTCCTTGCCTCATGTAGTTTTGGAGTAGATTTCTTTTGGGAGGTGCCTATCCTGTCTCATGCCTCTGCGCAGGAACAGCAGCAGGGCTGGCCAGGGCCATTAATACGTGTGTATTTGTCAGGCAATCTTGTAACAAACATTCCTATGTTGTGAAAAACACGACACATACAATTCATACACACCTCCTGTCCAACTTTCAAGTGTGTGCGTAAGTTTGCCCTGTGCGGTCGGAATAAAGGGCGCTACGGATTTTTGATGAAAGGAAACAATACTGACAATTATTCGAGCGCAATAGCCCTGTTGAAAATGTATTAAGGTCCTCGCATCCACATCCACATGCCAGTGAATGATCATGAAACAGTACCGACACTTTGGTCTGTGCGTTGCTGACTTGAATTACTGGCACCAAAGAGCATTTAAATTGCTGGCACTAAAGAGCATTTGAATTGCTGGCACCAAGGAGCATTTGCATTGCTGGCACCAAAAAGCACTTGAATTGCTGGCACTTAAGAGCTTTGAATTGCTGGCACTAAAGAGCATTTGAATTGCTGGCACCAAAGAGCATTTGAATCGCTGGCACCAAAGAGCACTTGAATTGCTGGCACTTAAGAGCATTTATATTGCTGGCTCCAAAGAGCACTTGAAGTGCTGGCACTTAAGAGCATTTGAATTGCTGGCTCCAAAGAGCAATTGAAGTGCTGGCACCAAAGAGCATTTGAATCGCTGGCACCAAAGAGCACTTGAATTGCTGGCACTTAAGAGCATTTATATTGCTGGCTCCAAAGAGCACTTGAAGTGCTGGCACCTAAGAGCATTTATATTGCTGGTTCCAAAGAGCACTTGGAAGTGCTGGCACCAAAGAGCGTGTTGGTAGCTACATGGTAGACCACAGCTTCCATTGACGTCAAGTGATCCAGCATGAAGACAGTGTTAAAAAGGCGTGCAACATCAAAGGCGCCATGTATAGCATATAAGGGGCAATGACATTCTTTTTTGTTCGCGTTGTGTGGAGCAGTAATGAGTTAGGGGGATTTATTACCCGGACTTAAGGAAATAGTATAATGAAGAAACAACAGAACAACATGAGAAGCAGCAGTGATGTATTTGTTGCCTGACGCAAACCACTTGGGCTAGTAGCAGGTTGCTGATCGTTGTTTGCCTGTGTCACGTCACCAAGCAGGATGTGTGTGTTGCGTATAGCTTTCTTCTAAAATCTCTTGAAACTACTTCTAACTACGCAGGGTGCGGGGAGGCAACTCAGCCCTCCAAACGCCAACACCAAAACAGAGTGGATTGTCTCCGTTGCGCAGAGGAATGTCCGTTAGGGACCCACCACAGGTACGACAGCCTTTTGACACGTACGGCGGGTGAAGTAAGCACCATCAATGTACTTAGAGTACAACTTGCATAACATGCTTTCTGTAAAGCGTGTGTACTTCACTGTAGCATGTTTGGCCATATCTGCACGAGAGGCACAGCAGACTTATATGAGCGTCTCCTCAGTCGCGCATGTGAGAAAGTTGCGAGGAGAGGAATGCCAGAAGGGAACCAGCTTAAACAGCCACAGGTACGCTAGCCACGTGCAGGGGTTGTTTTGGGTGGAGCATTAGCACTCTGTATTAAGCATTTCCTTTCGGGCAATATACTTACGTAACCACACGCTTGCTTGAAAGTATGTTGGCCAAGCATGGAACGTACATCAGCTTTGCATGATTTTGAAAGGCACACCAGCCATGAATGTTACCTCATGGCCACGCACGCACGTGAGAAGTTAGCAGGAAGATGTAGCTGGTGGTCCTAAGTCGTGTTTGGTCAAAGTAATACCATATTGGTAGGAGGTATCAGCGTGCCTCTGCTGTCATAATAGTGTGAAGTGATCTGTATCCTGCGTGCCCTTATTCATATATACTCAGCGTCATTCATATATACTCATTCATATACTCAGCATATATTCTCATTCATATATACTCATTCATATATACTCAGCATCATTCATACATTCTCAGCATCTTCCTTGAGTGTGTTCAAGCCTTGCTTCAGCTGTTTGGTCCATTTTTAATTAAATAAGCAAGGATGTGCTAAGTGAAAAGGCTGACGTTCTTTAATTGCTTCTTCTGACGCATCACATAGCCGTCATTGGGTGTGCTCATAAAAACAGCACTGTGTTCTTATATGCTGTAAGCCGCCTGCTATTCTGCAAATATACCCACTGGTAAATGCTAATATAGCCACTGGTAAATGCCCTTAATGCTAGTATACCCATAAATGCTATTGGGTAACATGCCCATATATGCTAATATATCCACTGGTAAATATGCCCATAGTATACCCACTGGTAAATGCCCATAATATGCCCACTGGTAAATGCTGGATTGGCTGATACTGGATTGGATTGGCTGATACTGCTGATACTGGATTGGCTGACCCTATGCGCACGGCACACACACATGTACTGGATTGGATTGGCTGGTACTGCTGATACTGGATTGGCTGACCCTAGGCACATGGCACACATGTTCTCTTTGCAGAACTTGCTGAAAGCTGTCAGATCAGCAATGAAGGACACACAGGAGGGTCAGATGTCTATTGATGCCGCCACTGCCCGGGCTGAAGCCTCTGCTGCTGCAAGCCGGGCGTGGGAGGAGCTGCTAGATAACAATGGAGGGTGAGGCCAGTTTTGCGCGTAGCTGATGATGATGATGATGATGATGATGATGATGATGTGTGTGTGTGCATGTGTGTATGTGTGCTGGATGCTGCAACGCTGCTGGATGGCAATAAACAGTGAGGCCGGTTGTGTGCGTTAATGATGTGTGTCACTGTGTGTGCATGTGTGCATGTGTGTGCGTGCATGCTTGGGTACAACATGGTTTCAAATCTCTTAATTTGTTACTTTGGTGCGGCTGTTTAAGTATTGTATTGAACAGCCAGTTTGAACATTAATTTCTGAACACTTTCTTAAGGTCCGTACTACCTAAACGTGTAAGGCCCTTAGGCAGTGTTGCATGAGCTTAACGATTTCACGGTTCAAAGTACGGACACAAATCCACAGCTGCTTGTGTCAATGGTGCTTTTAATGATAATATAAGAGTGTGAGGAAATTGATGCTTCCACTGAAGCAGTTTTGCCCAATCGCTCTGAACATGCCACCTTTTATGATGTGTCAAATCCTTAATGAATGCAAATGTTTCCTTCTTGTGGACTCTATCAGGAAACGTGAAGTCAAAGACAAAGATTGGGCAAGGGCAGCACCTTACTCACTATATGAATGATTATCTTGTGTACCCTCTCAGGGACCCTTAAGGTAAAGAGTGGGCTAGGGCAGCTCCCTCTGTTACTGAAGGAATCATCCTCTTTGTGTGTACTCTGTCAGGGACTCTGAAGTCAAAGACAAAAAAGAGTGGGCAAGGGAGGTTCAGATTGTTTCTCACTGAATGAATCATCTTTTTCTTGTGTGTACACATCCAGGGACTCTGAAGTCAAAGACACTGCGGTGGACAAGCTGGGCAATTTACCCAAAAACCTGAGGCTTGTTGAGGCCATCATGCTGCACAAGCACGAGGCCCCTCGCCCCAAGGGCTGGCTGATGGCAGTTGTCGAGGCTGTGTACAAGGAGGGTGAGTGTAGGCAGGATACGGCTGGTTTATAGGGGAAACACTTGTATAGGACGCAGGTGTATATACCTGTGGGCTGCGCAGGTGTATACACGTACAGAAGAGTGGGTTCATGGATATGGCTGGTGGCAATTTGTTAAAGTTGTGCAAGAGGAGGAGGTTGGGTGCAGGTATGGCTGATTTGTAGGGGCAACATCTCCCCCAAAAGAGTGGGGCAGTGTTGTATCGCCGGTGCAAGGAAGGCGGGGGGAAAGAACCTGTGGCGGTTCTGTAGGAAAACTTGTTAAAAAATAAAAGGGGTAAGCATGACTCAAGGGTGGCTACGGTTGCTGGCAGTGGCTTAGGCCTTGGAAAAATTGGGTGCTGGGTTAAGTGAGGCAAAGAAAACGTGGGTGATCTAGCAAGTAAAGCAACCAAAGAGGGATCCAGCTGGGGGCAAGTGGCTGCTGGCTTTTATTGGATGCTGTGTGCACAGGAAGGCAATGCAGTGAGCTGAGTCAGTTAAGTCGGTTAAGAGCTGGCTGGGGCTGGGCTGGGGACGCTGGGGGGGGCGACTTCGGCTGCAGCTCCCTTTCTCACGTACTTATTTCCCATCTTAAAACTAAGCTGCCAACTATCTAAGGCACAAGCATAAAAAGGATGGTTTGCACAGCGCAAGCTGTGCTAAGAGAGTACTAACTAACGTTCGGTTGTACTCGCCTCCAAGAACTAGAGTACTTCTGCGAGTACTCAGCAGTTTGCTTAAAAAGAGTCAGATGTTGATGCAGTGGAGGCCTGGCTGGAGGTGAGTAAAGTAAAAGGGCATACAACTGTATAGAAAATGGTGCTTGGCATGCAACGGAGCAGAAAGAAAAGGTTGCAAGTGAGGAGGCTTGTATGTGTAGGATTTTGTTGTCGTCACAGGTGTGCAAGTTAGGCCATGAGGCTCTTCTGGCTATATCACGTTTCTTTCAATTACACACACACAACACACACACACACACATACACACACACACAACACAAGCATGCACACACACGCATACACACACTCTCGCACACAAAGTGCCCTGTTAATATGAGCTCCGGCAAAAGGGCGCACCATAACTCAATCCCATGGCCACAACTTATGGTTCACGCACGACACCCACACCACCTCACGCCACACAGGAGAGTTGTTGCTGCGGAAGCAGGGGCGCGTAGAGGTCCTACGAAAGCACAGTGTGCCTGATATTGTGTTTGTCTACTTTATGAATAAGTACGGACAGCGCAAGGTGGCCAGCAAGTACGTGGGCTCCTTGGTGAATTCGCTTATGCTTCACCGCACCCAAGATCAGCGCTTAGGTGAGGTGGATGTGGCAGTTGTGTGATATCGTCGTGAGGGAGGGATGTGGGCAAGATACATTAATGGGTGTGGGACGTGAATGGGGAGAATTTGTGAAATTTTGTGACAGATTATCACTTAACCTTCATCCTGGACCTCGTCTAGTGATTTGTTTTGTTTTGTTGCCTGTGATGAACTCAGTCACACTATTGGTTCCAACAGTTGAATCATTAAGGTTTCTGCTTAATACTGTGCAAAGATAGTCCTGTGGATGTGTATTGATGCACACTATGTGTTTTGATGCAAACTACACAACCAGCTCACGGAAACGCGTGTGAAGAGACGCAAAATGTTGGTTCACACGAAGCAAAGGTTGTAATGCTGGGGTTGGTAGCCATTAAGCAGGTCAGCAGGTGCATATAAGTGTCAGGGTTTGTTAGGTATGGCAACTGGTCTAATATGTTATAAGATAGGTGCTGTAACATGCTGTATTATGTGAAGCATTCACGCTTGGCTTATGTGGCTGTGCTATGTGACTGTGTTATGTGAAGCACTCACACTTGGCTTATGTGACTGTGTTATGTGAAGCATTCACACTTGGCTTATGTGACTGTGTAACTGTGTTATGTGAAGCATTCACACATGGCTTTTTTGACTGTGTTATGTAAAGCATTTATGCTTGGCTTATGTGACTGTGTAACTGTGTTATGTGAAGCATACACACTTTGCTTATGTGACTGTGTAGCTTTTTTATGTGAAGCAATCACACTTTGCTTATGTGACTGTGTTTGTGAAGCATTCACACTTGGCTTTTTAGACTGTGTTATGTAAAGCACTCACACTTGGCTTATGTGACTGTGTAGCTGTTTTATGTGAAGCATACACACTTTGCTTGCAGGCATTGATGAGCGTGTCTTGCTAGCTCATGCTTCGCTGAAATTGCTAACCGGCTGTGCTCATTTCCAACTCTGCACGCGCACGGTGCAGAGAACTTTGCCAGGTTTTTGTCAGAGGAGTGGGACCTCACCATTTTCGTGGACTTTTTGACTGCTCAATCCCTTTTGATGCAGGTAAGCTGTGTACCTATGCAGAGGGGAATACATGCTCTGAAAGTGCACTGTACCGTGACATACACACTAAACGTTCAGAGAGAGAGAGAGAGAGAGAGAGAGAGAGAGAGAGAGAGAGAGAGAGAGAGAGAGAGAGAGAGAGAGAGAGAGAGAGAACCTGCAACATAGGATAAATAGAAAAAAAGACCTCATCAAGCTAGTGCATTCACACAAACACGCACATACTCACACACGCATGCACGTCTACACTGGATCATGCCTACTTGAGTGCTTTCGTCCATGCACGTCTACACTGGATCATGCATGCACTAAATCGTCCATACACGTCTACACTGGATCATGCATGCACTGGATCGTCCATGCACGTCTACAGTGGATCATGCATGCACTGGATCGTCCATGCACGTCTACACTGGATCATGCCTACTTGAGTGCTTTCGTCCATGTGGGCATGCCTTGAGCACGCTTGTTTGAACTCTCCTATTTTATGCCGTGCACGAACATATGTATATACCACCCACACATCCATGTCATCATCCACCCTTATCAAATGCTCTCACTTCACACAGCCTGTGCTCATCATGTGTGTAGACACACACGCGCGCGCACACACACACGCACACACACGCACACACACACACACACACACACACACACACACACACACACACACACACACACACACACACACAGAGACACACACAGACACACACAAACACACACACGCACATACACACATGTTTGATGTAAGCACATACAAAACTGTTGCTCACATATGTTCCATATGTTCTGTGTTCTACTTTGTGCGCAGCCTGCACGCATCATGTGTGCTGAGTACCCCAAGGAGCCTGGCAAAGAGGAGGGTTACGTTTGGACCTGCTACCATAAGTAAGAGAATGGCTTTCTCATAGTAGTTAGTTGTGGCGTAGCGAGCCTTTGTTGGTGCGTTGTGGGGACCTGCAGCCACAAGAGAGAATGGCTCGTTCACTACGGTTTGTAAAGGTGTACTGTGTCCCAGCCGCTAGCCTTTGTTTTTTCGACGTATGAGTCTGTTTGTGTGTCAAGATTACTGTTCAAACTTTGCATGGCTGTCCTTGTGAGTGACTTCTTGTTGCTGTGAGCAGATCAAAAAGCTGTCTCACAACGAGAAAATGGCTTACAGTGTACCATGGCTGAGTGTGAGCCTGGAGCCGCTAATAGGAAGCACCCACACTTCAAGCGAGCATGCTTCAAAGAGAATGTAGCAACTCTTTCACACTAGCAAAGAATGCTGCAGGCAGGCATGCCATACAAACGGCACAGCACGTCAATTATGACAACTTGTGAGTTCATGCTAGGGGAATGTTGCCAGCGAGCATGCGTTGCTCACAACATGACGTGTCAACTTTTGCGTCTGCTTCTACTCAAATGTTTTGGTGCAAAGTCACCTCAGAGTAAACATGTAATGGCCTTAAGCTGTGCATTAGGCAAGACAAGCATTCTGAAGCAGCTGCACCTCTACACATGGACACAAGTGTATGCATCCCTCATGCTATATGCGCATTATTGCCTGTGCACACACAATTTGCATTCTGACACACATTGAAAAGCACACAAACACACACAAGAAAAGCTTACACATTGACTTGCACACACACGCAAACAAATTATTATACAGGTGTATGTACGTAGCAGACGCACACACACACAAAAAAAACCTTACGCATTGACTTGCACACACACGCAAACAAATTATTATACAGGTGTATGTACGTAGCAGACACACACACACACACACACACACACACACACACACACACACAAACCTTACGCATTGACTTGCACACACACACACACACACACACACACACACACACATACACATTATAATACAGGTGTATGTACGTAGCAGACACAGTCATCGGCACGTGTGCCCCGGAGGTCAGGGAGCGCTTCCAGCTGCTGTGCTTTGAGCAGTGTGAGGAAGTGAGTGGGTTCTTCCTTAATTTGAACTTAAGACTTGTACTGAAGACTGAATTGCAGGGTGTGGTGGTGCCTTGGTGTGCAAGTGAAAAAAGGCGTGCCTTGCATGTTTTGATTTGAACCCAAAACCCGTATTGGAGGCTTGGTGCAAATTTGAAATCATTGCTGAAGATAGGTGTGTAGGTTGCATCTGGATAACATGTTTAAACCATACTTAAACCCCTCTTCACCTGCTCAGTGAAAGGCTCGCAAATTATGCACGAGTAAAGAAAGCAGAGGAAGTCACTTTCTCACTGTCTGTACTCTCGCATGCAAGGTCGCAACAGCCTCACTGGAGAACCATGCCTTTCCTTAACTGGAAAGGGTACTGGAAAGTACCGACCCTTGCATACCTTCTCGCATGTCCACATGTAGATGCCCTACTACACGGCACGCAAAAGGACAAACAGACACGGGTAGTGCAGGGCATGCTGGCAAGTGTCACGCCACTGTGTCTTCTCTATAAATTGCACACGCACACACACACACGCACACACACACACATACACACACAATTACAAATGCTGTGTAGGTGGATGGAGCCACCGTGGAGCGTGCACGCAAGGAGAAGCAGGTCGGCCCCAATGAGGCCTTCCCAGATCGCCTGTACAGGATCCCTCGCTACCTGTAAGTGCGCTCCTCTTCATGGCTATCACACACACACACACACACACACACACACACACACACACACACACACACACACACACACACACATGGCTATCACACACGGCGGCACCAGCCATATATGCCTTATTGTTTTTTCAGGAGCAGATGGATATTGTTTTGCATCATTCTTGTGTTTGCTGCCTTGCTGCATGCCTGCCATCTTACTGCCCCCCTCACGTGACCATTTTTGCAAGCACTAGCTTGCTGTGCGTTTGTGTGTCCAGATAGTGTGGATACAAGTGACCTTTCCGCTGCAATTTTTCTTTACGTCCCTGCTGCACGCCTGGCTGCCAACGTTCTTTCCCCCCTCTGTGAAGGTCTTTGTTTGAAAGACTGGCTACTGGCATGTTATCGTTCTTTGCAGATTTCTGAGGCTCCTATGCACGGAGCTGCAGCGCATTAACTGCTTTATTGCAAGCTTGGCTGAAGAGAAGTTTGCGCGCTTGGACAACCAGAAGAATGGACAGGTGCGCTACTGGTGTAGGAGTGTGTGCGTGTGTGTGTTTGTGTAGTTGTGTGTGTGTGCGTGTGTGTGTAGTTGTGTGTGCGTGTATATGTTTGATTCGCCTTATTAATAGGGTTGGCTGTAATTCTAAACAGGTGCTGGATGTGAATTACAAATGTATGTGTTAAACAAGTAAATAATGCTATGGGTGTGTGTGTGTGTGTTGGTTGTTCATGTTTGTCATGATTTGCCTGGGATGTGCAAACAATGAAGGAATGGCAGACACTTTGTAAGCTGGATCTGGGCTATTTGTAATACCTCTACAAACCCATGGTCCAATGTAGCTCAAAGAATCCATGAGCACTCCCTCTGAAATGCTCATGTTTTACCATGATGTTTCTGCCCAGAGCTTTACCACGATGCTTACCATGATGTTTTTACCATGATGACGTTTCACTGCCCAGGAGGCTGTACTGGGTGTGTTTCCCTTTCTGTGCCAGTCAGCCGTTTTAACAAACCTACAATGTCCAAAGAGACACCCTTGCTTACCACCCCGTCCTCTCAGCCATTAATAACTGTTTATTGTACAATACTCTCCCTTATTTTCCTTACTAAAGGCAGCTCCTCCCTTTCCTATTTGAACCAAATGCCCATTTTCCATGGTTTTACGCAACTGCACTATGCCGCCCCTCATTTTCTGCTTTACTCGTTAATAGAAGTCAGGCATTATCATACTAGTAAAACTGCCCAGATGTCTGCAGAGGCCTAGCTGCCCGCTGCAATGTGTACTCAATGTGTGCAGTGTGTACTCAATATGTGCAGTGTGTACTCAATGTGTGCAACGTGTACTCAATGTGTGCAGTGTGTACTCAATGTGTGCAGTGTGCACTCAATGTGTGCAGTGTGTACTCAATGTGTGCAATGTGTGAGATGTGTGCAATGTGTGTAATGTGCCCCTACTGCACTAAGCTGCCCCTGTTTCAAGCCTCCAAAAAAAGCATTTGAATTAAAACAGCTACCTAGATGTATATGCAGGCCTCCCTGTGTGCTGCCACATGTACTAACAGCCCCTACTGCAATAAGACACTATCCCTTTAAGCCTCAAGTTTATCGTTTAGTAAAGTATCAGTGACTAAACCTGTTGGTGTGTGTGTGGAAGCCTCCTTGTCTACTGCCATGTGTTCTCACCCCCAGCAACCCACTACTGTCATGTGTTCTCACCCCCAGCAACCCACTACTGCCACACTACTGTTCTCACCCCCAGCAACCCAGTTGATGCAACCGCTTCCTTTTCTTCTTCTTCAGCTTCCTTTTCTTCCTTTTCTTCTTCTTCAGCTTCTTTCCCCCCTCCTCACAGCACATACAGTACCCCCCTTCTGAACTATTACAACTGCTCAGGTGTCTGTGGAAGCCTCGCTGCCCACATACATGGCCCAAATGCTCCCCCCAGACTTCCCTCCAGATGACATTGCTAGTGCGCAGCAGGCGCTGGTGGAGTTTGCCGCAGCCTTTGAACTCGACGTGCCTATTTCCAAAGTACAGGTGCGCACGCTTGTCATTACACATATGCCTGTGTCTGTGTGTGCAGATCATACACAGCAGACACTGGTGCGGTTTTTCTTTGGCTGCCCCCTTTGCGTACAACGTTCCTTATTGCCAAAGTAGAAGTGCGTGCTTTGCGTGAGTCTGTGTCTTTGTCGGCAGCCAGCAGCTGGCCTTGCCACGATTGCTACTGATGTTGAGAAGTTTGCATGCTTTGTAAAGAGCTTACTGCATGAATTTTAGGGAATGTGGGGGAAAACGGTGCATCCTTACTCCTTAGGCTTCGGTTGTTGTGGGGGGGGAGTGAATTCAATGCTAGATTGGCACGCACAGGACCACACTTACGGATGTATGTGTGTTTACAATATGATGCTGTGTGTTCTGAAAACGATGTATGGAACCTTGACCCGTCGCAGGTGCCGGCATCAGTCTCTGCAATGCTGCACAGTATCTGCAATGCTATACACAGTCTCTGCAATGCTGCACAGTCTCTGCAATGCTACACAGCCTCTGCAATGCTGCACAGTCTCTGCAATGCTGCACAGTCTCTGCAATGCTGAACAGTCTCTGCAATGCTATACACAGTGCTGCTTTTGCCATTCATCCAAAGTTCATATAAACTTTATGAATGGTGTGAATCACCAATTGCTGTGACGTGTCGACATGTTAATTGCTGTGGATTATTGAAACGTTTATACACCCGCAGGCGGAGAGCGTTAGCACTATTGCAGAGAAGTCCTTTATCATAGCAACCGTCCACAACATTCCCATCAGACAGTAAGTGTGTGTGTTTGTATATATTGTGCATGTGTGTTATTGTGCCGTTCATCCGCCGCCATCCACAACGTACCCATCTGACAGCAAGTGTGTGTGTGTTTGTGTGTCTGTGAGTAGTTTGTCCTTGGTTGCATCGTGAGTGTTTTACGTTTGCTTGACATTTCGTGTACTTGTAAGTGTTTGACATTGGTAGGGTCTATGGAGGAAGCTGTGCAACTTGGGCACTGGGCATTATATAGTGCCAAACAATGAGTAGCGCCTATCAGTTAAACAGTGTTGACCAGTTCGTAGTGTCAACTGATCACGACCAATGAACTTGCGAGCGACATAGTTTAAGATTTTTGGCTTTTTTTGATTTGTTTACCATTGTGCAGCGCCTTATATATATTAATTACACAGTGCTGACCACTTAACGTTTGTGTCAATTGCTTACCACGAATGAACCTGAAGTTATCCTCGTGCTTTGATGAAGTCAAACAAGCAATTGAGCCCTGTTTGGATTACCCCTTTTTATGAACAGTCTGAAATGTACATTTTACATAGCCGAGAAAAACGCTTAAAAGAGTGGCTGCTCGTGATGTGTGTTTTACATAGCCGTGTGATCATTTGCTTGCTCTAGACTGTACCTGGATGCATGCAGCGGTCAGCAAAGTACTTTAACGTATGACCTCACGTCAAGCTGACTGTCGGGCTCTATCCGAACTCATTGCTCTACGAAAAGTTACCACCTGCCCTTTGATAGGCACCTGAAGCTGGCAATCAGATTCTATTTAAACACAGTAGTGCAACGTGCCATACGCTCCTTCTTGTCCTTTGACAGGCACGTGAAGCTGAGCTTGCTGCAACCAGCACCAGCTAGTCAGGAGCAGGACGACCACGAGGTGAGACCTACAAGAAATTGCAAGGCCACGGTTGGACAAGAATAATTCTCTAAGCATGCTCAAAAATTGTTAAGCCCCCAGCTCTTTTTAATGAGTCGTGTTTGTGATGTGCGTGTGCATAAAGAGGAGGCTCCTCTCGTCAGCCATGCTCCTTTTGTTAAGTTGCCCTGCCAACACAACAAGCCATAGTAGCTATCACCAAGATCACACCTTCCCTTTTGAATTTCATGTGCAGGATGATTGAATGGATGTTATAAATATCATCATGAATTATAGATATTCTCATGTAAAGCAGGAAAATCCGCCGACAAATTGGCAACTGCATATCATTGCATTACTGCATGGCTTCTAACACTCTACCACTCTTTTGAGCATAAAATTCCTCCCACTAAAAGGGGTGGCGCAGCCACACTCAGCTTCCCATCCCCCAGAAAACGTGCCAGCAGCTCGAATCTGGCGCCCCTACCTTCACCCCATCCCCTACATTGATACGACAACAATTGTGCTTCTCATAATTATATGTTTATGTCGATGTAATCTAGTTAAGTGGTGCAGTGCTCATGCACTCACACATCCTCACAGCATCAAAACGACATTAGAAGCGTCGTGCTTTGCATCTTAATATCTTAATCCTTGCGCTCATGCACTCAAACATAGCCTCACTGCGGCAAAACAACAGTGAAAGCGTCGTGCTTTGCATCTTAATCCTTGCGCTCTTGCACTCAAACATAGCCTCACTGCGTCAAAACAACAGTGAAAGCGTCGTGCTTTGCATCTTAATCCTTGCGCTCATGCACTTAAACATAGCCTCACTGTGACAAAACAACAGTGAAAGCGTCGTGCTTTGCATCTTAATCCTTGCGCTCTTGCACTCAAACATATCGTCACTGCGTCAAAACAACAGTGAAAGCGTCGTGCTTTGCATCCCTTGTGTTCATGCAGGTGTACTCCACGTACCTGAAAGGAGTAGTGCAGCGCCACTCACACATCCTCATGCCCCACTTGCACAAATGGCTGGTGGAAGACAGTGGGGATGTGCTGCTTAAGGACCAGGTGTGTGTGGGTATGGGTGCGTAATTGTATGAGGGTGAAGGTGTGGGTGTGGGTGTAGTATGGGTGATAGCTGGGTGTGGGTGTGGGTGTGGGTGTGGGTGTGTAGGCGTAGACGTAGGTTTTATTGTGTTTGGCGTGTACTCGAGTAGGAGTATGTGTGAGCAGGAGTATGTGTGTCTGTGGGGCTGCGGACTCAGCTAAGCTAGAATGTATCTGTCTGCCTAAACTTGTTCGGGTGAGCAGCAATGTTGTGATAGCTTGTATAGGGAGGAGAGGCACCTAACTAGCGTTTCCTTGAATGTTTTATGGTATTGAACAAGTGTACGTGCGCTGGTGCTCAAAGCTAACTTCCTGCACTGCATTCATTGATTTCTGCAGGCAACTGCAGTACACAATGAGAGCAGGGGTGACGCAAAATTCAAAGCCTACCTGCACCTCCTGGCAGGAGTCATCAACATGAAGGTGACTTTTTTGGTTTCGAAGTCTTCAGCTTTGTTGTTGTGCTTCTGTGTGAAGCAGGTTAATACAGTTGAATTTTGCTATCATACAACCGACCCACATATCATCATTCTTGTCGTTCGTCATTGCAGCGGCTTGTAACCAAAACTGACTTCTGCATGTCTACATCCTTGCAGCCAAGCTATATGACTGATCATAGTTATAACATTAATAAGAGTCATTTTTATAGGAGTTATAACATATATAGGAATTATAAGTTATAACATATATAGGAGTTATAACATTAAGAGTCATTTTTATAGGAGATATAACATATATAGGAATTATAAGTTATAACATGTATAGGAGTTATAACATTAAGAGTCATTTTTATAGGAGTTACAACATATATAGGAATTATAAGTTATAACACATATAGGAGTTATAACATTAAGTCATTTTGATATACCCTTGCAGCCAAGCAATATGACTGAGCATAATTAAATCGTTGAAAGCCTAAATTTAAAACATAAGCGATGCCTCATTTAGCGTTTGCTTAAACACCCTGTTCAGCTTTTGGGTTTACATTCTTGGATAAAGCCTTACCTCTACCTCTCATCACGCGTGCGCTCATGACAAGCTCCTGACAGCTATGCTCCCGGCCTAAATTCCCCCTCCCTTTATCACGCCTGCAATCCTCCTGGTCCCCATTAGACTTTTTTCTTCAAGTTCCCGGTACCAAATTGGCTCCGTTTCCTTGATCCGGTGCTCTCTGCCTGTGCAGCTTCTTTCCTTTTGTGTTGCCCCATGCCAGGTTGACCTATCGCAGGTACACTTGCAACCAGCGCTGCACCCTTCCTCCTCTGTTTGCACTGGCACACATGAGAGAATGGTACTGGAGAGCACGCACTCAGAAGTCCCTGCGATACATGCACAGAGAATGGTACTGGAGAGCACGCTCTCAGAAGTCCCTGCAATACATGCACATGGGCGGCACTGATGGTGGAGAGAGCTGTAAAGCTCTTGTTTTCGCACGTGTGGACACACAACCTCTTCTTGCACATGCACACACACCTCTTATTGCACACACACACACACACACACACACAGATTGAACTGCATTGGAGATTATTAACTCTCTGCATGTACGCACACAGGTGACGCTGATGGTGGAGCATGTTCTTAAGCTCCCTTGGGAAGACACAAACACTCTGGAGGCCTCTGTTGGGCGGCTAGAGGACATTGCCATCATACTGCTGCACAAAGAAGAGTGGGTGTGAGCACTTGCTTCTTATCACACACATGCAAACACACACATACACACACGCACAAACACACACACAAGACACACGCATGCACACCTACACACAATTATACACAGGTTCATGATGGTCAGGGGAGATGAGCTTCTGCACGACCGCACTGCACGCATGCCTTTGTTGCTGCGCACTCCACAGCTGGGAGCGGTGTGTGCCATGAACAGCTCTCTCGTGCGCACCATGCACGCCCATGCAGCATGCATACTACAGGTGTGTGTGCATGTGTGTGAATGTGTCTTGACATGCACGTGTCTGTGTGTGGGTGTGTTTCAGGAAGGTGGGGGGGAGGGTGTGCATATGTGTGTGTTTGAGTGTGTGACATGATTACATGCGTGCACAACTTACCCCAGGGTATTTGGCGCAACCGCCAAGCTATGTTCCGGCAGGCAGCTCAGCGTGCAGCTCACAGCCCTCATACGCCCCTAGAAACACTGCAAGAGGTGGAGGAGGAGCTGGAAAATGGCCTACCTGCTGTTGGCCCTAGTGCAGAGGGAATAAGCAGTGAGGTAAGTGTGGAGGGAGGTGAGCTGCTGTATGGGAGCGGGTCACGAGGGAATATACATATATTTGAAGGAACTTGCTTGCAGAGACGCCTCAGATTGTCCAGTTAAAGCACACACACGTGCACACACATGCGCGAGCACACACACACACACACACACACACACACACACACACACACACACACACACACACACACACATACACACACACAGGAGGTGCCCCAATCTTTGGTACTTGCATCAAGTAAAGAGCCCCCCAGCGACTCCCCTCACCCACAACCAGCTCTGAACAAAGAGGGCATGAGACAGGATGCCGCCAGCCCTGCTGAAGGGCCGCCTTGTGAATCAGGAGCTCCGCCACAGGCACAAACGCCTGCAAGCGCTGGGTCGTTGCCTCCAGCTGAAGTTTCAGCAGAAGAAGCACAAGTAGTGTCGTCAGCAGCAGCAGCAGCAGCGCCTGCAGGACTAGACCCACCAGCTCCATCGCCTACAACCTTTAGCCTAACCTCAAACCCGCAGCTCACCTCATCCTCCATACCACTGCAACAACCGGGCCAGCCAAAATCACATACACTTCCACCACAAAAACCGCAGCCAACCAGCGCTTTGTTAAACACACAACCATCACCGGCAGCTGCACAGTCCTCTCGCACTGCCGAGCAGAGACGGCTTGAACTCCTTGCAGCTGATCCAGCAACTCGGCGCAACCCCCCTGCCGATTTGCCTAAAGCTGCTGCAGCTGCAGCTGGTGACAGCTCTCCTGACCAAGCTGCACGTAATGCTGTTCCGCCTCGGACCACGCGCAAGACCGCAGCAGCAGCACCACCACCACTACAGCCAGGGCTCGGAGGGGAAAGACCTGTAGAAACGGCAGAAAGAGCACCATCTGTCAACGCCACACCACAACCCACGCCAACACCAGCTGTCGACGCCCCTGCGCAACAGCCAGCTGTCAACGCCCCAGTGTCACCACCAATGTCAGCTGTCGACATTCCTGTTGCACCACCACCACCATCACCACCACCACCGATACCTCCAGCTGTCGATGCTGCGCCTCCATCTCAACACCCCCCCCCCTCTCAACC
>Ga0307974_1000321_pt1 | contig 28465 bp, 25 predicted proteins | sample OrgLakmetagen784_FD_201812 | JGI IMG/M metagenome (GOLD analysis project Ga0307974, IMG submission 201812) | Saline water microbial communities from Organic Lake, Antarctica - #784 | ecosystem: Environmental > Aquatic > Non-marine Saline and Alkaline > Saline | place: Antarctica: Organic Lake... | reverse complement strand
CAGCTCCGGGAAGGAGCAGCAGTGTGGCGGCGACCCAAAGCTGAGTAGACACAGAGTAGTAGACACACATACATGTGTGCAGAGAGCGCACAAGGGCATGAGCCAGAGAACTGGTAGAAGCATTAGGAACCAGCGATGCAAAGAACTCACCCCTCTGCTGGATGGTTTTTCCACCTTGGAGACCTTTCTTGCTGGTCCGAAGGCGCAACTATAATCAGTGGATGAGCTGAGTCTTATACTTTGCAGTGACCGTAATTTGATCTGACATTTGAAACATTTTTTTGATTTAGGACCTGGCTTGTGTTGGACGTGCATTATGTGCGCTTTTACAGCATCGAGATTGAAAATGGAGAGCCTGTCCGCTGGAGGCCCTGGTTGGTAGATGTTAAGAGTATCTGGTAGATAAGCTGGGGGAGGGTTTTTCACCCTTGCTGGCCAGAAAATGGATGAATGGGGATGGGGTTGGGCGTCGGTATTAATGTGGATATCCGATATGAGATATGAGTCATGGCCGCTTTGATTTTCCGCAGAGCGCTTTGCCACGGCATCAGCGCACTCATTGACTAGGATGCCAGCACAAGCTTAAACCTTGTAGAGATGGATGGTGTCTTTAGATAGCTGGATGTGGTGAACGATGCTTTCTAGAATTTTGAGATGTTTATGCCGTTTAATTCGCTGGGGGTAGAGGATGCTATTCCTTATTTGCCATAGTGCACCAGCGCTGTCTGTTGCAATACGGGTGTGTTCATTTTTCGAGATGTTTATACTGGGCGTGCTATTGCTATGTAATGATTTGCTGCGGATTTCTAGCATAGGATGAGAAATGTTTAGAGAGAAGCTGAGTTGATGAATCCCAACACACACAACAACAATTAGCCACTATCATTCTTGACTTGCCATCCCTGTTTCAAGTAATGAACGCTACTGTACAACGATATCTTCATCTGGATCTGGCTAAATATGTTATGCGCAATGTCAGCAGGCTCCGCTTGCGCATACTTTGGAAGTGGTGCAGCAGCGTGCGTGGCTTGAAGGCAGTTCTCTCATATGTGACGTCCTCCCCCCTCCACCCCACCAAACCCCCTCCTCAGCTGGCCCCCTCATGGTATCTCCATCTTTATCTGTCCAAACATGTTATGCGCAATATAAGTTCAGATGCATCATACGATTCTGGAACAGTTTACTCTCTTCAAACAATCCTCTTCTTGAGAAAGTTGTGCAGGCTGACCTTCTTATTGCAAATAGAAGCGATTATACATGGACTTATCAGGTTCTGCACGCACTCCCGATTTTCCTACATCTCAGCAATATTTGAATGCCATACGATCTAAAGAAGCTATCAATATGAAACAGTTTGCGCTCACTTTGCGCGAACGTATCATTGGGAGCTGGAAAGAGCTTGACGATTTGACATCACATAAGAATCACCATTCCAGCAGAATTATGAGGACTTATCACACACATTTTGGTGAACCTTTGGGGATTGCTCTTGGCTGGTGGGATGACAGAAAAAGAAATTACAAGCCTGTGTTACCTATCTACCTTCGCTTGGATATTTCCAACGTTCTCAGCCGTGCACTTTCTTGCCTTCGTCTTTCTGGTAACAACTTTCTGGTCCGAAGAATGCGTCATAACAGGAATAGAAGGCCTTATGAGCTCAGGAACTGTGACAAATGTGACTGGCACTCTGTTCAGGATGAGGAACACATTTTGCTGGACTGTCCGCATGAACATCTTGTTAGCATTTGCACAAAGCACCGCCAGCTGGTCTTCCCACCTCAGTATGAGGATAGCCCAACTCGTTTGAGTACTTTTTTGAACCAGATATTTGTGGTGTAGCCTCTTTTGTGGCTGAGCGAGTGCCTAGCCCTTTTCCCTTAATTTGTTCTGACATCTTTTTGTTTGTTTCAGGCTTTTTCCAAGCTTCCGCTCAGATTCCCCCCAGAGGCATATATAGTGATGTAACCTTACCTTACCTCACCAAAACTATCAAATCCAGAAGATAAAGGTTATCAATAAGACTGGCCATTCAGCTTATTGAACAAGACATAAAGAAACTCTCAACTGCCAACCAACTTAACTGCTCTGTCACACGATTTGTCGCTACCAACGATGGGGCGTGACAGCTGTCATATCAAATTACCGTCACTGCAAAGTATAAGACTCAGCACAAAGACCAATTATGGCTCATACTTGCAAACCATGCTTACGCTGGTACCGTGATTCGTCGTGACAAAAAGAACACAGATAGTGTAAACACTACCGGCATGGATTACGAAAGGATGTTGTTTTGTGTTCTGTGCCACCCAATGGATGCAAAGACACATGACAACCCACCTGGACATTTGAATGGGGAAAAACTTTTCAGTGGGGATCAGGTGGTTGGAAGGCAGAAGCCTGCACACCACTAGGAGTATTGCTTAGATATTTTTAGGGGTTGTGTTCAATGTCTCGCCTCATCTGTAGGCTTAATTTTTCCACGAGTGCTGTGGCATGAAGACCGTCTACTGGTGGACAGTAACTCCGAGGCTGTGGAGTGGGTTCTGTGTGTGGCTGCTGTAGATGGTGCCTGTTGCTCCTAGCAGGATGGTGTAAAAGGTTTTACGGTGTCCAATTAAGCGAGGCATTAGCAGCTTACGCTGTTCTCGTGCCTTTTCTGCTTGTTGAGTAGGGGAGGTGTCTACACAGTACTTAATTTCGATTAAATGTATATCCCATTTGTTTGACTGTACGTCTCTTGGTTTCATAGCCATATGTATGTATGGATTGGCAGCGCCATCTTCCTGCTAGGTTATCACGGGCATTTCTTTTTGCATTATTGGCAGACCTAGTTTGATACGTGTTTGTTGGGTTTTGTTTGGGGCGTGGTTGCTGGGTCGGAGTAACTGTGATTGCATCTGGCTTGCTAAATTTTCGCCGCTGTTGTGCATTGAGATTGGAAGGTAAATGCCAGGTTGAAATCAATCCTATCTGTGTCTCTTCTGAAGGGCGTATAATGCCTTGTTGTACCATTTTTCACAACTGCCTACGTCATGCTTGTGCTAGCAGGCATCCACCCTGTGTACCTTGTTGAATTGCTTTTATAATCATTTGGCCAGCAGCGTTGTGCCTGTTGACAATCATTTTATTAATAATGGGATGTGCAGCCTGGCAGCATGTGGTAGGTGCCGTCTAGCTTATGTCAGATTGGGCAGATAGGTAGGCCTTCTATATGGTTGCACCGAGCGGCACGTTTTTGGTTGTATATCATGTCAGAGCATGACATTTTTCTTTTTACCAGAGGTGACACTAGCAAATAATCTAGAACGAGTTACTTATGTCTTTCTCGACAATGCCTTCCTTGATCGGTTCTTGGTATTTTGTGTAGCACTTTGTGGATTGATGGTTTGAAACCTTTTTTGATCTAAAACCTAGTTTGTGTTGGACGTGCATGTGTGCTTTTACAGCATCGAGATCTGAGAAATCGAGAGCCTGTCTGCTGGAAGCCCTGGTTGACATATGTTAAGAATATCTGGTTGGCAAGCTGAGGGAGGGTTTTCCACCCTTGCTGGCCAGAAAATGGATGAATGGGGATAGTCATCAGTGTTAATGTGGATGTCCACTTTGATTTTCTGCAGAGCACTTAGCTATGGCATCAGCGCACCCGTTCCCTAGGATGCCAGCATGAGTTTTAACCTTGTAAAGATGGATGGATTCTTTAGATAGCTGGATGTGGTGTACGATGGTTTCTAGGAGTTTGGCATGTTTATGCTGTTTCATGCGCTGGGGGTAAAGGGTGCTATTTCTTATTTGCCATAGCGCACCAGCGCTGCCTGTTGCGATATGGGTGTGTTCATTTATCAAAGCAGCAGCAATCCCCGCTAGCTCGGCTCTGTTTATGGTTTTGTTGATGCTTGCCCCTCCCGAATTTACTGTGGTGATTTTGTTGGATTGAGGGTGGTAGACTCCAGCTCCAACTGACTGAGATCCATTTTCTTTGTCAGTAATACAACTCCCATCTGTGAAGGCCCATTCTTTCTAGTTAGGAGCTCTGATTTCTAGCAAGCGCTTTTGTTGCACATGATGGGAAAGGACCTGGCTGTGTACTGTATCGCTCATGCCGCCAATATTTGCATCGATACCTGTGGTTCTTGCCTCTCTAGGGAACCTACATAATTTTGCCATTCTTTGCAGTACCCTTTCAGTTGGTGATTCAAGAAAAGGTACGGTGCCTGCATTTTTGAAATTCCATATTGCCGCTGGTGATAGGTCTTGTTTACTTTCTCTCACCAGGATGGGTTGTTTGTAATAAGCTGCTCCTTGGCAGCTTTGCTCCATCTAAGCAATAATTTTGGCGGTGTGCAGGCCTCTGCCTCCCAATCACCTGATCCCCACTGAAAAGCCTTTCCTCTTTTGTTCTCCAGGTAGGATGTTGTTTGTCTCAGCGTCCATTGGTGGTGCAAAACACAACATCCTTTCCTAATCCTTGCCGGTAGTGTTTACACTATTCGCGTTGTTTTTGTTCTTACGTTCTTACAATGATGTGTGGGAGACGACCAAATGTTAGCCTCTGTGGTCGTTCATATTGCAAAGTACGAAAGCTCCAAGCAATTGCTCACAAAATCCAAAGCCACACCAAAAACATCATCATATCAGGATCAATGGGCCGAAGCAGCTAACACAAAACAGCACTTTGCCTGTATGCACAAAAAGGCATCCATAATAGCACGCCAATACACAAAATTGAGAACACGTGCCCCTATTCATACTAACAGGAATGACATCTCAGCTCAGCTCAGCTCAGCCTCACTGTAAAGTACAGGGCATGCTCGTCAATTTCAACCTGCATGTGTGTGCCAGTGTTACAGTTTGTGTGTGTGTATGTGTGTGAGCTACCTAGGCATGTTGGGCCAGGACCAATTACACACAAAGCAGCTGCACAAAGCCTTCTAGGGTGATCACTTTTTACCCGGTTGACTCTACCATGTTTTTTGATGGTATGGATAGTGAAGGCCAGAAACACACACACACCCAACGCACATACATCGTATATGACGGTATGAAGGGGACTGCTAGAAATGCCATACATACACTGTAAATACACATGTGTATAAAATTCTAACCAATTCTAGGTTAACTTAACAATTCCTTCCTGGAAAACCCCAAGTCCATTATACCTTGGTTCCCAATCTGGCGCTGAGATCTTGGATTTTTTTAGCTGCCCAGCTGAAGTCGTCCCCTCTAGCCAGATTAGTCTGCAAGACATCCACGTGTGTTGTTGCGCTTGCTGTGCCTTAATTCTTAAACAGTTACTTCAAGCTTTAAAGGAAAGGTTGTTTCTGCTCGGTTGAATTGAAGACAGAAAGGAAGCCGCTGAAAACAAACAGAGCGTTAAAGGTAGTACGCTCAACACAAACATATCCTTACCTCACACAAATAGGAAGGCATGCCTGCAGTGGACTGCCAACCTGGAGAGAAAGCATACATTAAGGGTGACATGCAAGTCGAAAAGACTTCCAATCCATCTGCAGCATGCCAAAGGAGCTTGCCAAGTGACTTGTGTGATGCACAAAGTGCATGCTTTATGACATCTGTACCTCATCCTGCCTACTCAATGAGCTGCAATAACACTGCTGAGTATGTGTGTAACACTTGAAGTCCAATTCTTGCAGAGCAGCAAAGTGATATCACGTTATCACTCTTGCCTTTTATCTGTGTTTCTCTCCTGTTTCTTTACCTTTTTATTTCCTTGGTCCTCACGACTGCTCCTCTTCCCTAGCTTAACTTTAATCGTTTTTGCAGGCAGTTAGTGTTGAGTCCTTGAAAGTAAACCCAACGCCATCTTACGATGCAAAAAAACAAACAGAACGAGCCTGGAGGCCCCAGAGCAAACAGGAAGAAAAGAAAAATTACGCAGGCATTGAAACCACTCCTCACATTAAGTAAGGAACTAGAATTAAAAGCTACTTTGTTACTGAGTACTGTAAAATCCCTTACCCAAGAGACAAAAAAAAGGCCCTGTCAGAGCTTCGTTTAAGTATGGGACCGTTTCAATTCAATGCAGCTGTGCTATTTGGTGGTGATACTTGGAAGCCGATTTCAGGCCATATTGGTGGCAGCAACGAATTGCATGACGAGGATTGAATCTTGATCAGCTGTGCAACAATTTGAAAGAGTCGTTTTATTCAAGACGGAATTTTCCGTTTTCACTATTGCAAAAATCATCTACACAAGACTCAGCCAAATGGCTGAGTAGCCTTCTCAGCCCTGGAGAGGAATGGCGCAGCAGCTGATGTATGTGTGAAAGTACTGTCGTGTTGTATTAACAAAAGCACCTGGAGCTGAGTCTTTGCACTTTATCATGATGGTAATTTGGCCTGGCAAACTTTTAAGCAACATCTTGCTCTGAAGTATCTTAACAAGAAACACCTGAAGCAAAGAAAAAAAAGAAAGAAGAAAAGTTTTCAGTTTTCTTAGAAAACCAGCAGACGGGGCCACCTGAGGAAACCCGCCGAATAGTTCATACATTGACACACACATACACACACAATGTTGTTCTCGTGGGCAGTGTTCCTGGGAAACTCCTTCGCTCTTATGATCTTGTGCTCATGTGCGGGGCACCTGTGAAGCCCCAGATCTATAATTGACAAAAAGGATGATGTACCCAAAAGGCACAAATCCGTAGCTTGGCTGGACTCAGCTTGCCATTGCGTACAGGCCATTTAGTGCAGGTATCGGCCCCTTTCACATCACCCCCTACCCAACTCCACTCCAGAAACTTTAGTGGAGTGCATACAAAAAAAGAAATCAAGCTTGCCAGGTGATCTGGTATAGAATTTCAGCCAATCGGTTTCCTGTTTGAAGAGGGATCGAAAACGGTCATTCACCACTCCCATCCACCAGACAAATCTACGCATACAAGATGGTTCAATACGTATAAGCAATTGCATAAAATGTTCTTAAAAGGAAACAAGCTCCATGGTTGGCTTTTTGGGGTAAGGGTTAAAAACATTAGATCGCCATGATGCCACACAGGCCAATAACTCAAGTAATCAAGTAAAAGACAGCTTTGTGTAAAGAGCATATTGGAAAAACACTCAGTTGGCCCGTTCTAGAAAGTGCATTGAATAGCTCTGTTGTAAGCGGCTTGAGCAAATCAAAACTGACAGAACACAGCGTGGCATGTGGAATAGAAACAATTACCTGGAGGAGGGGTGCGGTTTAGCCATTCGTGGGTGATGCGGACAGGCTTTCCAGTGAGCTCCATTCTTCCAGAGTCCACACTTAGTGTGAAAAGGCAGCCTGTGAGCAGAGCTCTTTTGCTTGAGCATTCTAAATACGTGCGTGTTTCCATAAGGGGTACATGCAACAGCGGGCGCTTGAAATCACACACATCATCGACAAAACTTCAAGCCATCACAGGCATGCCATTTTAATTATTTCAAACGTGCGTTTTGCGCACGTTTTGCAACGCAGCATCAACATCCTTAAGCTTCTTAGATGCTTCAAGTCAACACGTGTGTGTATGTGCTTGCTGATACAGGGACACATGAAGTCACAAAGAGATACAGCCAATTTTAGACGTGTGTGGTCCGTGCTAGAGCAACAGCAGACAAGGGACAAAGGTCATCCAAGGGTGCTCGATTCACACCGCTAAGGAATATTTCCCCCACAAATTCATACATTACAGCATAATTATTAAGCATGGGTAACTAGGGCATTAGGGGTAGTTTGATTCCGCCAGTGAGGCTTGACGAGCCTTGTCGAGGGCAAGGCTCGTCGATATAGGCCCTAGCTGGCGCATTACGGTTAGAAAACCACTTTCTGAAACTTGCAGATTGAGCCTCGACTAGAGGCTGGCACACCCTCAATAATATCTGTCAGCAATCTTCCCCAACTTACCCAAATCATTTCGATAATCGTCATCAATTGCATAGTCGTCAATCAGGCTCCCAGCTGAGTAGATGATGGGCTTGCCCTTGTACACCTCTACGCCCTGCAATATTGTAGGATACTTGTGATTAAGAAGGAAGCGTATGCCAACTAGCTGCAAGAGTTGCTGTACAATTTCATAACAAACCACTGTGAGCACACCACCACGCAATTGTTCCCGTTTATCTGCCCCACTGCCAATGATGCAGTGACCTAGTTTTTGTAATTCTTGTTTTTGTCTATCGGTTCAGCAACCCACCTGGACGTGGTGAGCAGAATGCCCAAACACGCAGTCTGCCCCACTGCCAATGATGCAGCAACCTAGTTTTTGTAATTCTTTTTTTTGCTAATCGGTACAGCAACCCACCTGGACGTGGTGAGCAGAATGCCCAAACACACAATCTGCCCCACTGTCAATGATGCAGTGACCTAGTTTTTGTAAGGCAGGGCTGGGCTCCCAACTGCATCAGAGCAGGAGCATAACAGGATAGGTTATGATCGAACAATTATCATTCTCAAGACAACGTTACTATTATCTACAAGATGCAAAATGCGCGCATGCATCCCTGAAAATAACTTAGTTACGGGTGGTTTCGAAATGGGGGCAAGCACAACGCGCTTTGCTAGAAAGGAAGCACAGTACACGGTTGAGGGAGCTTTCATCTCAACATCCTCAATTTGTCCTAACTCATTTGTCCTAACTCCTCTTAATTTGTCCTAACTCCTCACACAGGGAGAATAGCTGCAATTTCACTCAAAATTGTTTTGTACCAAGTAATCCAAAGTAGTCCAATTTCTAAGCGCATAGGGCCTCTGGCCGTTAAATTTGTCCTCAGCACCACTGTAAACTGAGTAAGCCCCAGCCAAGTTGCTCAGGCAGAGTCCCGCATGCAATCCTAATGACACAACTTTTTCATGTCTAAATTTGACTTGCATCCATGTAGAACGTCTTGAGAGTAACAAGGGTACCAGCAACAACCTACCCTTCCTCTTACTTTGTCACAAAAGGACATTTTCTGATCTAGTTCCTGCAGCGTCTTGCCATATCACAGCTTACAAAATCGAGTAGATGCAGCTCACTCAATCGCAGTCTGGCGCGGCCTAATCAAGTCCCAATTTAGGAACAGTCACAAGCCCAGTCTTGTAGGATTTCCTCTGTATAACTACCTCCAATGAAGGATTTCCTCTGCATAAATACTTCCAATTCGGTCCCCAGTGGAGTGCAACAACCACCAGTCCAACTCCGTAGTCTGGGCCAAGAGCACTGCAATGTGCGTGATGAGCAACAGCAATATGTGATGAGCAACAGCAATACGTGATGAGCAACAGCAATACGTGATGGGCAACAGCAATATGTGATGAGCAACAGCAATACGTGATGAGCAACAGCAATACGTGAGCGTAAGAAAGCTATAAGCACAGGACATTTGCATTTGCTACAAACAATGCGGCGGTGAAGCAATTTGTGGCGCTGTAGTTGCAATTCATTCCTGTCTGATCCATTTGGTGCAAAATATGACAAGAACAGGGAGCGCTACGGGTCACACTGTTAAAAAATAGCTAGCTTTAAGTAGTGGCATTACACCAAATGCTGGTGATCACCATGAGTGCTCGAACCTGTAACCAAAAAGAGAGAACCTTTGCATGAATTATCTCTGTCAAGTGTGCAGCTCATTTCATACTTCTTTTCATGTGTGTGAACACCTCAGACCAAGCCTGCAAATCTCCTATCCGCACATAATTCTCTCTTTCTAAATAGAGGAAGGACTTTACAGTTGTTCATTGGCGGCTGCACAGTGCAAGCGCCGTCCGTGCAGGTCTGAGATTGTTTTTCTGTAAGCAGCTCCAGCTCTTGTAGTGCAGCAAAACTTATATGCGACAGTCACTCTTGCTCTTCGTCTGTGTTTCACTGATGTTTCTGCATCTTTTTAGTCCCTTGGTCCTCACAACTTGCTCTTAACTTGAGCTTTGTTTGTTCTTTTTCTTGTTCGTTTCAATCTGTTGTTCCTCTTTGACCAAGTTGTGAGGGCACTTGAGCAGTTGTATTGCATTATCCTTGGTAATAACCCCCCGTCTGCTACATCTCACAATGTCAATAAAAAAGGACCTGCGTGCGTGAGTGATCTGCTCCTGGACGTCCTCTGGCTTGAAGTTCTCGGGGTCAATGAAGTTTATGCCTGGAACCTTCAAAAGCAGTAGTTTCAAGGGCACAAGACGTTTCACTGATATTGGTTGAAGAAGGGAAATGAGTGTGTTGGTAGCACCTTTGAAACCAGCACAACAAGTCATTTATGTCCAGTCTTGCTCTTGTTGACATTTGCCTCTCCAACAGCTATGTGTGCGTATTTGGTTCATCAATAGACACATACTCGAACAACATGTCTTTCATAAGAACTTACCCTGTTGGTTGCTGACCATTGATGGTAGTGGTCTGCCATGCTGATGAAGGAAACAGGAGGGGGAGGAACGGCAGTGGGGGAGATGTCCTATTTAAATACAGAGGCAGGTGAAAAGCTTTGGTTAGAGATCAGATCCACAACAAATAGCAGTGCCAATGAGCAAGACACTGCTGAGTGCAGTGTATAACACTTGAACTCCAGTTCTAAGCGTGAAGCAAAGTTATATCACTGAAAGAGGGGGGAATCTACGCCGGCAGCAAATACCACTCCCCACATCAAATAAGGAGAGGAGCCATTTTGGAACCGGGTATTGTAAAACGTAAAACTTTTCCATCAGAGCAGGAGGCCTAAAAAAGCACAACTTTTGGAACACCAGGGTCAATTGAATAAATGACTACATATTTGAAATCCTGAGATCAAAAGCTATCAATTGATATATAAACGAGTCCGATCTGAAGGGGGGGGGGGGGGAGGGCACTTCTTCCAGGTTTTCAGTTTTCAGTTTTTGGGACCCCCCCTCCAGAATTTTACTAGGGCATTTCCACGGAATCACAAACATATCATCAGAATCCTCAAGCCCCGTCGAATGGCACCCTTTTGGGGTGCATTGGGGGGGGAGGGGCTGTGGACATGTCCAAAAGTCAGAGGCACACGCGCTCGGGTGCAGACCGCAAGGAGAGTCAAGCCAATGAAGCAGCAATTTAACCCAAGCTTACAGGACTGTGCCAGCATACAATAGTTAGTGGAACTCTGAAGAAATGGAAGCAATTGGGACTGTGCAAGCCAGTTATGGGTGCCTGGTAGGTCACATGTGCGTACATGGGCGTCCATATCTCAATTTTTAACCCACAACTCTGCAACAGTTCAGTCTCAGGTCTTGATGAGTATGCAGATGGATGCCTGCTTTAAATAGGAGCGGATTGGTACCCTTTTTGTCCATGTAGGGTTACTGCATGGGGGGTCTAGGGGTGGATGGGTGGGTCAGGGGGGTCCTGACCAGTTTTAGGGCATAGTGTACACAACTTTTTTTAGGAGAAAAGAAACGACATCAATGGGGACCAGGAGGGTTGCAGGTTTGGCCTGAAACTAGCTCCTGATGAGAGTTGGTAATGGTAGTGGAAGGGCACGTCTGGTATGGACAAGTTTAGCAGCACATTTGACAGACTACACATAGAGCTTGGAAGCAGGTTTCTTAAATCTTCAAGGATTAAAACCCGAGTCCATAAAGCTCGCTTCAATGCGTTGAGTGTTGCAGATGGTGCCACCCACGCCCCAGAGGATGGTGTGGAGAGCAGTGTAAGCTCATTACTCATTCTTTTACACACTTGCTGATATTCACAACTGCTTTCCTTCTTAGTTTGAATTTGAATTTTCATTTTTATTCTGGTTTCTTAGAAATGTGAACAGAGTTTGTAAGTAAATAACCGCCATCTCACGATGCAAACAAAATACAATCTGCCACAATTTCAAATATATACACTCAATGCGCCATTGTTTACCTACTCCTTTAGGTCGGGGGTCATGTCTGTTAGGTAATTGCGTCTACACCCTAGCGAATGTACATATACCTCACCACTGATTTGCGAATCACCGCCGCTCGTTTAGCATCAGAAAGTAAACCAGCCCCAGCGTGCGCTATGCCCATGTCGTCCAGGGTCTGTATGTACAGCAGGAGGTGGCCATGTTGCTCTATATAGAATGATAGGCAACCAGTAAAATCTTGTCAGCAATAATATTGAACTTTAGTGGCACGACATTTTATTGCGTATGCCTCATGCCACCTGGACCCAAGAAAGGCTTCCTTTTCCATCAGACTCGCCAAGCACATCAACCCAATCTCCCTTCCAGCCTGAAACAATTGGCAAACTACTAAGGTTATGTAGAATCTTCTGACATGTATGTAGGGTTGGCCAGAACCATACATTTATAGGTATATACGGTGTACATACGGTATAACTGGCACAGGAGACGCACAAGACATCACCACAAAGCAACAGCCTGCCTGCATAGTGTCACGTAACCCCTGCTCATAGTAGTCCAGGATGTGGTTGTTGGCCAGTGACAAGAAGTCAAAGCCGAGGGTGCTCAGCACGTCTGCGTTCGACTTGAGCAATCGAAAGTTAAAGGCCTGCGCATAAAACAGGTGTGGCATCAACACACACAGGGGTTCTTGTGCATCTGCATGGACGAGTTGGCGCTGCTGCGTATAGGAAATAGACGCGGATAGACGTTTACGCGAACACAATGGGTTCATTCAAGATGGTAAACAAAGACAGAATGCAAGAGAAGGTCCAAACCTTTGGGTTTTCCGCAACTTCATCGGTTACTGCAGACAAGAAAAGGAGCCACGTAAAGGTGCGTTAGAAGACCGAAATTGAACCCAATTGACATTGAGTAAAGACACAAACAAGCCTTTAAGACCCGTGAGGGTCACAGCGATGAAATTGCAAGAGAAGGCTATATATAAACGACTTACTTGCGCACTCCAGATTTGCTGCAATCACAAAAGCACGCCCTTCCTCTAGCGCTCTCAGCTTCTTGTCTGTGTGTACCAGTAGGAAAAGGACACACGCGGGAAAGGATTGGCAGCCTTTCTGTTTCAGCCAAACTGTCGCTGTGCCTCATCAAATCGCTCAAACGTGGGAAGAAAGGGGGTCCGTTGGCGGCTCATCGCTCCTATGTTTCTGTACAGAACATGTTACCTGCTAAGAACTCAGATACGTCTCCCCATACTAGTCGCTGCAGGCAGCGGTGAAACACACATGTACAAAGTTGTCATCAGTGCACAGGTCGTGTCGGCAGTCGTAAGCAAGAATAGAAGCTAATGATAACTTGGCTGTTTTTTCTGCAGGCTTTCTAATAAAAAGTACATACACAAGCACCTTGCGCTGAGGATCAAACGTAAGTCCCTTGTCCACAATCCTGTGTAGTGCGTGCATGCACATTCGATCGATAGGGCAAGATAAGAAGGAGGCATCTGTGATGCATTGGTTGAGATGCTGGCGGCTTAATAGGGAATGCAGAGGCACGCACGCCAAAGAGACGTACCTCCCCAACATGGTGTCCCCTAAAAAACAAGTAGGATTGTAAGCGACGTTGCATCATCTGATGCATGGATTGCAGGAGGCTGTTTGGTGATGGCTGGCGAAATAAAAAAAGACATACCACCCATGCAAATGCTGAGAGGCCGAGTGAGGGGGGAACCACTCCTCTTTTGTGACATGACGCAGCCTGCAAATTCTTTGTACGAGTTTCTAAATAAATTCATCACCGGCTGAACTTCGTGCGAGATCGTTGTTTTCCTCTAAATTCCTATGATTGTCTTAGAATTTTTTATACTCCAGCCATAAGTCACAAACTCCGATAGCATACGATGTTGTAAGGGAGGGTGCAACACTCACACACCACTTCATCGGCCCATGTAGCCTCAAATTAAGCCTACATGCAATCAGGTCCGCAACAAAAATCATTCAATCCACCACTCTCTCAATTATCCGATCCTCCCGCTCAGAGCTTTCTTGATTTTTCCTACACAAGTGCACACGTGCGGAGACAGCACAAATTAATGATAGGAGCAGCAAATACAAAAGAAGACAGTGACCTTAAATGGATGTTGCATTTTTATGGAGGGGAAATCAACAGGATAGTCATCATCGCTCGGACAAAGAAATTTTTTTGCAAAGAAACAGGTAACGTACGCCAAAGCTACAAAACATACTTTACATTGTACATAACATCAAATCAGCCCTTTTTACTCATCTCTACACCCAACGAAAAGAATCTAACGCAGATTGGTTTGGGGACTTGTTGCAGATATTTGATATCCTTGTCTTGAGTCCCCCTTCATTACAAATACGGTCACAGCAAAAAAACGTTGCTCAGGTCGAGCTTCTCCTGCTCAGCCAAGCAATTGGAGCCGCCACAGCAAGTAGGAGGAGCGAGTAGCGGGTCATAGGCGGAATGAGCAGCGCCAAACCTCGAGCCGAGGCCCAATAACCGGTTGGAAAAGTGCCGATGACAGAATTGTTGAAGCTGAAAACTTTAAGGTGTTCCTCCAAAATCTGTGTGTGATTGTGAGTGTGTGTGTATGTGAGTGTGTGTGTGAGTGTGTGTGTGTGTGTGTGTGACAAAGTGTTGCAATCAGCAATTTAGTGCAGGAGAAAAGGGGAGAAAAGGTCCTCAAGCTTCACACTCTTTGCACGTAAAAGCAAAGGATGTGACATAGGTTGCCTGCTATCACCGGACTGAAAAATCCCCCGCTTATTCAATTCTTAAGGTTTGCCGAACGCTTGTCAACACCATTACTTATTAAAATGAAATGGCTGCAGGATATTGATCACTTTGATACTGTTGTGCCGTTTCCTGCTGATTACGTTTTAAGACTGTCAGAGCAAATCGTTGAATACGACACCGGAATAGCAAGAGGATCGTGGCTTTTGCTGATCAAGTTCCCAAGACTGTGTGCAATTTCTCTTTCACTTATCATTGCAGCGGAGAGGTTGGGAAAGCAGTAAATAGAACCTTGCCCAACCCTCGAGACACACCACGCTCCTAAGCGTTTTGCTGCAAACTTGATCATTTCTTGCAAACGCAGCAGGGAGGCGACGAACGATTTGATCGCTGGCGCTCAGCATCAACTCTCACGCTACCCAGGCTGTCTATGCGAATCAACCGACCGCTTAACGTTGCAGTGGGACAGAGTGGGGAGGGAGGCAAAGAACACAACGTGCCTGCTGTCGCTCTGCCTCACTGATCACGTCTCCAAGGCTGTCCATGCGCTGCTTCAGCTTGGCCTTCAGCTCCGCAGCACCACCAGCCCCCTGGCAGGTGAGGAACACACAAGATCCAGTGAGCAATCGCGCTTGATGATGATGCACAATTTTAGTGTGCTTCACAGGACGACCTGCTGCTCGGGCGCAAACAAGGTGTGCACGTGTTCTGCTAGGGCGCAAATGAAGTGTGCACTGCTGCTAGAGCATGAGCAGAGTGTGCATTGCTTTTAGAGCATGAGCAGAGTGTGCATTGCTTTAGAGCATGACTTAATTGTAAGTTTGTACGTCCAAGGTAAATAGTCGCATGCGTCAGCTCATTGCCTCCTGCAACCTGTGCTGGTGCATACACACACACTCATACACACGCACACGCACACGCACACAGACACAACAAAGAAATGTATAGGGTTTTACAAAACGTCCAGGGTTTTACAAAAAAATTCAGCTTATGTTACCACTGGCGTACTGCAGGTAAGGAGCATAAATAAAAAACAAAGCATGGTCCTGGGGTGGGAAAAGGCCGAGCTGAAGAAGCATTTGCCCATGGTGTAGTACAAACATTTGCGCTGCAGTACAAATATTTGTGCATTTGCCCATGGTGCAGTACAAAGCTTTGCGCTTTTGCCCATGGTGCAGTACAAAGCTTTGCGCTGCTGCCCATGGTGCAGTACAAAGCTTTGTGCATTTGCCCATGATGCAGTACAAATATTTGCGCTTTTGCCCATGGTGCAGTACAAAGCTTTGCGCATTTGCCCATGGTGCAGTACAAAGCTTTGCGCTGTTGCCCACAAACACATGCCAGGCCATGTTCAAGTTTCCACTAACAAGAAGCACCTCCTGCCCTTTGCATGGATTCTAGTTCTTCTAAATCTCCTACATTATCTTTCTATCACCACAGTCACCTCTTTTCTCTTTGAGCTTACCTTTTGCCTCTCTTCTCTTTGTTTGAGCAGTTGTGTGAAAACCCTAACCTTCCTTGAAAGCAATCCACTACATCTTTGCAATGCAAGTGATATAAAACTAACCAGTCTGCAAATGTGTGCCACGTCTACTAAGCACCTCAATTCAAGTCAGCACGACTAGTTACAGCTTAATTGTTGGGTAAAAGCCACTGCAAAGATAAAATGGGAAGCACTCCATGTCGTACGCAAAAGAACTAAACAATACGTCAGCAAACTCAAAACGATACAAAGGATTACACGTACCGCATCATACTCAAAATGATACAAATGATTACACGTACCGCATCATACTCAAAGGCTTTTGTGCCCATCCCTGGGGGAAGGTGCATTTGGTAACGTGCCATCCGCGCGATGAGCTGCCCGCCTGAGGCCATTCCAATGTACTGCACACAGAAATAGGGTGTAATGTGGGGAGTGTTCAAATGGAATCAATCACAGATGAGCAGTAAGTAATTTGTGACGCGTCACTTACGCATGCAACACAGAGGCAGGAGGAGCCAAAATAATCGATGTGCTCGATGAATGACGTGCTCAATGAATGACGTGCTTGATGAATGATGTGCTTGATGAACGATATGCGTGATGAATGACATGCTTGATGAATGACGTGCTTGATGAATGACGTGCAGGAAGCTTTGACATTGAGTTTGCTGTTAGCTAGAGGAAGCATATAGCAGTGAGGCGCTTTGTAGGCGCTGGTACTCGAAAGCTCTTGTCCGAAATTGTGATAGGAAGGAGCAAAGGAAGGAGATAAATACATTTCAGGGATATTTTCTCTGATCGTAAAGAGGCGAAATGTTTAAAAAGGGAAGGGGCACACAGATTAAAGAGAGAAACAATTCAATTTCAAATAGAGGCAATGTTGTAGATTGTTTGTTGCTTAGTTCTTGACCAACCCAAACCCTTATGGTGTCCTATTTAAATAAGACTGTTGAAATTGCTGCATGGGGTATGCATAGATGCATGTTCTCAAAGTACATACACACACACTACCAACCTGCGTGTATGCATGAATAAGAAGCAAGTGAGGCTTGGCCTGCAGCCCTTTCAAATATTTGCAGTAGTCAAGCACTGCTTGGGTGGGCTTCGTCTTGCTCTTCCATTCTGGCCTACAAGCGCAAAAAAATTGCACAGAAAGAAGAATAGGACGGAAACAAGCCAATCTCATGATCAAGTGTAGTCTGTATGGCCCTTGAAGCATTTCTCTGCTCATGCTTGCTTATGAAATCAATCTGTTTATTGGGTACAACACAATACCATGAAAGTAGACGCCACATTACTCTAAAACACCGAAAGTGGACGCCACATCACCCAAAAAAACAGGATGCAGTCTTTGTTCCCAGCTGAGTTTGATAGCACGGAGCTTAACATCTTAAACATATCGCAGGCCAGTATGCAACAACAGAATAAAAACACCAGCAGGCAGGCAAACTGGCACCGTATTGTTGGCATACTAGCTTGCTTATAAATATGACACACCCCAGGAAGAAATGCAGGTCCTCTCGGTAACGCTCAGCCCTGAACAGGGTGGTCGGGGATAGCACCTCAGAAAATGGGTACAGCTCTGCGATTTTAGCAACACGTGTGTGCACAGATCGATGCCAGTGCACAGATGTGAATATATATCTATATGTGCACGCATAAATCTTAGCATGAAACTAACCTGCAATGCATTCACGTGCCTTTCCTTGCAGAGGACAACTGCGTGACTTTCAAAGTGCCTAAACAGCTGAGTTGATCACACGCGTTTGTGTTGTCGTGTGCCTTTCTCTGTCCCTTTGCAGCATGCATGCATGTCTGTGGGTGTCGATGTCAACGCACCCTCTCTGCTTTTTAGAGCCCCAGGGAGTAACTCCTCCAAGCAAGCAAATATATGCATGAAGCAACTGCGAGCAAGAGAGCACATTGCGGAAGTGAGGAAGTAATTAATTGTGCCAGAGGGATTTTGAGGATGTTGCAAAGTTGTTAGATAGGACCTAACAGAGTTCTCACCTGATAGCCCTGCCATACAGCTCTCTGTCAGTGAAGACAACAACAATGCGTGCATTCACCAAGGCGCCACTGATTCCATGGGCTTTCTGTGTAGATGGATGGGTGCGCTCCAAAGCATGTGCTCATGTTTGTGTGTGTTTGTGTGTTTGTGTGTTTGTGTGTGTGTGTGTGTGCAGGCGTGTGTGTGTGTGTGTGTCCTTGTGTGTGTATGTGTGTGTGTTTGCGTGCGTGTGTGAGTATGTCAGTATGTATGTGTGTGTCAGTGTCAGTGCATGTATATGTTATCTGTGTGTGTGTGTGTGTGCGCTTGTGTGCGTGCGTGCATGTGTGTGTGTGTGTGTGTGTGTGTGTGTGTGTGTGTGTGTCTAGGCACGCACAGGTGTGCATTAAGCATCCTTACCACATATGTGGCCATGCAGGTGCACTGGCTGTGTGCAAGTGTACATCTATTTATACGTTACTATGTCAAAACATAGGCACCTTTGACGTTGCCCTCAGGTCCTCGGTCAGTGTGTTGTTTTTCTTCATTTCAATCAGTTTGAGCTAATAAGCCACAAACCTGTATAGCTTTTAATGTGAATCTTTGTAGTGTGAATGAGATTGGTTAATTCATCAGGTAATAGCAGAGCATGCAAAACATCCCGGGGATTTACCAATCTGTCTTCTGATGGGTCACCTACGTACATTGCTCTCTGTCGCCTGGCGTAGCGTGCACATTGTACAACAGCCTTGGCAGGCTGGCGGTTTCATCCATTATTGGGCACTGCATCCATTGGTGGTGTAGAGCACAAATTCACATCCTTTTCCATTGGTGGTGGAACACTATCTGCAACCTTTTTCTCTCCTAGCCTCTGAACCGGCTTCACTCCTGACCATTCCTTGAGCCCTGCTGTACAGGCACTGACCAGCCTGAGGTGCAAAGGTACATATGAACGTGGCTCATGCACGGTTCATGCGTGAATGAGTATTGGTCGAATTTGTGTCACTACTGTTTACTGCGTGTGTCTGTGATCTTTTGTGTGTTGGTGCTCTTGTCTACCGTGCTTGATGAGGGAAGAAAGGGAGAGAGAGTGTGCACGCGTTGGGTGTTGCTGCTTTTTCATTTGGTGCACCTAACCACTGCTTTTGCGTACAGCAAATTGCAGGATGTTATTCGTTTGCTTCATTTCAGCTGGCATTTCTGTTCTGTGGCATTTCAGCTGGCATTGATTCTGTTGTTCACACCTCAAAGCAAGTTGTGGATGAGCTTAAATAGTAGCCAAGCGAACAGCGAGAAAGATTACTTTTACCCTCACCAACTGACGAGTAGAGATGGTCAGAACCATATACCGGTGTATGATCAGGTATGATAGTGATTTTTAGCTGGGAAATGCTGTGTGTGTATGTATACGGTTTTGGCCGACCCTACAATTGAGCCAATGCTTACCAGGGCAAGGTATTTTGTGTTGTTCTTCAATGGTGTGCTTGTTTTCATTTCTTTGCACAAGGTGGTTCAGGCTGTTTTGGGTCTGCAACGTTGTTCAAGTGCCTGCTGGACTGCCGAATTACTAAACCCTTTTGAAGGACTGCATGGGTGATTTGTATGTACAATCTGTTTCAAGTGGTCCTGTTCCCATGCAAGGATTTGCTGCGGATTTCAGCTTAGGATGAGAGGTTCTTGGAAGGACGCCGATTGGTGGACCCTAACGTGCACAACATCAAATTAGCCACTTGTTGTTCTTGGTTTGCCATCCTTTTTTCTAGCAACGACGTATATATGCCTGCTGCTGTGCCATACTACCTTGTTTCATCTTAATCGGTCCAAACGTGTTCTGCGTGGCGTCAGTAGGTTCTGTGTTTGCATGCGCACACTTAAGGGGGGGGGGGGAAGCAGCAGGCTGTCAGGCAGGTTTCAGAATTGTGACCTATAGCAAAGGTGAATTGTTAAAAGCAAGGTACACGTTTAGTAATTATGACCAGGGACCTAGCAAAGATGAATTAATCAGAGCAAGATACACGCTCATTTATGTCGCCAAGATGTCAAGATCTGCAAAAAGTGAGGAAGTACGATTTGTACATCTTTTTATCATTAGTCATGCAGCAAACATTCCAAATTGTTCCTCTTTCATACAAGCAGTGTAATATTGCGGAACTCAACTGCTTCAGGGGAGTGGACCCAGCACAGAAGTGAAGAACTTTGCATCGCTGTGGTCCCTTAGTATGCTTCTCCCAATTCTCTGTCTCCACACCGGTGCGCTCTGCTCATACTTGTATGCGTGTCTATCTCTGCCGGTGCTACTCATCATTGGTTGTCTGCCACACCGCTGTGTCCCTTCCCGGAGCTGGGACCGTTTACTCAGACATTCTCGGTCTCATTGTGTTAAATGTTAATGTGACTAAACAAACAAATAGAATCAGAGACCTTAAGGAGGTACAGGGTCTCTTAAGGATCCTCTCTATGATACCTCTTGAATTGCTCACATAGCATGTCGTCAATTGGTTACCAAAACCATCAAGTCCAGTTTATAAGGTTATCAATCAGACTGGCACATCCAGTTCATTGCGCAAGAGGTACAGACATGATCGATTGTCAAATTGTCACACGATTTGTCACCGCCACTGATTGTGCTTGACAACTGTATGCCTCCGTAACACCAAAATGACTCGAGGGGGGGAAGGGAGTATTAGTAGTTGAAGTGCTGTGTCCTATACTATGCAGTGACGGTGATTTGATCTGACAGGCTGGTCGATTACAGCACTTCTTGTGTGCTTGAAAAGTAGGGTTTACGCTGCAGCCAATCGACACGCATTACATGACTCTTTCATTTTTCTGCTGTGCAATCTCAGTGCTGGAAAAAGAAAGGCACAACAGCGTCTTTTCTCAGAGGGGGTCAACGGAGCAAATGTCCTGGAATGTGAATACTTTGATGCAGACCATGTTTGATGAACATAACTAGATGGTCCACAAAGTTTGGGGTCAATTGGACCACCCCAGTGGTCTGGGTGGGATTCTCGTTCAACTTTTGGCACTGAGTATTCACATTTTAGGCCACCACTCCCCAACCAGAGCCTCTTTTCATCCCAAAACAAGATGGCAACACTTCCTTTATGATACTACATCATCCTGGGTTTTAAAGAGCAGATTTGGTGAAGGTTGGTTTTCCACCTTTTTGGCACCCCTTTTGTTGATTGTTTGTCAGGGAAATGGGCCAAAATGGAGTATCTGACCAACTACTGGGTCGTTTTGCCCCAATTTTGTTGCAATGGTATTCTTTATTGAGATATAGACGATTCATATAAACATGACACAAATCAGGTCAGTGGGTGGTGAGCTATGAGAGAATGGTGGTGAAAATAGGGTTCACGCCGCAGGCAAACAGACATTTTTGCCCCAACTGGCAACATTCAAGCTCAAGTGCTACCAGCAGCTACCTTTGGGTACTGAGCTTGATTGTTGCCAGCTGGGGCGCCCATACTCAATTCACAATTCAAAAGTACTCCTTTTTCAGGCCTTCGTTGACCCCCTCTGGTCTTTTCCCTGTAGGGACATTAGAAGGCGTATCCAATACCGGCCTCAGATACACCTCCCCTAGAACCATCTGCAACCCAACCTTTTTATGCTCAAGAAGTCAATTTTTGCTTACAAACACATTGTTCCTCAGTAAGTGGTCTCTAAACGCTCTAAAAAACGTTTATAAAAAACGCTAATGATAAACGCCACACACAAGGCTTCCCTCCCAAAGCTGTATGAAGCTAGAGCGGCCTACATATATAAGCCAGATGGCAAATGCATAGGCATGATGACTCCTGAGCGCTTCCACCTTTTAAGAGAGAGGTTCCATGAAACTCAGAAAAACGGACTACGCAGATATATGTCTTCTCCAGTTCAATGCCTAGCCTCAGAAATTGCGGGTCTGCTTCAAGACCACCAAGCACGCCTCAAAACCCCTAAGGTAAGCCAACTAACATTAGAATCCTACTCCCGTATCCTACCCCAACACATCAGTGCAGCACTACAACAATGCGCCATGGTCTCAAAAGAAAAAATGGCGTCTGCTCTAGACTTTGATCCTGGGAACTCCTCCTATTGGAGCAAACGTCACGGTGACGTTGTCTTTGGTGCCAATTACAATGCATTTGCCACCAAGTTTACAGGTTTCTCAATCTGCCAACCAGTGTTTGATGACTGAAAATTGCTCAAGTGCGTGCAACACTCCCTACGATCTGCGATGTGTAGCGAGCTACCAACCGCCACCTTCTTATTTCTACCCAACTGGCAAAACAAGAGCATCAATGCCTACAGAGCATTGGTGCGAGATAATCCAAAATACTGCACCACGCTTGGCTTCATCCCCAAGACAAAACTTACATATGCAATGCCAACCTTGTGGAAGGATGTACAACGCAATTTCTCCAACCACACCTGGAGCATGGATATTATTGCTGTCTGGAACAAAGAAGCAAAACAGCGTTTAGCTGATGGCTTGCCAAATTGGCTGCAAACACTGCAAAGGAGTATCCCAGAAGCAGTTTGGGAAAAAAATCAGTACCTCGCAAGAGAGGACACAGACCACATCACCAACCATGTTTGCCCCCAGTACTTCAAATCAAAAAGAGAGGACGTCACTGGCCAGGAAAGAGGCCAAAACACTAACGTTCACCTCCAACCATGGGACGATAAGCAGTTTGTATTGAAGTGCCCCAATCGGAAATTATGGGCATACACGGACGGAAGCTGCGTAGGCAAGGCCGAAAACTTTATAGGCGCAGGGGTAAACTGCCCTCAAACCAAAGCTGAATGTCATGTGGACTCAGGAGGCGTGGGAATGACAAACATCATCAATAGAGCTGAGCTCACAGGGATTGCAGCAGCGCTTACCAATAAGTATACCAAAATTGCAACGGACAGTGCATGCTCCCTAAGCCAAATTAGAAAACAGCTACTCTTCCCTGAAATGCAACGAGCCCATATACACTCAAATCTGCTAGAACAAATTGTATCTATGATTTATGCTTCACCATACTAACCTATCTGCTTCTATAAAGTGAAAGCCCATAGTGGCATTGCCGGATATGAATGTGCAGATGCAGTTGCCAAACACTCTGCCTTACATGACGGAGGTCATGACATGCACTCTCAGCCTCCAACTCCAGACGGTAATGCATACACACACCTTAACTGGCTTCCGGCTAAAGACACCGATGAGAATCCCAGCAGAAGAGGGGCAATTACACCAAGGCTTTGTGCATTCTCTGATCTAAAGGCCAAGCTGAAAACAGAAATGTGCAAATCACACAGACTGGGGAGTGCCAAAACAAACACAGGGTATAACAACTACTGGAAGGACCTTAGACCTTTAGTCAATAAAAAAGCCACAAATGCTTTATGGAACAAAAGCTATCTCAAATTCTACGAAAAGCGTAATGTTATTGGGTACCGCACTGGTACAGTTTTTAATCAAAATTTCTCTCCCAATGCAAACTGCCCCATCTGCCCTTGCACTGATAGTGCGCTTCACACACTCTCAGGTTGCCAACACACTAAAATGAGGAACATGATTATAAAACGCCATAATACGGCAAGTGTGCTGATTGTTTAAGCCTTACATAAGGGACCATGCAGTGCCAACCAAATTGCCTACACTGACAAAGGCAGCGCAGATAAACTATCAGAGCAAGGCCTAGATATGAGAAACACTGCCAACAAAATACTGCCCTCTTGGTTGCTACCAAAACTAACAGCACATGCTTTAAAAGCCTCTTCTCGTCCTGACGCCATCCTATTCATACCTAGCACTGTGTGCTCCTCTCGCGTAACCACCCGCAATCCAAACTCTCAACAGCTTGCTAAAGACAAAAAATTGTATCCAAACCAGTGGGAGGTTCACCTGATTGAGTTTATAATCTGTGAAGACACCAGGCCTGATCCCCAACTTCAAAAAGCTAAAGCACAGCACAGCATGCTTATGGCCAACCTTAACAGACAAGGATCTAGGGAAATTAAGCTTCACGTAATCCCCGTTGGAGCTATGGGGACTATCTACAAAGATTATACAGACAAACCTATGGCAGATCTTAATCTGGATTACCATAAGCTTAAAAGACTGACACACAAACTGAATGAACACTCCATCAGACATGCATCTGCACTCATAAAAACAAAATATGCACTGCAATATAACACAAGCAACAACAGTCAAGGATTGGGTCTGGGTGCTACAGCACACACAATCCCCCTGACCCACATGAGTTCCTTTTATTTGTTTGCACGGTGGGGGGTTGCCTAGTGTGGGCACCTAAGTAACCCCTTCCCTCAATCATGCTGGCTGTGTCTTCAATACCAGCGGAGTCTTTTCTTTTCTTTTCCTTTCCTTTTCTTTCTAAACGCTTTTGCTGAAACAAGGCTTTTCATGTTTCTTCTCTTGCCTGAATTAGCCATAAATTGTTTTCCCTAACTCATGCTCAGCAATGTGTATATTCCATGGCATAACTGTACTCTGAGAGGCCTATGAGTTAAATTCGGTGATGAGGAAGGGGCTTTCTTCTCTGCTAACACCCAAGTGCTCCTTCCCTCAATCGTGCTGGACGTGTTATAATTGGCAAAGCCTTTTCTTTTCTTTTTAATAATCAGTTGATATATTTTAAGTTCCTTTCTTAGCTGCACTGTCAAAAAGCCTCGCGTTATCAACGCGTTTCTGAGCTTCAGAAACGCGTTTCTGAACCAGAAGCGTGAACGCGAACATTTTGAGGCATTCCAAACGGTCCTGTAAGGCCTTTGTTTTGGCGACGATGGCTTGTTTTGGGCGTGTTATATTATGTTTTAATTAATTGGAAGCAGATGGGAGCTGTTTGGGCCGGATTCCGGGAAGCGCATTTTCACCGCGTTTCTGAGATTCAGAAGCGCGTTTCTGCTGTTCAAAGGTCTTGTTTCCCAATCCTGCCGCTATAACTACAGGAGTGTTGTCCTAAGAATGTGCTTGCAGCCTCCAAAACAAAGCAGGAGGCAATTTGTACCTGTTGCACATTCACCCCCCAGAAGCGCGTTTATGATGATATTAAGCGCGCTTCTGAGGCTTATAAGCGCCGGGAAAAACGGGAAAAACATGTTCATAAGCGTCAAAAGCAGTGTTGCCAATTGGCAAGCGCGCTTGTGAATCTCATAAGCGGGCTCATCAGGGTGATGCTGTGCTTACAGGAAAAGGAATCATTGTTTAAACAAATTTGTTCAGCACTTCGCATTTTTGTGAATTACACCACTCGCGCGCAGGGACATTGAAATTAATCAATGGTTCTCCCTTAGAAGATTTGTATTGCACGCTTTATTTCAGTGTTGACCAGCTTGCCACCGCTCCCTTTTCACTCCCTCTCCACTCCCTCTCCACTCCCTCTCCACTCCCTCCTTCCTGGATGTGCGAATATCACCACCAGGCCGCTCCTATGGGCATTATTGCTGTGAGGCCCTGGCGCGTGGTTTGGGTAACTGCAAACATGCAGTGCGCAGTCCCCCTCTCCCTCCTGTTCTCCTTCCTTGCCCCTCCTGCCATGTTGCGCACTGCTGTTGCTTTGCACACAGAGAGGAGCAGGAGCACAGCCTCGGCAGCAGGACGTGCGGGCCTCTTCCAATTGCTCTCTTGAGAGCAAATCTTCAGCTTTCTCCTCTTCTGATCCTATGCTCCCTCCTGCTCTGCGCTATCTCCCACAGCATGGACGCTATGAGCATTCGCTGCAGGTGTGCGTGCAGGGGTCTGGCGTGGGGCAGGAGAGAGAGCCTTTGCAGCTGGCATTTCCCGCGCCACAAATACGCTTCTTAACCCATTAAAATGCCGATTATATTTTTAGAAACGCGCTCATCACACTCATGAACGCGCTTATGAGTCCCAAAAGCGCGCGTTTCTGACTCAAAAACGCGCGTTTCTGACTCAAAAGCGCGCGCTTATCAGCCGTTGTTAGCGTGCAGAGCGCGAGAGTTCAGAAACGCGTTTCTGAAGCTCAGAAACGCGTTGACAACGCGAGGCTTTTTGACAGTGTACGCACACGTCACTTCATCAAATTGGACCCAACCTAGCTTGGATTGACCCAATACAAAAGGTTGCAACCCAAGAACGAGACATTTTATGTAAAACTTCAATGACGTTGAGGCCCCAGTGTGTTTTTCTCACCTTTTCTTTTTCAAATCTCATATATGCTGGAGAAATAGCCGCTATAATCAAAGTTTGCATAGTTTTGTGTTACAGTTCCTATAGTTTCAAATCCAACCTCATAGTTTTGGTCCCCTAACCCCCTAATCCTAATCCTAATCCTAACCCTAACCCTAACCCTTACCCTAACCCTAAACCCTAAAACTATGGCCCCAACCCCCAAAACTTTGAGGCTGAATGAAAAACTGTAGCCAAAACTATAAGAACTATAGGTATAGCGGCTGTAATAGATATGCTGAAGTTATCGTGCTTATTCAATGTTTTGAACAAGCTATTATGAAAAGTCCGCCGCCATTCCTTTTTAGAGAAGTATAATGCAGCCCATCCTCTAGAAGATGCATACACTCCATTAGATCCATGATGACAAATATTACACACCTGCTGAGTTCTCTGCTTGCAGAAAAACTCCGATTCTAGCAGGCAAGTGACTAGTGAGATGCTCTCTCGCATGCAGGTGCATGCTTCCCTTCTTGTCCATCTTTATCACATCTGAGTCTTTAGGGGCAAGTCTAGATAAATCTGTGGTTTCCAGAATGAGGAGGTTGATTAGAAACCAGTGGAACAGAGTTGATGCCGCCGCTCTAGCAGCTCCATAACCCGCAGCAGCTCCCAGATGAAAAGGCAGGCCTCCTACTGCGGCAATGGCAGCCCGCCGCACTGCAACAGAGCTAGCCAGCATGGGCGTAGCAGGCTGTCCACGAAGCCAAGCATCACGAGCTCCCGCCCCCTCAACCCCCCAATTGGAGGAGGAGATGAGGTTGTGCCCAAAGACACAGCGTCCTTTATCCCATTATTATATCTGTATTAACCTGTGAACGAGCCGTAAAAGAACATAGGAGGCATTTGCTGTAATATTCAGGCAATTCTTAAGGTGGTGGCGCAGGCCTCTGCCTTTCAACTACAACCTGATCCCTATTGCACACCTTTAATTCCTCTGTGTATTCATCGACCTCAAACAGGTCGTTGTTTGGATCTGCATCCATCCGGTGGTGTGAGAGCAATCAAAATATGCTGAGTTCACTGTGTAACCCTTGAACTCCATTTCTTGGAGTGAAGCAAATTAATCGACATCACTTCTATCACTCTTGCTTTTCATCTGTGTTCCTCTCAAATCTTCTTCTTCACTATTTAATTTCCACCTGCTCTTCCCCGTTGATTAAGTTGAACGTATTTTTTCTCTTTTCCTTCTAGCCTGGGCAGCTGTGAGGACCTAGGTTTTTAGCAGTTGTGACAAGTCCTTGTAAAATATCCACCGCCATCTCATGATGTAAACGTAATAGAAACTTCCAACGCCTCTCACGATGCAAATAGAATAGAAAAACCCCGGGCCTGGGGTCTAATAATTCATGCCGGCACATGCAAGCAGTGTGTACAATCGCATTTGTTTCCCAAACATGAAGGCAATATCCCAATTCAGAAAATCAATTGCGATGACTCACATAACCCATGCGAAATAATAACAGCAGTCTGTCCTCCGTCACTTCCGACGAGCAGTGGCACTGGAGCACGCGAAATGACTTTTCTTGATTTTTTATTTACATGAAGGCAATTTTGCAATTTTTGATCTACATAAAGGCAATATCCCAATTCAGAAAAGCAACTGCGATGACTCACATAACCCATGCGAAAGAATAACAGCAGTCTGTGAGCAGTGGCACTGGAGCACGCGATATGACTATTCTTGATTTTTTATTTACATGAAGGCAATTTTGCAATTTTTGATTTACATAAAGGCAATATCCCAAATCAGAAAAGCAACTGTGATGACTCACATAACCCATGCGAAAGAATAACAGCAGTCTGTCGAGCAGTGGCACTGGAGCACGCGAAATGACTATTCTTAATTTATTTCTCATTCAATTCTATTGAAATTTTATTTTTTGTTTTGTGACAGAAGAGAGTGGAAACACAATTTTAGGCCCACACCTCGGAATTGACAAAACAAAAAATAGTAGCAGATCGTTTTCGGGTAGGGGGGCTTTATTATCTGTGCTCATTCAACTAGAGTACTTGTGGCTTGGAGCATGCATGCTGAACGACGTGTGTGCACAGCATGGCACAAGTTTTTGGCGACCTCCGTCAGTGTCAGCAACCTCCTGTCATATTTTCTGCAGGCCTGAGATTAATGCAAGATACAGCTGATGCTTTAGCTGCAAGTGAGCACGCAAAGCTTTTTGACTCACATTATGAGAGCTCTCCGCCAGATTTGGCGAGGCTTGGGGTTGAACGGATTTGGCGGGGCTGCTTGTTAC
>Ga0307974_1000308_pt1 | contig 28861 bp, 32 predicted proteins | sample OrgLakmetagen784_FD_201812 | JGI IMG/M metagenome (GOLD analysis project Ga0307974, IMG submission 201812) | Saline water microbial communities from Organic Lake, Antarctica - #784 | ecosystem: Environmental > Aquatic > Non-marine Saline and Alkaline > Saline | place: Antarctica: Organic Lake... | reverse complement strand
CCACGTGAAGAGGAGACGGCGAGGCTGGTCTCCTGATAACCATGCATAACCAACACAGGTCGCCAGACCCGACAAAAATTGAGAGAGCCACTGCAACGAGCACAGTGGCTCTATTTATTTTATTTTTTCTTATTAGAGAGCCCGTAGATACTCCCGCACAGACCCGAAGATATCTGTGATGATAAAGCCCAAAGACACTCTATGCCATTGCCCGAAGATACAGTGGACACTGCTCGAAGATACAGTGTGCGAGGCCCAAAGTTACTCTGCGATTGCGAACTCGACCCATCAGGCCAGTATCAATGCGACCCCTCAGATCTCAGATCACATAGGCCCCTCAGGCCAAATGGAACAGCGTCCTGCTCCCGCCCACTCGATGGTGCTCCTAGGTGAGAGACCACCAATAACATTGCAGTTTGCTTGTTTGACCCATAGCTTCCACGCACCGGCCGCTGTCCACTCAGCCAAAGACTCGATACCGATGTTACGAAGTGCGTAGCGTACTATAGTTAACCAACGGCTAAGGCAGTAGGGTGGGTGTATTTCTACTTATATTAAGAACTGCCTTCTGGAGTCGAACCAGCTTCACTGGTCACCGTTGGACTAACCTCCAGTTAGTTGGTTTTCTCAAGGGACGTGTACACACGTAACAACGGTTCGTCCATGCCACTGATTTAGCATGACAGGCTAGGGGAATATAGAGTGGCTCCTTAACCTTAAATAATGTGGGGAGTGGTTTTTCACTGCCTACGTAGTGCATAGTTTTTTCTTTTCTTTTACTTCAGGGGCTGAGCTATCACAAACAAGTACAAGCAGCCTTGTTGGCTTGTCTAATTCTTGGGCTATTAACTTCTCGCCTTTTCTTCTCCAAACTTAATCCTTTCATTGTTCACCTCTTTTTCTTGTTTCTCTTAGATGTTTCCCCTTTTGTTTAGGTAGGCATGGTTACAGGCTTTTATCTAAGCTTCCGCTTGCCCCTGAGCATACAGCGATGTAATCTTATTTTACTTTATTTTGCGATAAAGGCATTATATTTAGTACTTGTTTCAGGACAAGGAGCCATTATCCATTATACAAGAAGCACCTCTCCTTGAATCATCTGTGGAGTGATGGTAATGGTTTATGGTTCCCTGCCGCAATGCTTTTTACAGAAATACACGCCAGGAATAAGTAAGGAAGGCTACACTGTCAGTGATTGAGTGAAGGAGCATTTCAATGCCAGGTTGAAATCAACCGCCTCAACCGCACTTCAACTGATTCCTGTTTTGTCGGACGAGGAACACACTTGTGCTCAACAAGCAACGAAGAAGGGGACACATTGTACAAATAATACACTGGTAAGTCTTGCTTGCGTTAGTTTTTACTATTAGCTACTATCACTGCCAGTCCTTAATTAGGGTTTGCCATGGAGATCCTACTTTTCACTGCACGTATCAGCCGAGCAGTATGGCTGAAGCTCCCCCCATATAATTCTAAATCTAATTCACTATAGGGATGAAATAGAGATCATGGCTGTCAGATGTTGACCATGCTGGATGACTCGACATCCCTAGTACATGTAGTCCTGTCCACCAACTGCCGTCCAGCTCTTGAACGTGTGCAGATGCGTGCACAGCCGCTCCATTGCGGGCGAGGAGTTTGACGACACCATCAGGCCATGCACCTCCAAGCCTTTCTCCGTGTGCATGTGGTCGATGATGTTGGTGACGGACTCGCCCGGGAATGGAATCTCTCCGTCGGTCACCATGAGGATGTCCGCCTGGGGTGGGGAGGCAACACACTATAACTGAACAAGGATGTGACACTGTACCTGAACAAGATGTGACACCTGGCATGGTAAAGGCATCACACTAGAACCGAACAAGATGTACCTGTATATAATTAATGTTCCTGTCTCTTAATTAATGTGGGAAGTGTTCTCTTCTACTGCCCTCTGGCGTACAGTAATTAACACACTGCCCCTGTAACCAAGATAATTCCTGGCAAACTGCATTCCTCGCAGACTTTTCCCTCGGCCTTACATCACCGAAAAGTCAAGGTGCGCATTGCTTGACCTTTCCCGCCCTCTGTGTTCCATACCACATATGAGTCAAGCGAGGTTCCTTGACTTTCTACTCCTGGCTTTGACAAAGCGCTGAATTTCTACTACAAAGCACCGACTTTCTACTCCTGGCTTTGACAGTGCGCCGACTTGCCACTGCCTAGCTTTGACAAAGCACGACGCAGTGTTGAGCTTGAACGCACCTGCTCCCACCCCTCTTGGCCCAATCGGTCTAAACTGAGCATCAGCGGGGCATCCACATCGGTGCCGCCAGAAAAGGAGCACAACAGAAACTCAAGTAGGTGATCCAGGGAGCTAGCTTTGATACGCAGGTCCAGCTCTTGGACTTCACCTGCAAGTGTGTGTATGTGCGTGTGTGTGTGTGTGTGTGTGCGTGTGTGTGTGTATGTGTGTGTGTGTTTTTTTGTGTTTGTGTGTGGGTGTGTGGGGGTGTGTGTGTGTGCGCGTGTGTGTGTGTGTGTGTGTGTGTGTGTGTGTGTGTGTGTGTGTGTGTGTGTGTGTGTGTGTGTGTGCATTTGTGTGTGTGCATGCGAAAGACACCAGTGCAGATCAACCTGCGGTGACTCGTTTGGCCTGTGTCCAATGCCAAAAAGGTAACAGAAGGGTTAAGATGTATGTGTGAATGTGAGTGACACTTGCTGCGCCTCGTTGGCCTGTGTACAGTTCTGGAATGTTGCAGAAGGGTTAACACGGGAGGGAAGGGGCAGCAGCGAGCTGGCATGCTCACACGAGCTCACGTTTGAAGACTTAGAATGTCCACAAAGCATCCATGTTGCAGCGTGCGCGCAGTTTACCTCAACGAAGCACAGACACACCCACGCTACGTGCTTTTAAAAAGAGGCTTCCCAGAAACGATCCGTGTGGTTTCGTAGCAGGCACGGCTGCATCCAGCAACCCAGTGACACATTAAAGGATGACTGCCAGCTGCCAGCCAGTAGAAATTATTGTGATTATGTGAAGCGTTACCAAATTGTAAACAAGCTGTTGTCAACAAAACAAAGTAAGGCGCTCCAAACGAGACTCGTGAGTCTGGTAGATTTCCACCAGCGCCTGCCGAATAGCCTGACCTCTTTTTCTGCAAATTCAAACCCTCACCCTTGATGAATGCAGGGAATGCTGTACACTGCCTGCGCAGATGCTATCTTGTTCATTTGTCTTTTCTGGGGAGTGGTGTTCAATGCCTGTGCAGTTCCTTAGTTCTTGATGTGTGGAGTGGCATTCACTGCCTGGGTTCCCTTTCTTGAAGCCCCTCTCAAGGCAGAGCCTTTGAGCAGCGGCAGTAAAGAGTAAGAACCACCACACAAACGCCGTACATATACACCAATGCCAATGACGTAAGGAGAGAGGGCTGCTCGTTTGCATAAACAGTAAATGCACATCATGCATGTGCAGTTTACGCAAACATAATCCAATCTAGAAAACCCAAACAATACAAGCACACACCCACACACGCGCACACCCACATGCGTGCAAACCCACTCCCACATCCATAACCACCCGTACATTCACACAGCATAAACACATTCACATTCACACAGCATAAACACATTCACATTCACACAGCATAAACACATTCACATTCACACAGCATAAACACATTCACATTCACACAGCATAAGCACATTCACATTCACACAGCATAAACAAAGGCTTAGCCACTCACTCGGCCCTGAAAAGGCGTACAGGTAGCACGGGCGGTTCTGCCTGTGTGCGCCCCTCAAGCACTCGAGCACCAGCGCCTTTGCCACTGTCTCACGTGCGCCCTGTGTGTGCGTGTGCGTGTGCGATTGTGTGGGTGCATGTGTGGATGTGTATGAGAGTATTTATGCGTGTATCCCTGTGTGTGCCCCTCAAGCACTCGAGCACCAGCGCCTTCACCACTGTCTCACGTGCGCCCTGTGTGTGCGTGTGTGCGTGTGTGTAAATTTTGTTTGTATCAACGTGTGTACACGTGTGTGTGTGTGCGCGTGCATGTGTGTGTGCGTGTGCATGTGCATGTGAACGTGAATTGTCTGTGTGCTAGTGAGAGTGTGTGTGTATGTGTGGATGTGCACGTGTCAGGGGAGGGGGATGGTATGTAAATCTCCATCTAATTGACACTCCATACATTTCAAAGAAAACAGAGGGATCCCTCACGCTTTCATGCTGCCGAACCTGTCCAACCACAAAATGGTGCTGCCTGACATACACAGACACACATGTACACACACAGTTTTGAGGGAGCCCTCACACCTTCATGCTGCCTGACGTGTCCAAGCACAAAATGATGGGCCCTAACTCTGCGGCTGGCCGGATCTCCATGCGGCTGGTCAGGCGAGCGGGCTCATTTTCAATCCAGCCTGCAAGTTGTTTTTACAGTTCAGGACTTCAGAAATCGCACACATACACACACACGCACACACACATACACACACACGTACAGCTTAGCACACAGCACGCAAATGTACAACACATATTAAACAGTGCACCTTCACACGTAACCAAATGCCACAAACACACAGGTACCTACTCACACACACATATGCGCTGTTGCATAACGCGCACCTGTTCGCTCGTAGCTGAGGAGCATGCGCTCTGCTCGGCGCACCCGGTGCAGACTTCTAGCTGCATGTGCTCCAGGCAAGTAGTACTCCTGCGAGAAGAACCCACGTCGTGCGGGGTGTTGTACATATACATATACATATAATACCTAGAGTTGGCCAGAACCGTGTACAAACACCGTACATGACCGTGTACTTGGTGATTTTCCAGCCACAAAGACAGTATATACACCGTAAATACATGGTTCTGGCCAAGCCTATTCAAAACACATTGCTCAATACATGCGTACAGGGCCAGTCGCTTGAGGCACGTGCAAAGACAAGATGCTGTCACACAGTCTGTTTTCTACATCGCATCAATTACAAGGAAAAGTTAGCCAGAACCACCATATGTATACGGTTCATATATATATATATATATATATACACATATATACACAGTATTTTGGGCAGGGAAATATATATATATATATATATATATATATACATATATACACAGTATTTTATGCAGGGAACTCATTTAATATACGGTCATATGCGGCATATATATATATATATATACGGTTCTGGTTAACCCTACCTACGAGCGCGTCACCTCAAACTCGCATGGCTCACGAGCGCGCAGGGGTGCTTGACCCCAACACCCCCCCCCAGCCCCTGCTTTCTACTTCTCATTTCATTTCACATTACTGTCAGTATAACGTCGGTGAGGCTCGAGGGGCTTACTTGAAGGGGCGGCACAATTATTACCCCGGTAGTAATGAACAAGTACGAGTAAGTACGAAAGTAGCAATCGACAAACCACGACTTTGTAGTAGTTGACAAACCACGATTGTAGCAATTGACAATCCCAAGTAATGAACAAGTACGAAAAAGTACAAAAGTAGCAATCGACAAACCACGACTTTGTAGTAGTTAACAAACCACGATTGTAGCAATTGACAATCCCAAGTACAAAGCCCTTACAACAAGGACGGCCCATTATTACTAGGGTTGGCCAGAACCATATATATACGGTGTATATACGGTATTTTTGGCAGGGAAATCATCAAATATACGGTCATATACGGTGTATACATACGGTTCTGGCCAACCCTAATTATAACGAATCGCCCAGAGCCGATTTTTCGTAGCCAATGTACAACCAAAGCCTCCAGCCAAAAACTTCCACGCCAAAAGGAATTAACACGGCGCATAGTGGCAGTCCTTAATATATACAAGCCAGGGCAGGTTAATAAGCCAGGGCAGGTTAATAGTTGTTGCTGCCTACATTCAATTTGTTTTCTCAGGCCAATCTGGCTATCATTCCTTGTGGCAGCAATGAGCGAATGCTCTACCCACTGATACATGTGGGGACGTAGGAGACCACTGCCTGTCAAGTTTTCCCTGTTTTTCCCAACACAAAAGCAGCATTGTATTGCCTGAGGCTGCGTGATACTCAAAAACGCAACGTCGTATAATGCCTGAGGCTGCGTGATACTCACAAACGCAACACACTGACCTCGCTTTCTTCGATTTCTGGTGCAGCCACACTTGCTCCGCCAATACTACTACTGCTGCTGCTGCTGCTGGCGGTATCTCCCCTGCGCAATGCACACACGCACATTAAAGGAATTCAGTCCTTTACCTAAAAAGGGTACTAATTACTACTTTATGTGTGTGAGTGTGTGTGTGTGTGTGAAGTGGGAAGGGGATTTGCAATCCCTGCAATCAGCTACAGGATAGGGGTGTGTGTGTGTAGGTGTGTGTGTTGTGTAGGGGGGGGGAGGACAGAGATGGCTGCTTGCTACGTCAGTGCCTTTTACTGCTTGGCATCCTCTACCTAAAATGCTACCAAAATACAGAACTACAAACAATGCAAAACAATGAAAGACACCCTATGTGGCTGTTTTGATGAGGGCCACAATACCTCCTTCCACCATCTTTTTACCAACCAACAAGAAAAACAGGAGGTGGTGCATGGTGTTGCAGACGATGCTTCCTTGCTTGTTCAACACAAAAGTGGAGCTGCCCATGTTCAGACAATCCCTTTGCATCGTGAGATATGATATGAGCGCCTGTTTAAGCCGTACGTGTTGTAACTGGTTTAAAATATGAGATGACGGCGGCGCCTAGCTTCTTCTGTTATGTTATTTAAAATCTATCTGTTATGTTATTTAAAATATGAGATGACGGCGTCTGGCTTCTTCTGTTATGTGTAAATTTAGACGGCAGCAGATTTGACACAGATGCCGTTTGCGACTGCATCATACTTACCGCTCTAAATCTTTCTCTCACAAACAAATGCTCAGACAATGGGGACGAGAGGGCAAGATATTAAGCTAGGAAGGGGACCATTTAATGTTACCGATGGAAAATGTAAGTGGAGACATGTACACATGAGCACATCATCACACAAGTACACGCGCATGCGCATGCAAAAGCACACACACACGCGCACATAAACACACACACGCACACAATCACTAACACACGCGCACACGAAATACACACACACACCTTGCTCCTGCTTCCACTTGGGCCTTGCGAGGCCAGCCATGGGCCATCATAGCCATCTCAGAGGGAAGCATGCGCGACAAGTCATCACTGCGACACAGACCGCGCACCTGCGCAGCCACATGTACCAACATACAATACATAGCCAGCTCAGAGAAAAGCATGCGCGATAAATTGACGATGCAACACAGACTGCACGCGTGCGTAGCCACGTGTACCAACATACAATGCATAGCCAGCTCAGAGAAAAGCATGCGCGATCAATTGACGATGCAACACAGACTGCACGCGTGCGTGGCCATGTGTACGCAATTCAGCAGGAAGCATGCGCAATAAGTCGGCAAGGCAATACAGACCGCACGCGTGCGCAGGCATGTGTACACATCTCAGAGGGAAGCATGTGCGATACGCTGGCAGTGTGTGTGTGTGTGTGTGATGCGACACAAGCCGCGCACCTGCAGTCACGTTTGTGCATACCACGCACGTGAAAACACATCCATCCACGCTGTACTCACAAACATGAACAAACTTGCACATGCAAAGGCTTCCTCCTCTAAAACACTCACTCCCTAAAAATGTATAGAAGATGTCGAATGCCTGGCTTTGGGATTCTGTGTCTCCCTTTTTGCTGTGTACGTGCTAAGCAGAACTTACCAATGTCCTCCCTTTTTACATTCTAGGTCTGCTGTTCCCGGTGGGACTAAACCCCCACCTGTCTTCCCTAACTTCCTTTCTTTGAGTGCACTTTGCGGATCAGCTCACATCGCACACAAATCACCAAATACCTGCTTTCCCTATCCTTCATCTCCTCTCAAAAACCTTCATCTCCTCTCAGAAAGAGTTCATATCACACACACACACCACCAAGTACCTGCTTTCCCCTTCCTTCAATTCCTCTCAAAAAGAGCTCTCACCTGACCTCCTCATACTCAGCAACCTCTTCGCCCCTCCATGCTTTACCTCCCATATCAGCTATATCCTCTTTTATTAGCTATATCCTCTTTGGGCATGAAAAAATGAAGAAAGCGCTTACCTCCTCGGGCTGCAGGGGCGACCGGATGACCCCAGGAGGAAAGCCAGCTGCCTCCAGCTGCGTGTATATATACGCGTGTGCGTGTGTGTGAGTGTGTGTATGTGTGTGTGCCTGAATATGTGTGTGTGTGTGCGCGCGCACATATATGCATTGGTTGTGCATGTGTTTTAGGGCGTCACTCAACAATCACACACCCCACACATGCTCATACACAACTTATAGTGGGGGCTTCTCAACCAAGTACGCAATGGGTATACGTGTGTTTAGGGCGTCACTCAACAATCACACACCACACATGCTCATACACCACACTTCCTAGCGGAGTTGCTTAACAAATATTATTGTGAACTGCGCCTCAAATGGCCTCTGAATGAATGTCACGCCCCCACTGATGGCAAACAGGGCCGTCTGCAGACGTGACGTGTGTAAAATTCAGTTGCAAAACTAATTTCTTGGTGCTTACTCAATATATTTAAGACGAGGTAGAGAAGGCAAATAAGTAGGGTTGGTCAGAACCGTATAAATACACCGTAAATTTGGTGATCTCCCTGCCAATAATACCGTATGTACACCGTATATATATGTAGTTCTAGCCAACCATATAAATAAGTGAAGTTTAGATTGCACCACCAGGGGCTCTCCCACCATCAGTCCTCACCACCGCGCTGAGATAGCTTGGTGTACTGCTAAAACATTAAACACACGGCACCGTTCAAATCATGGGGGGCCTCTCAAAAGCCTTCACCGCTGCCCTCAAATAGTCAGTGCATTGCTAGCAGGTATGGCAGCAATCGAAGCAACCCCATCATTGCAACACGCAACTCGGGTGCAGCAATTGAGCCAACCCTCATTATTGCATCACGCAACGCGTGCGGCACTCATACAGTAAGAATGCTTTTCTTAAACCTTGGTTATCACGGTTCTTTGTCAATGGTTCTTAGTGGTACCTCGGTTCATACATGTGCTTTTCTTAAACCTTGGTTCTTATGGTTCTTTGTCAATGGTTCTTAGTGGTACCTCGGTTCATACATGGTGCTTTTCGTAGTGGTCCCTTGGCCTTCCCCTTCAAACACCACCTCACCTCCTCTGGTGCTTTCCTCAGTGGGCCTTTGCCTCCTCCTCTACCCAATTGCCGAACAAGGTCCCTCAGCTCCGGGCACTCTTCCAGCACCTGTGTCGTAAATTGTCAAAAATTACGCAAATTCAGCATAAATTCCATTGCCAGACACTTGCGCCCTCAGCTCCAGGCATCCTCCAGCACCTAAGCTTGCGAGCTATCAGAAGTTGCAGAAGCTTGAACTGCTGAACAAGTTTCCTCAGCTTTGCATCCTCCAGCACTTGTACGCATACACTATAAAAAGTACAGCAATAATTATAACCACCAAACAAGGGATTACGACAGGAGATCTGAACTTCAAGCCCAGTGTTTGTGATGTTTTTATCAAAGTTTGCCAAACAGGTCCAGGCAATCGCTAGTCACTAGTAAACACTCTGCTTCCCCTTAGCTCCAGGCAATTATCCTGTCACTACGAACTGCTTCCCCTCAGCTCCAGATACGACTCACCCGTCACTACACACTGCTTCCCCTCAGCACCGGGTGCAACTCACCCGTCACTAAACACTGCTTCCCCTCAGCTCCAGGCGATTCACCCGTCACTACACACTGCTTCCCCTCAGCTCCAGGCGCAACTCACCCGTCACTACAAACTGCTTCCCTCAGCTCCAGGCAATTTACCCGTCACTACAAACTGCTTTCCCTCAGCTCCTGATAATTGTTTAGTCACGACGTGCTGCTTTGCGACAAGCAACATTGCAGTAAGTCTCAAAAGAAACAAATAGCCACTCTTTCTAACCACTGGATGAGGTCTCAGCTCCTCCCCTGCAGCACGTGTGTGCTGTAGTTGCGTGCATTCGAAATTCGAGCACAGCGTCGAAACCTTAAATCAGAGGCGGGGAAGGCTGCTGATAACGGCGAGGGGATGAAGGTGGGGGAATAAAGGTGGGGGAAAGATGTTGATACAACAATAAAGGTGAAGGAATAAAGGTGAGGATTAAGGTGGGGGATGGCTGTTGATAAAACATAGCCTGCTCCTAGTCTAATTGTGCCCTCTCTGTCTTTGCAGCACGGTCTACATATGGACTGAGTCGACAGCCTTCAAATTAAATTCACGCACAAAGGGGACCCCCACCTACCCATACACGCATGCGCACACACAGGCACACACACACTCACACTCTCACACACACACGGCGCAGTCCGTCCAGCTCCCTACAACCCCACGTACACACTCTTGCATCATTGCTCATCCAGGCACTTTCTATATTACACACAATCACAAACGCACATCCACACACACACAACCCCTGACAGACACACACACATGTACACAACACAACACAACGAGCACACCCTGCGTAAATCAGACGGCTCCTTTCACACATACACACACAAGCACACACACAGGCACACACACACACACAACCACACGTGCACACACACAGCACACACCCTGCGTAGCTCATCCAGCTCCTTCCACCCAGAGCGTCTCCATGTGCCTCTTGAGGAGTCAAAGCCTTCTGAGCCTTCTAAAAGGGCTGCACAAGATGGGCAACGCACGTGGGAAGGAATGTTGGAATCAAATACGTCTTTCGTGTCTTTCTTGTCTTTCATGTCTCAATACCATTTGATTCTATCAGACGGGAATCTAATATTATTGTTCGGTTGAGTAGGCCAGAGTGAGGCTTACATCAGCTGGGCCAGAGTGAGGCCAGAGTGAGGCCAGAGTGAGTGAGGCCAGAGTGAGGCCAGCAGTGAGGCCAGAGTGAGGCCAGCAGTGAGGCCAGAGTGAGTGAGGCCAGAGTGAGGCCAGAGTGAGTGAGGCCAGCAGTGAGGCCAGAGTGAGTGCGGCCAGAGTGAGGCTTACATCAGCTGGTAAGGTTGACAACACCTTGGTAAGGTTGACAACAAAACCGTACAGACAAAAGAGTGGACAGCAAACGGCGAACCAAGGGACAACGGTTATGAGATCTGCAAGGGGTTCGCTGCTGCCAAAATGTACTTTTAAGAGTGTCCCCAAACGATTGATTATACGCAAGCAGTGGAAGCACCACATGCATTGATGTCACGGAAACGGAAACGTCCAAACACTACAGTCATAGGTAACATTTAAATTGTTGTAGCAGCTGGTGCAGATCTATTAATTGTTCAACCACAAGGTAAGCACCAAACCCATTTAATACTTACAAAAGAGTGAGCAGCAAAGCACGGTCAGGCTTATTATGGATGGCAGGTTTGGAATTGCTGATGACATAAGTAGGAGCAGGCAGCGACAGCAATGGTTCAAAGCTCTAGATCTCTCTAACCAATGTTTATGGAATTGTCACCTCTTCCTTTCGCATATTACAATGAGTTTTTCTTGGCAGGGCACTTCAAGGGGGCACAGGCAGAAGGGACCTTGAGTGGGCTGCCGTGTATAGGTGGTATGGGCTGTATATGTGTTGAGTTGGCCAGAACCGTGTTCATACACCATTTATGACCTTATATTAAAAAAATTCCCTGCAAACAATCCCGTACATACACCATATATATATATCAGATTCTGGCCAACCCTATATACCTATGTGTAAGGGTGGGTCATGACCCCGCCGAGACTCGCCGAGTGTGAGGCTCGCCGAGCCTCGACGAGCCTCTTTCCCGGTGTGGAAGACACTCGTCGGCCAGCGAGGGTGTCCAATTTTTTGGGCGGAATCAGCCCCTTCTCCCCAAGAAATCCCCAAAAATCCCCAAATCCAAAAGTTTCGTGGCTAAATCGACTGACAGGCCCATCTTTTTAACCAAGTATCTTCATTAATAATGTTTATTTAATATTATATAAGAGTTAAAAGGGGTGTGCAACAGGGGGGGTGGTAACCGCTAACCGGATTTTCCTGGCTCACACGCCCATATTTCCCACCCGGTCTCAGCGTTAATATTCATTAATATATATAAGCGAACCACAGAAAAAGTTGCGGCTCAATCCGTGCAGATTTGAGAAAGTGATTTTCTAACCGTAATGCACCAACTAGGGCCTCCCCAGCAAATGCCGAGCCTCGTTGAGGCTCGCCGAGCCTCGCTGGCAAAATTAGACACCCTATTCACCCACCCTTACCTATGTGCAATATAAATGTGTGGGCTGTACATGACGTGAACTGCTGTGTAAACATAACCTAAATCAGTTAGAGTGCAAGGTAGACATCGACTCTCGGCAATTGGATGGATGTGTGACATAAATATGTGGGTGCGTGATGTAAATATACGGATGAGTGGATGTGTGATACAAATGTATGGACTGCCATGTGAAAAATACACCAAAAAGGAGCCAAGAGTTACTAAACAAGCACGCACATGAAAACGAAAAAGCAGGTGCTTCGAGCAAAGACCCTTCCATAGTTAGACCCCCCTAATTAAAACCCTTTTTTCTTTATCCTGATGATGTGTGCATAGCCACGCTGTGCTTGTGTGAATGTGTAGAAGTGCATATGTGTATACATAGGTTGGCCAGAATTGTATGTCTTACACGTGCATAACCGTATGTATGGAAATTTCTTTGCTAAAAGCACCGCGTATACACCGTATATACGTACAAAGGTGTGGTTCTTGTCAACGGCCAGAATCGTATGTCTTACACGTGTATGACCGTATGTATGGAAAATTCTTTGCTAAAAGCACCGGGTATACACTGTATATACGTACAAAGGCGTGGTTCTTGTCAACCCTATATACGTACATGATAAGTGAGTGTTTACATACGTACATCGTGCCCATGGGCATATTTATAAATGCATGTGTAGATATGCGTATTTTGCCAGAGGGGGTCGACGGAGCAAATGTCCTGAAATGTGACTTTTTTGATGCAGACCATGTTTGATGAACATAACTAGATGGTCCACAAAGTTTGGGGTCAATCGGACCACCCCAGTGGTCTGGGTGGAATTCCCGTTCAAATTTTGGCACTGAGTTTTCACATTTTAGGCCACCACTCCCCAACCAGAGCCTCTTTTCATCCCAAAACAAGATGGCAACACTTCCTTTATGATACTAAATCATCCTGGGTTTTAAAGAGTATATTTGGTGAAGGTTGGTTTTCCACCTTTTAGGCACCCCTTTTGTTGATTTTTGTAAGAAAAAGGGCCAAAATGGAGTATCTGACCAACTGCACGGTCGTTTTGCCTCATTTTTGTTGCAGTGATATTCTTTATTAAATTTAGACGATTTATATAAAAATGACACAAATTAGGTCAGTGGGTGGTGAGATATCAGAAAATGGTGGTGGAAAATAGGGTTCACGTCGCGCAAAATTAGGCGTGTGCGCCCTAGCTGGCAACATTCAAGCTCAAGTGCCATCAGCAGCTCCTCTGGGTACTGAGCTTTATTGTTGCCAGATGGGGCACCCATACTCAATTCACATTTAAAGAGTACCCCTTTTCCAGGCCTTCGTCGACCCCCTCTGGTATTTTGCATCTGCATATGTGCTCACACGTATGTGCATAGGTGCACTGTGAACGAATGTCTGTTCGCCTGTAAACCCATATGTATATGCATAGGTGAACGCTATATACATGTATGGCCTACCATTTAACAAAGTGGCATTCACAGCGCCCCTGCTGAAGAACGACAGCAGGCATTTTTTTTATTCACAAATCATGGCAGCCCATACAAAATGCAATGGACACATGCAAACAGCTCCTACCGTTTTTCAGTCATTAAAAGCCATTTTTTTAACACGTTGCAGAAGATAAGTATGGCAGCCCATACAAAATGCAATAGACACATGCAAACAGCTCCTACCGTTTTTCAGTCATTAAAAGCCATTTTTTTAACACGTTGCAGAAGATAAGTATGGCAGCTCATACAAAATGCAATGGACACATGCAAACAGCCCCTACCGTTTTTCAGTCATTAAAAGCCATTTTTTTAACACGTTGCAGAAGATAAGTATGGCAGCCCATACAAAATGCAATGGACACATGCAAACAGCTCCTACCGTTTTTCAGTCATCTAAAGCCATTTTATAACACGTTGCAAAAGATAAGAATGGCAGCCAACACAACATGCAAAGGGCACATGCAAACACCCCTTACCGTTCAAGTCATCAAACGCCATCTCGCCTTTGTCCAAGTTCTCCATGACCTGCAAAGAACCGATGGAAGCAATGCAGATCAACTCCTATATTTAAAGGGCCGTCCCAAAGTTCACTACCCTCTCCGATTATTTAATGCAAACAAGCGCTTCCTTGAGGTTGTACGGTTGCCCACAGAATTACCAGACGCAGCTGCACGTCACAAAGCACAAAAAAGCTGGGGATGAAGACAACAGCTCAACCCCCCTTGACTATTCATGCACTCACTCCACTCAAGTTAAAAGCCACAAGGCACTGATGTAGCTAGGGATGAAGACAAACTCATCCCTCCCCATCTTGACTATTTTCACACTCACTCCACTTTTCTTCTGTGTGTGCATGCGTGCAAAGTGGAAAGCAAACTAGGACAAGCAGGACGTGCCTACTCCCTCTCATATTTCCTCATTCTCTCCCCTTTTTGAGTGTGTGTGTGTGTGTGTTTGTGAGTGTGTGTGTGTGTGTGTGTGTGTGTGAGTGTGTGTGTTTGTGAGTGAGTGTGTGTGTGCGCGTGCAGGTACATGAATGCCTCCCATTTCAAAACTCGCTCCCACCTGCTGCATTTGCTGCTGAAAGTTTTGGACAATGTCTTCAGACATCTTTTCCAGTTGCTCTTTTATGCTCTCTTCCATCCTGAAAATACACAGGCGCAGTCATCATCACCAGGCATGAGCAAACCTTGCACGGTCATGAAGCTAGCAAATACAGATGTAGGGTTGGCCGGATCTGAGGCACACACTGTGTATGGCAATTTACCTAAAGGATCTCCTCCTAGAAATCACAGTGCATGCATTCAAGGCTGGCCAATACGATACAATGTAAGGCTGGCCAATGCAATGCAATGTACAATACAATGTAAGGCTGGCCAATACAATACAATGTAAGGCTGGACTATGCAGTAAACAAAATATGTAAAGTCTGTGTATAAAGACCGTAAATAGAAACTCAGCGAAGATACCTTACATACCCATACTTGAACATTTCACTTACCTTACGGAGAGTATATCACCGCCCCCTAATTATTGTTTTTTGCTGGGGGCGGTGACGGGGCGGTTGTTTAATAAATATTATTACTGAAGGGGGCGGATGTGGGGCGGCAGCAGAAATTCAACGGAAACCTTCCAATGAATGGTCAGGAATTCCCGCACTCACCTTCCCAGCAATTTCTGAACCCCACCACAGCTCCGCCTGCCCCTGCAACCCCTGCCCCAGCTGCACCCCCAGTCCCACCTGAACCCGTTGCACCCGTTGGGAAGTTCCAACGAAGGGGGGGCGGTTGCATTGCAAAACTGTAAATTATTGATTTTTGGGGGGGGCGGGGGATCCATGGACATACTTCAAATTACATACTTTAAATTAATCCTAGGTGGTGCGGCATTTTGAGCAGAAGTGTTTGACTTGAATGTGTGTGCCTGGAACCTACCAGAAACGACAACTCCCTACATGGCAAACTGGCTATTCATTGTTCAGCTCCACAAACAATTGCTGAAGTAACAAGTGTCATTTGCTGATTAATCAATTCAGGGTCCTGCATATTGTATATAAGCTTTGACGTTGTGCAGCTTGCAACTTGTGCATCGCTTAGCTTGTATAACCTGCAACAGCTCGTACAAAGCTTATATTATTGATGGACTCATCTCATAATTATCTGGTTCTTACAAATGAGTGCAACTTGTATAAGCACGTACACTCATACACACACAAAAGAGCACACGCCCCCAGTTTCCAACCCTGCCTTTTCACCCTTGTACCCTCATTCACACACTGCTAACCTATGCGCCATGCAACACATAATGCACGCATGCATGCATATTTGTACATGCGTACACATGCACACATACACACTTCTCTACTGAAGCCAAGCCTTTTTACCCTGATGCCCACCTACACACTATAATGTCATACATAACACACTAGAGTAACACACAAATTACACAACTGTTAACAGTATTATACATTACACGCTACTTAATTAGCATAGATTACACACTACAGTCATAAACAATAAATTACACGCTAGAGTAACATAGATGCAACCCACACTCACACACTCCCTGTTCCCCTGCTTCCTTTCTTTCCCTCGCTGGCACACACACAGACACACACACACACACTCACTCCTTGTTTCCCTGCTTCCCTGCCTCCCCTTGCTGTCCCTGCAGCTGTATGTTCAGCTGCTGCCCCTGCTGCCCCTGCTGCTGCTTGCCCTCGCTCCCACTCTGCTTTGCCTCTTCCATGGCTTGCTCCATCTGCTCCTGGCTCATTTCCTGAAAGGCGCACACACACGTAGTAGAAGAGGCTTTTGCGATGTCGACGCAAGCACAAATTTGGGTGTGCCCATGTGCTCGCAATGGAAGCTCATACACTCTTCTTTGCATCCTCCATGGCTTAGTCCGTGTGTGTGTGTGTGTGTGTGTGTGTGTGTGCATGAGTGTTTGCGTGTGTATGTGTGTGTGTGCGTGTGTGTATGCGTGTGTGTATGCATGTGTGCATGTGTGTGTGCCTGCTCTCACGCTTGCATTCACACAGGCAAGGCTGGCCGCAGCAACAAGCTTTTCAGGTGCAGGGCGTTAACCAAAAGGTATGGTACACAGAAGGTACAGCCCGAAGATTCTACGTTCAACAAGCAGCCGGGAAAATCAGCCCACAGGGGCCACATCTTGGCGATTTGTAATGCAAAACGAAGCATGACCAATGAACAGTGCGAATAAACACGCACACACATACACACACACACACACACACACACACACACACACAAAGCAGTGCCAGCATGCGGTATGCCTGATCCAAAGAGATGATGGTAGCTGTTACTTATTAAAGGATAGCAGTGACCCTGTCCACTGCTCATTCCAAATGGGAGTAACAAAAGCCAGGTCACTTTTCTCATAACTTTCCAAAGGATCCCCCTCCCAAAATTTAAACTACCAGAGCGTTGCTCACTCACCCCTCCCTGCTGCTGCTCCCCTTCTTGGCTGTCGCTCGATCCTGACTGTCCACACTCTCCCTGCGAGCAAATGCAGAAGATAAGCGTTTTCATGCACATTAAAAGAGAGTAGATGCACGGAGATGCCTTTTTGTGTGGTTAAATTGGGAGCAAGTGCACAGGAGCGCATTGTCATGTTAATCCAAAAGGAGCATATACATACACAGGGGACACCGTATCATTTAAATAAAGGAGTTATTGTTTAAGGGACAACGGTCCATGTTGATAAAAAGATAGTGAACAAGAAGGGGACACCGTATATGTAAATAACATTAAATTGATGTGAAGGGGCAGGTGCCAAGCACTTGTAAAAGACCAAACGCACAAGAGTTGCTGTATGATGTGAGTTAAGAAAGAGGCAACAAGTGAAAGCTGTTTGGTGCGAGAGGGAGCGCACAAATGAGGGCTATTGGGTTGGGGGGAGACAGCAGCAGGGTCAGCAGGGTCAGCAGGAAATTCCCCAATCCAGCTACACACCGACAGTGTTTGCAATTCCTGGTGAACAGCTCAGAAGTTAGGCCTTAGGCACATGTGAGACATAGAGTGCAAAAGACACGTAACCCTCAAGCACATGTGAGGCATAAATTGCAAAAGACACGTAACCTTCAAGCACATGCAAGACTTCAAATGCAAAAGACACGTAACTCAATGTGCTGCGTCTCAGCGAGTGCCCAGCCGAGGCTTATAACTTATGAATAGTGTGTCAATGTGCGAGCGCATCAAGGTTAGGTGGTGAACAGTTTTAGCTCCTAGTCAGACACTTCCTTTCTCATTCCTATTTCCTACTCAGAAGTCTGTGTCTGTTGCCTTCGGCGGCAGAATTTGAATTGACAAACCAAAGGAGAAACATGCTGTATACGTAGGGTTGGCCAGAACCGTATATATACACACACTGTTTACCTGGTGAATTTCCTGCCAAGAATACCGTATATGCACCGCATATACACGGTTCTGGCCAACCCTATGTATCAATAATTACGACGAATTCCATTGTCAGCACAATAAGAGTTTGCCCTGCTCACATTCTCTGTGACCAGTCTTAAGTTAGGACAGGAAGTTGGAGAAGTATGTGTTTCACCTGCTCAGAGCCTTCGCTATCTTGGCTCTCCTGCGGCTGTTGCTGTTGCTGCTGCTGTTGCTGCTGCTGTTGCTGCTGCTGCTGCTGCTGCTGCTGCTTGTTTTCTGCCTCCTGCATCCCTGCCTCAAACTCCTGCAAACATGCGTGAGATCATATGTGTATGATTGGCCAGAGACGTACCTTTATGCACTTATGACGGTACCTTTCAAGATCTCCCTGCCCATGAAAGCTTTAAATTCACCGCGTCTGGTGGTGTTGGATTAACATCAATATACGACTACCGACTACCGGGAGAGGAGTTCTTGCTTAAGACATGGAAAGTGTTGGGATGTTTGGAGCACCGCTTGGGGCATAGGAAGCAACGTTTGAGTCACTGGAAGCATCATTGGTTGGCAGTTTCACTGTTAAGACCACATTCCCTCGTACTCACAATTCCTCATACTCAAAACTCAAAACTCACAATTCACATTTCACACATTCCTTGTACTCACAATTCACAATTCCACACTTCAAGCTTGCAGGGTTTACTGTGCAGCATACGCACAACATTTTTTCACTTCTTGTTCTATCTATAGCTCCTAAAAAGGTAGAAAGGACAGTTTAAATGTGGCGTCCTCTATCAAGCAGCTTACGCATCATGAAAGCACGTATCGATTTGAACTCAGCCAAAGACTAGCGTGTGCAAACGCAAATAGGGCCCAAGGCACAAGGCTAATCCTAAAAAAGATGTGAAGAAACGGCGATCAGACTGCGGCACGATTAAAATTCATCAACCTCATAGCTTGTTGCAGCTTAGATAGCTCCATTCAAAGCCTAAAGCAATCCAAAGGCGTCCAGCTTCCTTTTCAATTCGCTCTGGCATCACTACCTTTTCTGTTTACCCCGATCTGATCCACTCATCTAGCACTAAACATGTCCTCTGTACTTTGTACAAGGCCCATCACATAGAAACCTTTAAACTTTTAATACTGTACAAGGCCCATCAGTACCGTACGTGATACAAGAGACCCAACAATAGTGTACCCAGCACAAGGCCCAGCAATCCTACTCTTACACGTCCCATTCGTCATACACCAGTACAAGGCCCATCAGTACTGTACGTGACACGAGACCCAACAGTACTGTACCCAGCACAAGGCCCAGCAATCCTACTCTTACACGTCCCATTCGTCATTCGTCATACACCAGTACAAGGCCCATCAGTACTGTAAGTGACACGAGACCCAACAATAGTGTACCCAGCACAAGGCCCAGCAATCCTACTCTTACACGTCCCATTCGTCATACACCAGTACAAGGCCCATCAGTACTGTACGTGATACAAGACCCAACAGTACTGTACCCAGCACAAGGCCTATCAAATCTGTACCCAGTGCAAGGCACGTCTGTACTGTAACTTGTACAAGGTCCATCCATACTGTACCCAGCACAAGGCCCAGTAGTACTGCATTAAGTACAAGGCCCGATAATTCAGGATTCAGGACCTATGCATACCTAAACAAGGCCCAACAATTCAGGACCTAGAACAAGGCCCAACATTCCTATGCATACATGCATACCTAAACAAGGCCCAACTATACTGGCCCTAGCTCAAGGCCCATCAATACTGTACCTGCACAAGGCCCAACATCTGGCGCATCAGGGTGTTCAAGATGGCGGGGTAACGGCGTGCGAAGCGCGGCATCTCAAGGTTTTGCAGGGCATCCTGTGTGTGTTTTGTGTGTGTATGCGTGTGTGTATGTATGTGTGTGTGTGTGGTGTGTGTTTGTGTGCGCGTGTGAACGTGCGGAGGTGCAAGTGCTTGAGGGAGACATGCAGTTCACAGGCGTGTGTACAGAAAGAGGAGAAAAAAGAAGTAAAAGGTAGACAGTGCAGACACCACTGGTGCATAAAACGTAAATATACTTGAGTTCAAAGCGCAGGACGTACACGCACATTCGTTGTGTGTGAACCTGCACCAGCAACCTGTGCTTGCCAGAAAACAATACAGCACTTGCACCAGCACTCTGTGTGTGCCAGTGAACCAACCAACTTCTTAAACCGGCATTCTGTGCGTGCGCATGCGAGCAAATGCACATTTTTCAAGGAGTTAAGAAGTAGACAAACACGCGCTTGACAACTTGCCACATTATATGTAATTTACAGTGCAGGATAGTTCGCAATTTACTGTTGCTTAAATGTATTGAACACAAAATAAGGATGTGCACAGGCATTTCACACAATGAACACCCAAAAATATCCAGACATTTAGCACGTGCCCACTCACAAACATACTGTGCTCACCACAAATTTGCTCTTGAAGGGTTCCTGGGGCCAATTCAGGGTGTCCACCCTCGGCAACGTGCTGTGAATTCAGATCCAGGTAGTTGTGTAAAAATCAGACGGATAAGCATCTGCTTTCCAAGTTAAACCAAGTGAAAAAAGTGATTTTCTCGCCTGGTGTTGAAGAGGTAGTAGTCACGACACACGCACACACACACACACACACACACACACAAACACACACGCACACACACACACACACACACACACACAAACACACGCGCACACACACACACAAACATACACCTGCGCGTATACAAGCATGACAATCACAAACTTTACAGGCACGTTAGTCCGTAAGTGAACCTAACAAGTGCACGACAACTTACCCTCTTTGCAGTGCGATTTTCCAGGCGGACAATGCATCTGCCCTGTCTCTGAGGTCAAACATGCCCTTCGTTCCTGGCAGCTCAATGAGGGTTTGCAGCATATCATCAGACAGGCGTGCCTGGTTGGACCAGTTGGTGCCCAAAAGTCTGCGGTCAGTCCGGCAAAATGTGGTGAGCACTCCAAATGTGCTCATCCTTTGAGAATTAAGGGCCTTCTCCCTAGCCTGCGAGTGCTTATACATACTACTACCCACTCTTTTCCGAAATGCATTGGGGCGGATGGTGATGCTTCATCTTGAGCGTCACCGGCTTCGTCCTTCTCCTGTGCGCGCGTGGCAAGAACCCTCTTCTCCAGAGGCAGCCTGAACATCAAGGCCCCTGGGGGCTTGCTGTGGGTGAGAGATCTGGTCAAGGTTTGCCTCCTTGCTGGAATTCTAGCAGGCTGACCGCATGGAAAATGCCTAGAGGAGGAAGGAAGGTGCGTGAACTGTCGAGGCATCATTCTGAGCATTTTAATATCAGTTTTTAATGTTAGGAGCTTGCTTCTGCGGCAACCACTTCTGCAGGTGTTAAAATAAATTGAATTAACCACAAAATTTTCACTCAACAATGCTGCGGTTGGATGGGCCCAATGGAAAAGCTTCACAATCCGCCCATATAACTGCGCTCCCCTATGTGAGTTGTGTTGCCTCTCACACACAAAGCAGCAAGATGGGGGACAGCAGTGTTGATGGCACAGCACTTTGCTCTTGCATGCACGTGAAATGCACGCATGCACGTACACTGACAAGCACATGCGCGCGCGCTCACATACACACACACACACACAACGCGCGAGCACACACACACACATGAACACAAAATACACGTACGCATGCACAAAACAAGCTCTCCACAACACATGCACACAGCATTGATGATGGCACAGCATCTTGCTCTCACATGCACGTGTGCACGTACACAAATTAAGCACACACCTACAATACATGTCACCTGCAACACACGCACGCACCTACAACACATGCACAAACACAAAGCTTGATGGCACATCATCTTGCTCTCACATGCACGTGTGCACGTACACAAACAAGCACACACCTACAATGCATGTCACCTCCACATAACAGATTGACGGCCTCACGCCGGAGGCTAGGCAGAATGTAGATGCTCTGATTCAGCAGGAGATGCGCAACTCCGTGAAGCGGCCTGCTGACTTTCTGAAAGAGCTGGGGCCCGAACCGGCTCCCAAGTTTGACGACCACCCGCTGCTGGCTGCAGAGATTGAACGGTACTGCCTTTTAATTGAGCAGGCTGATGGCGTTTAAACTTCTTCCTCCCTTGCCCCATTTAGGGGGGATTTTGGAAGTGTTGTACGAGTCAGTGAACTACATGCACAAGAAACAAGCTGCGTTTTTCACACACACTCTTCAATCACAAATGGTGCATGTGTTAGACCACCAGGCATGTGAACTTACGACTTACGACCCTCCAATCTGCTGTAGAGGATCAAATTTGAGCTATTTTGCGCTTGCCTTTGCTTTACGCACCCTAATACACAGCGCAAACACGTATGCTTGCATGCTGCTTCATGTCGATCCCCTCTGTTCCTGACTCCTGCTGCTTATAAAAAACACAGGGTCCAGGCCAAGCAACCGATGAAGCCCTTGGACACCAGCCGCTACCGCCTAGACACCCCTGGAGCCAGCAAACAGAACGACTACGGTGCATGGCACAGCTCCCTTGACAATGCAAACGCGCAGCTGGAGCACCAGTACCTGCGTATCATGAACCTGGAGCTGCTTCTAAAGTATGGGGACAAGGTGAGAGATGAGGACTTGCAAATGGTTTAATGCCGGTCTTGCCATTGTTCCTGCTGTAGGTTGTGTTCCAGGGGTGTCACAACTTTGTGTGTGGGGTTGGCCAGAACCGTATATATACACCGTATATGACCGTATATTTTGGTGATTTCCCTGCCAAAATACCGTATATACACCAATATATGTATATAGTTCTGGCCAACCCTATTTATGTGTCATGCACGAGTCGTAATCCGTACGCCTCTCAGCAAAACTCGTCCTGCTTGCTTTGCCTCTATGCTTAAATGCTAAAATGTGGATTAAATCGTCTTTGTGTGTGCGTGCGTGTGCGTGTGTGTGTGTTAACACAGACCTGGCGCGCGCAAGCTCAAATGAGTGAAGCAACAAGCAAGCAAATGGAGGAGGACCTGCACTCCACTAAGAGACGCATCACCGAATTGAACCAAGAGCGCAAGCTCTCTCAAATGGCAGCAGGTGGGCTGGTACTCATGATTCACGCACGTCTTCATGGTAATGCAGGCAGAGGGTGCTGTAGGGTCATGGGGTTATTAATCATTTACCAAACAGTACCAAAGATTAAATATCCTTCTGTTTCATGTGTGCACAACATGCTCTTAACTCGCTTCTGTTTCATGTGTGCACAACATGCTCAGGTCTACTCGCTGTTTATGTTTGCATACTGCATGCACGCCTGTGGTATTGTCTGTCAGTGTTTTATGATCAGCTTATGTTGGTATATACGTAGGGCTGTCCATACTGTATATACACACCGTATAAGACCGTATATTTGGTGATTTCCCTGCCAGAATTACCGTGTACACATCATTTATGGTTCTGGCCAACATATATGGTTCTGGCCAACCCTATATATATGGTAGTAGGTTCGGCATACAGGGACCGCAGTTTCTCATCTGCCCTTCATCTCAAATTGGGCGCTCACACTCCCACAGGTGCTGAGCTGCGCAAGCTGAACGACGAGTATTTTGAGGCCGTAAAGAAGAACTTAGACATTGACAACGCATGCGAGAAGCTCCAAGACGAGGTGAGGCCTGCTTGCCATCTAACGAGGTTAGCCAGATATCCATACATGCGCCAATACATTAGATATAATGAATACACGCGGTGTGTATGCGTCTGCGATGAACAAATGTTTCTCGGCAGCGACATCTCCAGGTGTACGGTCATTGACGGCGTCCTTTCAATATGTACATCCCCCTGGCCATCCCTAATTTATATGTATGTTGCCTCGTTCTTAGGCATTTCAATCTGTGTGGTTGCTGTCACCTCCTTTTCCTGCATGCGCCCACTTACCTGTCATCAGTGTGTGTAACAACACGTACACACATACACACACGCAGGTCGACCAGATGCGAACAAAGGTAGAGGCTCTGGCGCAGCAGCAACAGCAACAGCAAGCGCAGCAGCAACCGGAGATAGAGGGGGAACAGCAAGACTCATCGGAGACAGTGCAGGTGGGCGATGCTACAACCTTTGTAATTCGGACCGGATGCATAGCTCCTGATTTGAGCAGCAAATGAAAACGGGTCAGAGCTGACAAATGACGGTTAGGTAGCGCAAGAGAAAGAGTCATTTTCATGAAAAGAATAATGAAAATGAAGCTCGATAGGATGTCGCTTGCGTTTTTTGTCAACTTTGTCAAGTTGCGTTAATCCAAGGAATTGCAGGTTACGTCAGGGTAGGTGCTTTGCTGCATGCGTTGGAAAGGAATTGGCCAGGTCCATGGAAGCGTTTTGCCAGGTTTGAGTAACTTGCTGGTCAAATGCTGACCAAGGTCAAATACTGAACGGACAAAAACGCAAAAGGGCACTGCCACTCCACGTACACTGAGTGGATTGTTGCCTTTTTCCTGATCGTATTGTTCTACAACAAACACTTATAAATTCAAACCCCTTTTTATCATTTTAACTCCAGCATGTGCACTCCTTTGCAATGCAGCCGGCTGGTCAAGTAGCAAAGGAGCCACAGCAAGCTGGTCCCGTCATTGGGAATGGAGAGGCAGCGAATGGGAGCATGGACACAGATTGACGGACATTTTATAAACGATTTTGAATGTAATTCAAACATTTTAACTTAATTTATTACATGTAACATCGAATGATCAGGGCGATTGCTCGGGTTAATAGTCTGAACACACATTCTCGTTTCTTGGGTGGGAGGACCTGTCGCTTTAGCTCAAGCATAACCAGTTGTAAGGCCAGAAGCATGGACAAGTCAGTAGAGGTGAGGAGGGGAGCTCTCAATTGAATGTGCAAGCACAAGGAGATTGGAACCGTCGTGTAGCAATGCCAGAGAGCGTGCAAGCTAGATCGAAGATGAATTTTGAAGTGTACAACACTCATCAATGCACCACGACTGCGGTCGCTTCTTTTGTGTGCAGTATTCCTTTGGTCCTTACAAAGTGCGAGGAGATGAGGTGCGCTGTGTGTTCCTGTGTTCCTGCGCATGCATTCAACATTTAGTCCAAGCAAAAGAGGGGGGCTGCCAAATGCCATACAAGTGTTGCCTGCAAGCTCAGCACCAGCAAGCAGTTTTCAAAGCAATTAGCAGTTAGGCTTAAAAACAGGCGATTGGGGGGCACGTGTCTACCCAACCGTGGCGTGAACCCCCCCCTTCATGGCAATTCACCCACCGCACCAAATCGAGTGGTAGATGGTGCATTAGATTCCTAACAGTAAACAAAGATGTTTGCAAGAGAAAGCGAACTGACCAAGGAACTGTTGGCGGAATTAGCAGACAACAGTGCCCGACTCGTGCATTGAGCCCTGTCAACTTTGTGCGGGCAACTCAATTTAAGCTGAGATATGCTCAAGAAGCTCAATACAGTATAAAAAGCTATTCCATACTTGATGTGGTTGCCCACCGAATGCACAAAAGCAACATTTTTCGAACTATTGCTTCCGAAGTATCCCCCCTCTGGGTACACACTGTGAGGTGTGCATTGTGTGAGTTGTGCAATAACTCTCCCTTTTTGGCCTGGTAAAGCTGGCCTAACATTCAGTAAAGTGTGAGTAACATATGCGTGTTCTTGTGTCCCTGCGTGACAGGTATTTTGCTTGTCGCAACGCTCCTTTGCGTTTGTGAACCTCAAACCAGTAGTGCCAGGTGAGTAAGGTTCTATTTTCATTTTCAGTCAGTCTTGTAGGTACTGTCGTGTAGTTCCTTTTTTTTGGGAGGAGGAGGGTCTGCTCTGACGTGTGTAAACGCATCATGTTATAATGCAGGGCACGTCCTCATCTGCCCGCTGCGTGTGGCAAAACGTTTCCAAGACCTGTCGCCTGAGGAAGTTGCAGTGAGTGTACTTACTTTCAAGTGACAAAGTCAAGGAAGTCCGCTCACAACTCCAGGCTGGTGTGCTGGAATGTATCCCATAATTGGGCCCTGCTTAGCTAGCTAGCAATTCAAGATGTTTTATTGTAACATGCATCCAGGTACAAGGTTAAGTTGCTGGCGTTTGCTTTCCCTGCATGTAATTTGTTTCCTGGCGTTTGCTTTCCCTTCAAGTTTGTAAAGCACTGTGACATTGTGAGGTTTCGATAAAAAAGAAACGTGTCAAAAGTTCTTCTTAACTTCCAGCAGGGCAGGAATGGCGCACTAAGCCCACCACATTAGTTTTATGTTGCGCAAAACAGGTAGAGTTGAGTTTGATTTCAGGCATTGAAAGCGTGGTTGTTTCTTATTCCAATATTGCTGCGAGGGAGCACAGGCTTATAAACGAGCACACGAGCACCCTTCTCTCCCATATCGCGTGTTTCTGTTTTCTTAACGTGTGAAGGAGTTGTTTGGTGCCATGACACGGGAAGTTGTGCTGTGCACTACCCTTGTTCTCCTGCTAGAACCAATCGAGATAGAAATTTGCTGTAGAACACAAAAATGGTATCCGGTCGTTTATACACATTGTATATATGCGCCACACTGTATCGATACTCAAATGATTCTGGTCAACCCTACATAATGATATTACATACAAAATTAGCGGGAACGCTTGAACTCATCTTACACAACCGTGCACTTAGAAAGTGCTTGATAATAATATCACACACGCTCACCGTACGGCACATGGCTCTGGCCGACCCCAGTCACGCACACCCTAGTCATACACAACCCTGTTTACACGCTAATGTAGGACATGTGGGCAATGGCACAGCGTGTGGGCTCCCAAACCCCTGGTCACTAGTCATGCACAACCCTGCTCATATGTATGCAAATGTAGGACATGTGGGCGATGGCACAGCGTGTGGGCTCCCAAACCCCTGGTCACTAGTCATGCACAACCCTGCTCATATGCAAATGTAGGACATGTGGGCAATGGCGCAGCGTGTGGGCTCCAAAATTGAGCCCCACTTCGGCGCAGAGTCTTTGACGATGGCCATCCAGGTGCGGTGATACGAGTCGTCAGAGTCACCAAGATTGGGCTCTTGCATGCAAGTGGCTGGCAGTGTTACGGAATTGATGTGATTACATCAAAAAAACAATGAAAAGTGCAGTTGACTGAGCGATGCATGAGGCCCATACCATAATTGATGAAGGAATTGCTTGGCTACATCTGGAACCTTGGGGGACAAAACTACCACTTGCCTTGATACGACTTGCCTTGATACCACTTGCCTTGATTTGTGTTAACATGGGAAGTACTTTTCATTGCCTGCAAAATTTATTCTTTGCCTCTGTTTTTTAAATTAATGTAATGCCCAGTATACTTCCGAACCAGTCCGCACCATACGCACCCACTTTAGGCTTAAAGCTTAAAGCTACATTGCAAACGCCATCAGGAGGTGTTCAGACTACTTGTGCTTCACTTCCTGTGTAGTCCTTCCTTATATTACTTTAAAATGAGCTTGAACTTCTCAGATTTTTAACGAGTAACGAGGCAAGGAAGAAAAGGTGTGTTTGCTCAAGCTGCTCTGTTTCCCTGTCAAGCTACGCCTTCGCCTGTGAGACAAACTGCACGTTTTCATGCCCAGGCACTGCTGTGATGTTTATTGACTATCTACCTAAACCAGGGATGGGTCATACGGACCTCAGAGACGTTTAATACGGTAAAACACGCATTAAATACGCAATACGCGTATAATACGGTACCGTATTTTATGCAATTTGGGAGTGCCGATTTTTGACCCAAAATGGACCCGATTCGCCCCAAAATCGCCCAAAACGTTCCTAATTCTTTTCCAATGTATTATGCGTTATTATATTATATAATCGCACTGGAATCTCACTGAAAGGCTGTTGTTGGGGCGGAATTGCCTTAAAAACGGCAAAAGGCAAATATTGCAATCGTATAATACGGCCCAATTTGTTCAATACGGTATAATACGCGTTAAATACCATACAGCGTATTATACGAATATGCCGTATGACCCATCTCTGACCTGAACCAAACGGAAATTTGCTTCGTTCACAAATCAAAACTATTTCAGTGACTAGCAATAGGTTTGGCTGTACCTTATTCTAGCAAGATGGGCTCTGTGCTTGTCTAACCTTTGCCCACAACCACATGCTCCCTCATAAGCAAAGCAATTATTTCCGTTCAACACCTTTTCTTAGCACGTGCCCAACGTCCACATCTGCTACCTTGCAAGCAAAAGGTGTTTTTCCCCCAACTTAAGTTGTGTGCAGTACCTTTTTTGAGCAGGATGGGCCCTGTGTGTGTTACTTTTTGTGTGTGTGTCTGTCACATTCTTGAGCAGGATGGGCCCTGTGCTGGTCAAACCGTGCCTCATGTCCACATCCACATCCTTCCTCGCAAACAAGGCGATTTTGCCAAAAACGACGAAGTCTACGATGCCATTGATGCAAGCGCGCAGTCGCTTCCTAAGTGAGTGTAAAGGTTATAGTGATGTGCTTGTGCTTCAGAACCGGTGCGTGCTGTCACATGAGTGTGGGAACTGGTGGAGGCTGCGTGTCATTGCAAGTTAGTAGGGTTTGATCCAATGCAACACACACACACACACACACACACACACACACACACACACACACACACACACACACACACGCACACACACACACACACACAAACAAA
>Ga0307974_1000284_pt1 | contig 29784 bp, 28 predicted proteins | sample OrgLakmetagen784_FD_201812 | JGI IMG/M metagenome (GOLD analysis project Ga0307974, IMG submission 201812) | Saline water microbial communities from Organic Lake, Antarctica - #784 | ecosystem: Environmental > Aquatic > Non-marine Saline and Alkaline > Saline | place: Antarctica: Organic Lake... | reverse complement strand
GTGACAACACCCCAATAGATCGGATTATGGTAGCAGAGGCGTCGCTGTCGGACGGCAAAAAGAAAGCTCAGAGCCAAAATAACGGTAATCTCTGTTACGCCCGGCTTTCTTCCCCTTGCCCTCACTTGTGTTGCTGTGTCTGCTGTTGGCTCAACAGGCCCCAGTAGGCCTAGCTCAAGCAGTCTATCATGTACTGCTGATGCTAAATCCGCACCTAAGATGACAGCAGTTTAAATTTGAAACATGTCAGTGGAGGCCGTCTGCAAAGGCAGGTTGCAGCTTACTCGCAAAGGCAGGTTGCAGCTTACTTGCAAAGGCAGGTTGCAGCTTACTTGCAAATTAGACATGCGGCAAGCATCATAGCATCTAGCATCTATCGTGGGAGAGGCACTGGCCCAACAGTTGTTTCTGTCTAAACCAGCAGTTATACATCTGAGTCCAAGCACTCTGGTTCCCATCATAATTCTCTATAGCAGTGTCAATCCTGTGTACCTTGTGTCGCAAGTCCTTTACGTACAGCACAATTAATGTGAAACATTGTCAAACTTAAGCCCTTGAGGGACGCCTCTCTAAAACAAAACCGCCTGATATTCTATCTGCCTTCAACATTTTCCAATCAAAGCTCTTCTGAGACGCCCTCCGCCAAGCGCGCATAGGTATCCTATTTGCCTAAAATCGTCACATACCCTTTAAACCCCTCAGCCTGCCATACAGCTGCAAGTGCTCCTCAGCAGACAAAGCAGGCCAGAGTGCATCATGCTGCAGCCATAAATATGCAGTGACAGCTGCGTGTAAATCAACTAGGGAAGAAAGAAAAGGAGCAGACAAAGCAGGCCAGAGTGCATCATGCTGCAGCCATAAACATGCAGTGACAGCTGTATGTAAATCAACCTGGGAAGAAAGAAAAGTAGCAGGCAAAGTGGGGCGATGTCGGTGCATTTTATAGCTAACCATAGATCAATTTACCTATTCCTTTGGTGAAGGGTGTCATTTGTCATCCGTCTAGTTAGTGCAAACAAAGCGTTCCTATCTAGCGATTGATCAATCTAACTATTATATTAAATAATTGTCATTTCTGTCATCAGTCTGGCAGTGTAAGCAAAGCGTTGCGTACAAACCTGTGGGCAGATGCCTGTCAGCCTTGCTGCGGCTTGTGGGTTGGCCACCAAATCCCTCCCACACACACTGACTCGTCCCGCACTTGGTTCAAGGAGACCTGAGAGGAAAAAACATTGCTGATGTCCTGGCTACTTGACAAGTACGTGAGCATTGCAAAGTAGCAGCCAAAAGAAGAGTAGCAGCCAAAAGAAGATTTTTCTAATAGCAGTTTTTACAAGTATGTAGACAAAAGCATGGGCTGCTGTCAGCGGCAGCATTAGATCAACTCACTTTTGAAGTGCTCAGCAAGCATTTTTCTTTTGCCAAAGTGGCAGCCAGTGGATAGTAATTATATATTATTACTCTTGTGCAAGCTGTAATGAAGGTGCGGACATCAGCAGCAGCACCAGATCACACAGCCCTTCTTTTAAGCCCTTTCCACCATATAACAGCAGGCCATGTTTGCACATCTGCGCCTTGCATCAACCTGAAAGCAGTCGTTTGGCCGGCCCCGTTATTAGATCACATGACCTCCAAATTAGCCCTTTCCACCTTGTAACGGCTGTGCTTAAGCTTTGCCATGTTTGTACACCTTCGTACCTTGCATCAGCCTGAGAGCAGTCGTTTGGCCGGCCCCGTTATTAGATCACACAACCTCCAAATTAGCCCTTTTCACCTTGTAACGGCTGCTTAAGCTTTGCCGTGTTTGTACACGTTCGTACCTTGCATCAGCCTGAGAGCAGTCGTTTTGCCAGCCCCGTTCGGTCCCTACACAAGCAAATGACAGAAAACAAATTAATCTATCATGCACACAGCGCTGGCCAAGGACCCAATTTACATCTAATAACAGTACGAGCATATATTTGATCAAAACCACATCTAGTAGCATTGAAACGAATAACGCTGAAATTTTTACTCGTAACAGCTTTTGTTGCTGTTAAAAAACCAGCAATAATTACGCATAAACTATGTAGGCAACAGGCTCTGCTTCCAGGTGTGTTAGTGACTGTTCCCAAACCTCGTATTTGCAAAAAGAATGGAGGGAACAGCTCGACAGCCTTACGCGCTTACCAGTAGTCCAAAGCACTCTGATCGCCTCACACTCAGCCACAATCCGGCCACTGCAACCTTGACATTGGGTGGGCTGGCAGGTGGAGCTGCAGTAATGGCAAGAGATTGATTGTGAACGACTGCATGCTTTTACCCTGTTGCCACCTAATGCCACTCACTTTCCGTCCTGAATCACGCAATTTGATTTATTAAAAGACCTGTCGTCCCTTTATTTCAGCATACACACACACTCATTCGTGAGCCAAGGCAAAGCATAAATCCTGCCCTCTGTATCTGTGAAAGGCCTGCCTTGATCAAATCTCTGTATCTGTGAAATCTCTGTATCTGTGATGAAAGGCCTGCCTTGATCAATCTTGATCAAATCTCTGTATCTGTGAAATATCTGTATCTGTGATGAAAGGCCTGCCTTGATCAATCTTGATAAAATCTCTGTACCTGTGAAATCTCTGTATCTGTGATGAAAGGCCTGCCTTGATCAATCTTGATCAAATCTCTGTATCTGTGAAATCGCTGTATCTGTGATGAAAGGCCTGCCTTGATCAATCTTGATCAAATCTCTGCTTCTGTGAAATCTCTGTATCTGTGATGAATAGGCCTGCCTTGATCAAGTCACAGGTTTTGAGCCCTGCCCTTGTTCGTGCACGCACCTGCGGCAAAAAAGCCTGAGGAAAGGCTAGCCTTGGTTTTTCTTCCCCCAGTAGTCCCCTGTGGAGCTTCTTGCTGTGCATCACCCGTGCCATCTGCTGATGTCTGCTCGATCTCTTTGCCACAGAGTCCCTTATCTTGTACTCCCCCCTTCCCTGCTTCATGCCGTGCTCCCTCTTCCTCCTCTTCCTTCCCTGCTTGGCTGGAACACCCTCTCAGCATGCGTCGAACTGCTGCAGCAGGCGCCTTGGGCATAGACATCTTGAAAGGCTGTTTTGTGAAACAGACCCGGACAAAACGCTTGTCACAGCCAAGTATGGAATGGCATCACTTATCAGTCTGTAAATGCAGGTTGCAAAGCCACCTACTGCTGAACATACATGCGAACGGGCATACAGGCACACACTGGCACACCAAATAACTTATCAGTGTGTAAATGCAGGCTGCACAGCCACCTACTGCTGAACATACATGCGAACGGGCATACAGGCACACACTGGCATACCAAAAAGGCACAAACAAGTATCAATAGAACACACCTGTGCCAAATGAAACTCCTTGCGCACCCCCCTCATCATCAGCACAGGCGTGACGGTGCCGCTCAAAAGCAGCACACCCTTCCCGTGCTGTGGTGGGCTTGTGCCTTTCTCTAAACTGGCCAGTCCTATTGTTGCAGGCTGCCCTGGAGCAGGGGGCAAAGCAATGTCCCACATCTGCTCCACCAGGTCCACCTCTGCATGTAAGAGCAAACAGGCGTAATAAAGTGATGTCCCACATCTGCTCTACCAGCAGCTCCACCTCTGCATATAAGAGCAAACAGGCGTAATAAAGTGATGTCCCACATCTGCTCTACCAGCAGCTCCACCTCTGCATATGAAAGCAAACAGGCGTAATAAAGTGATGTCCCACTTCTGCTCTACCAGCAGCTCCACCTCTGCATATGAAAGCAAACAGGCGTAATAATGTGATGTCCCACATCTGCTCTACCAGAAGCTCCACCTCTGCATATGAAAGCAAACAGGCGTAATAAAGTGATGTCCCACATCTGCTCTACCAGAAGCTCCACCTCTGCATATGAAAGCAAACAGGCATTGCGTTTCTGGATCCAAGAGGCGTCAGAAGGTCCCCCTTATCTTCTCCTCCATCCTCCTTATTTCCATCCTGCTGCCTCCCTTTTTCTCGTCTTCACTCCGTACTTCGGTGCTATGCACTCCTAGCATGCATTGGCGTAGTGGCATAATACCTTAATAATCTACCGGAGAAGCATGCCTCCTAAAATCCTTTCATTTGTAGCCCACAAGCTAGCTACCCGGACACACATATATGGTGTTTCAGGTCACACTGGTGCACCCAGCTCCATGGCTTGTATGAAGTGCAAAGGCATTGTGCGCATGCTTAACTTGTTCCAGGCTTGTCTTCTTCATCTTGTTAAAGGAAGCACCTCTTCCTTCACGATTGCGTTGCATTGTTTTGTTAAAGCAAACATATCTTCCTTCACACTTGCATTGCATTGCGCATTTTAGAGAACATAAATCTGTCTTGCCAGATATACATCTTCACGAAGTGAGCAAATCTGTGCCCCTGTCTGTGTCACCTCAAAATAGAGTCCAAGGTCTGAGAGCTGCATAGCTCTACATTCAGTATCAAAATTTCAGGCCTTTACTGAGCACCTCTTCTCTCTTCAGGAGTAAAGGAGGAAACTTTCATTAAAGAGACAGTTTTCAAGTTGTGACTTTGCGGGTTTCAAAGGACGGTAAAATATTCGTCAATAACAACACACGCACACACACGCACACATGCACACACCCACACACACAATGTGTTAAACAACTACGTCAAGAGCCTGTTGTTAGCATTGAGTGCAATTGTTAATTCCTTGCGTCAGCCATTTTCATAGCTGAGTGATCCATTGTAACTCCTTTTCAAATTTACCTAGCTGAGGGATCTATTGATACTCCTCCAAAAATAATTGAACGCAAATATGCCTCCTGGTCCACCTACCTGCACGCACATCCTCAGAGACAGCTCCAACACGCACTGCTGCAGCTGCCGCAAGTGTGGCAGCGCTACTGTGGTGTACGTCAGCCTTCTGCTTTCCCCTCAACAGCCCCCAACGCGACTCTACTGGCGCTTCTCTTGCTGGAACCCTGTCGTGTGGTAGCACGTGTTCATTCCCTGCTGCCCAATCCTGTCTGTCTTGTTCAGCCGATGGAGAAGGAAGGGTGCCACTGATGACCTCATCTGGTGCTGCTGATTGCTCGTGGCTGCTGTGGAAAAGGCACCCACTGATGGCTCCCGGGATGCCAGCCAGAAGATAACCAACGGCTTTGCGGGTGCGCCTGGGAATGAGGGTGGCCTGCACATGGAAACTAGCAAGGTTAGATCTGATTGTCCATGTGTTCACTAGCTAGGTAGATCTGAATGTCCATATGTTCACTAGCTAGGTTAGATCTGATTGTCCATATGTTCACTAGCTAGTTTAGATATGATTGTCCATGTGTTTACTAGCTAGGTTAGATCTGATTGTCCATATGTTCACTAGTTTGGTTAGATCTAATTTTCCACGTGTTCACTAGCTAGGTTAGATCTGATTGTCCATGTGTTCACTTCATAATGAAGAGGGATCAGGGGGAGGCAATTTTCGTTTATGTATCACATGTGATGGCGTGAAAACAATCCAGTGCGTGTGGCAGGCCTTTGTCGCAAACTTGCACAGTTGTCTAGATTGGCTTCTCATATACTGTGCTTACTTGGTACGTGAACCATGCCATCCCCCTAGGCTCGTCAGGCCCAAGCTTGAAACCCAAAATGAAAAACGGATGCCGCCTGGGGCCTGTCAGTCCCTCGCCACTTGCGTCAGACCCCATTACCTGTACGTATTTGTCATGTGGAAACGTGATCTGTAGAAAAGAAAGGAATCAGCTCCCTAGCACCGCAAATCGTTTGCTATCAGGGTTCCAAACTCATAGTTGAATGCCAGTTAGGAAGTCCTGTGCTCGACGTGATCATCATAATCAACATCAACATAAAGACACAACAGGTGAAGACAACATGTTCCTGTTGGTGTGGCATAAAAGCAGGGCTGCTCATCACATATTGTGGACTCAGGAAGGCGCTTGCTACTTGAGAGTACTTACTTGCGAGTACCACGCGGCAAACCACATGCTGACAACAGCATGTGCAGCCATGAGTGCAAAAGCGATGGGAATGCCATTCTTCTCTTCGTGTATGTTGTCAACGCTCAGCCCTGTGAGTGGTCGTTAGCAACAGCTGAAACCGAGCATACACGAAGGTGTGGAGCAAGGGCAAGGTTTACCATAAGGAATTGAGATCACGGAAAAGGCATTCCGCCATTCTCAAGTTGTATCTCATCATGCACTAAAAAGGTGTGACGACATCTAAAGCGCAGCTCTTCTGTACAGTTGCTGTTCTTTTGAATCGCAGAGGTAAAAGAATTGCGACTTCTCTTGGCAGAGCACCTGCTAAAGCTGTGTGTGATCTCAACCTTACCGCCTGCCCCCGTTGCATTGGCCAAGAAGGCATACTGTCCTGCCTCCCATCTGTGAGCAAATATGAGTTGGACTGATATTTTTTAGCAAATGAAATTCACAAACAAGACTGCTTAACAGCACACTTGTACTTGAGCCATCAGGAAAGGAGGAACTTTGGAGGCAGGCACACTCACAAAGCTCTGAAAAGGGCAAAGGGTGGTATGATGGCCTCCAGGATGATCGCCAGCCACTCCGGTCCAGATTGGACAAACTGTGCATGATTGCCGATGGAGGCTCAAAGGTTTATGCTGTAATGAGTCTGTCATCAGAAGTAGACCATTCAGGGAACCCTAACAAGCTTAATGATTCAGGTGCTTGGGAAAATGTAGCTAGTAAGCTTTATTATCCATTCTCAAAATTGCACCAGGGCTCCAGGTCATGCTGCTTTTTAACAACTTCACGAAGAAAGCGAAGCCGTTTTTGTTCAGGGTCTCCTCTTTTCCACGTGAGCACGTGCTTTTCAGCCCGCACACCTGCACCACAACAAGGTTGGCAACCAGGCCACTGAAGATGAGGGCTGCCACTGCTGCCATTGTTCCCGTGATGACGTCCTGTGTGCATGCATGCAACGTTTGTAGGGTCGGCCAGAACCATATATACACGGTGGATATGCGGTAATTCTGGCAGGAATTCATCAGACATACGGTCATATACAGTGTATATATATGGTTCTGGCCAACCCTAAACAATTGTTTCCAACGAGGCAGGTAGCACCACAGGTAAAACAAGAGAGGCATGTACAAAACCTGCACTCTTAAAAGGACCCGTCGCTCTTTCTTGCCCCCCTTTCTTTTTTACCTCAGACTCAATTTGTGGTTACGGAGCAATTGAGCCTTACACTTACCGAGTAGAACACACTCATCCAACTTGCAAGGCCGAACATGGAGTGAAACCAGAGCAGGTACATAACAATCTGCAAAGCATGGAGGAGGTAAGTTTTGTCCCAAGCCTTACGAATTCACCATACATGGTGTCGTAGCCACAAACAAGTAACCAAGTCACTCATACGCCTTCAGACATCATCAATACGCATGCATGGCGGATCAAATGTACGCAGCTCTTCTTTCCATCATTAGTAAAGCAAAGCATGTTCTTTTGCAGCACATCTTCAAATTGACATATGAGCAAATGTATGCAGCGCGGTTAACCTGATTAATTCCACACCTGCAAACCAGGGGAGGTATGGATGAACAAGCCGAGGCCGCTGCCGGCTCCAAAGCCAGCGAACACAATCATGTAGATTATGTACAAACCAAAAGCCCTGCAGTGCAGCAAAAAACACACTGAGTGCTCCTGGTTGCTGTATCAAGGCCATAAATTACGTGGTGTCCCCTGCTGCCGTGTACCACAGCGCCATGGTGCAGCTGTGTGCTAGGTGCACAAATCTCCCACCAGTGTAATCTTACAAATAGACTTGAAACAATGAAGAGATATAACTATTTAACTATTTAAGAGAGTCGAGTATGGGTAGGTGGTCGGGACCAGAATGGCAAAGACAGCTGCCACATCGCATCATGATTGCATGGTGTGCCACACAAAAAGACAGGCAAGGATACCGACCTTCTTTAACTGAAAAAAGAGGAGGGTGGTTTGTCATTGGTTGAGTCACTCTGCTTGTGCAATTTTTTGGTGCACAGCAAGTCTGTGATCTGACATCCTTGGAGAAGGAATTTAATTGCTGGTTGCACCAATGCAGTCAGCTGAATCAAGCCAAAAGCCACCTTCTCAAGCCTTTTTGATCGTTTCCAAATTATCCAGACACCAAAGGCAGCACACTCACACACACTCACCACAAGTAAGTGCCAACAAAGTAGGCACCGGGAGAGACCCCCTGGCAGAGCATAAGGCCCAGCTGCCCACCCGCCCGCTCACTAGCCAAAGTGAACACAAACACCTGCAGAACATACATACATAAGTAAAAAGTTTTTCCTTTTTTATATTTTTGTGTCGTCACTTTTCTTCTTGGCGATAGGCTACACATCTAAACATTGGCAGTAGGCCGTAGAGGTTTGGTGGGACGCAAAAAGTGTGCACTTGGATGCTAGATTTTTGTCTTCATGTTGTGTTTTGTGGCATACCTGAAAATAGTACATAAATAAATGGTGTACATAAAGCACAAACATCACGATCTCACATTTGGTGCTTGGTGATAAATAGTATTGGGGATAAATAGTACATAAATGGTGTACGGAAAGCACAAACATCACAATCTCACATTTGGTGATTTCAAACAATCTGCAACAACTCAAGGAGCAACTTGTGCAAATAACTTTGTATTGTTTCTTGCATGCTTGTATGCCTATTTGCACTGACCAGCACCAGTAGTCAAATGTCAATGAACACAAGAGGGGTGCCGCAAGCAACGATGGCGAGCCGTCAGAACTGGTGAGAGCTTTCCAGCAAACCTGCAGCAACACTTGAACACCATTGATGACCACTTACCGGTAGCAGGATCTGCATAACCCACATGAAGAACAGTGGGCCCAAAAGGGACGCGATATCAACCTGAAGAGGCTGCTCTGATGATGGGAAGCCTGCCAGGCCTGCAATGCAAAGCGTCACAGCATTTTAATTCGCGCACACACGCAATATCAACCTGAAGAGGCTGCTCTGATGATGGGAAGCCTGCCAGGCCTGCAGTGCATAGCGTCACAGCACTTTAATTCGCGCACACACGCAATATCAACCCGCCCCACGGATGGGAGCCTGCAGATGGAAATGCTACAGTGTGCATCACAGAGAGTGTCATGAGCACACAAAATCATATGCCTACATGTCCTGAACCCTGAGGCTGCATATTTTCCAGGATCTAAGCATGTGGTCGTCAAGCACCCTATTTTTTTCCAGCTCAGCAATGTTAGTATCTGCTAAAAACGTTTGACAGTAGTGGTCTTAAAAGATGAGCATGGCTAGGGTTGGCCAGAGCCATACCTTTATAGGTTTATACGGTGTACATACGGTATTTTAGCAGGGATATCACCATACATACGGTCATATACAGTGCAGATATACAGTTCTGGCTAACCCTAAACATGGCATTGTGCATACACACAGCACAGCCTCGCACCTTCAAGCTTTATGGTAGGCCCTGCACTCCTGTCCCTAGGCTGTGGGCTGAGAGGTGCAGCAGCAGAGGCATTGTTTTCCGCTGCAGCAGCTTGTCGGAAATACTGTGAACATGAATAAAATTCGGGTCAGGCTCTGTCTGTGTATTTCTGTGTATATATGTTTGTATTTGTGTGTGTGTGTGTGTGTGTGTGTCTCGGTGGGTGACAGCAAAGCGACGAGCAACTTGCACCCCAAATAACCTGTGCAAAAGTAAATGCACGTGAAATATACACTAGGACCTAAGATCTAGCTTGACTTATGTTAGGAGTGCTTCACTGCCTTTGTGGCTTCACTGCCTTTGTATTGCGTATAGTCTGTTCCTATTGCCGTTCTACCTGTGACAGAAAAGCCCCTGTGGCCATATTGATGGGAGCAGTCCAGCGTTGGACGGCAGGGGCAAGGGAGGACTGTGTGTGTATGCGTGTGTTGTACATGAAAGCTGGGACTGTGTGAATGATGCATGTACAAGTTGTGCATTGCTTTAAATGCGCTTAGCCAGTTAGGTTGTTTTGTTGTGGTGATGCTTCACTTACTGCAGCACGCTAAAGTTGAAGCCTGCCAGTTGTAAAGCTCTATTGTGTCCTTACTCTAGGCATGCACTGACCTCTGTCTGGCTCTGATTCAGCCACAGTGTGACGTCAAAGGCAGGAGCAGCACGCTGCTATATTATGTCCTTACTCTAGGCATGCACTGACCTCTGATTGGCTCTGATTCAGCCACAGTGTGACGTCAAAGGCAGGAGCAGCACGCTGCTATATTATGTCCTTACTCTAGGCATGCACTGACCTCTGTCTGGCTCTCATTCAGCCACAGTGTGACGTGAAAGGCAGGAGCAGCACGCTGCTATATTATGTCCTTACTCTAGGCATGCACTGACCTCTGTCTGGCTCTCATTCAGCCACAGTGTGACGTCAAAGGCAGGAGCAGCACGCTGCTATATTATGTCCTTACTCTAGGCATGCACTGACCTCTGCCTGGCTCTCATTCAGCCACAGTGTGAGATCAAAGGCAGGAGCTGTACGCTGCTCTATTGTGTCCTTACTCTAGGCATGCACTGACCTCTGCCTGGCTCTCATTCAGCCACAGTGTGAGATCAAAGGCAGGAGCTGTACGCTGCTTTATTGTAACCTTACTCTAGGCATGCACTGACCTCTGCCTGGCTCTCATTCAGCCAGAGTGTGAGATCAAAGGCAGGAGCAGCACGCTGACCGTCGACGCCTTGCCCCTGAAGGCCCTGTGCAGAGTTACATGAAGAGCGTGCATTTGCTCATTCTTGTAGGAGTGCCTGAAATCAAGTGTGTGAGAAACTCAGAAATTCCGTGGCTTGGGAGCTCCATTGCCATTATTTGGTGGGGGATACTCACGGCACTTCGGGCTAATATGTCTTCTTTTCCTTAATTGATGCAGGGAGTGTTATGCTGCCTGCGTTGCAATTATTTTTCTTTCTTTTCTTTCCATTGCCATGTTCAGGACTGCATACCGCGCAGACCTGTGTGCGTGTGGCTCCCCAGTCCACCACGAGGCTCGGGTATTGTGTGATCTTGTGCTTAAGTCCAGGTGAGGAACCGGCGGTGGCCTCGTCACTTTGCTGCTGCTCTTGCAGCAGGGCACGTGCTGGGAAAGGGGTGGCATCAGAGCTGCCGCTGTTCTTGTTATCCCTGCTGCTGCTGCTGCTGCTGCTGCTGCCTATGCCGTTATCCAATGCAACGACTCCACTGTCTTGGCCTAGCTCACTGCCCGCAGAGCTGCTAGTGCCAACTTGCACCACACCACCTCCCATTGCTCCGTCGACTGCTGCCATGGCTGCCCAAGGCAGGGAGCTGGTGAAATTCTGCACACACATCCCAAAAGGTAAGAGCAGTCATGATGATGATTTGGTGCACAGCCTAGTGGACCTTATTAAAGGAAAATGGTGGCTGTAGCATTAAAACATCCTTTCACGTTCTGCAAAACATACACACAAGCACTTATACACACATGCATTTACCCACACGCACCCACACACAAACCTGCTGGCTCTTAGCAGGGGTGGTCGCCTGCCAGGAAGGGAAGAACAGCCCTTGCTGCTGGAACAAGATGGAACTGTCCATAGCAAGCGTCCTGCTGCCCTCTCTGACTTTGGTCAAGATACGACTGGCTTCCTTGCTGCTGCCGCCGCCGCTGCTTCTCACCTCCGCTGTCTTGTCTGAGGAATGATCTGCACTCAGGGCAGTTGAGCCAAAACCACGTAGCAAGCGACGGCTGTTGGAGCTACTTTCCTTTTCCCCGCTGCTCCCTGCATTGCCGCTGCCGCCAGGGTCCTCATTAGAGGTGTCACTGTTCTTGTCAGGCACAAAGAAGTCACCACCTTTTGTGCTGCAGTCCGCATTTGCCCATCCACAATAAAGCTCACGGTTAACCTCTGCCACAGAGGGCTTCCTGTGCAAGGTAGGTGTGAGGGTGTGGGTTGTGGGTGCATAAGCCTCATTTGATTTCAGTGTCTTTGCGATGCTTTTGAATTGAGCAGTGAGGTAGGCAGAACGGATTTTGGCATGTGTTCTAAACAGGTTAACTCAAACCTGCACCTGATAGCCTTGTGTAACTAGTTGGCTAGGGGTGGACAGATAGCCACCATTCATGATAACCTTGTGTAATTAGTTGGCTAGGGGTGGACAGATAGCCATCATTAAAGTCATAATAGCATACCTGGCGGACATTCAGAGTGATAGGATTTTTTGCCGAATTAATCATGCCTGTAATCTCCCTGCTGTTACATAGCATATGCTTTGAGGTGCTTCCAAGCAAATCAATCAAGTCTGCTTGATCAATTTGCTCGGAAGCTGCTCACCACAGAAGGCATTACTTTGCTGCAAGAGTGATCAAAACATCAATCAAATCAGGCAATACTTTGGTGCAAGAGTGATCAAAACATTGACACAAGCCATATAAAGTCTAGCCAATGAGCCATTTATCCTCGTCTTTGTCTCAGATCTCTCTAATTATATATTGCACGCAACAAGCTCTGGATCCCTGTTCACACATGCGAGTACCGCTCGGCATTGATATTTGGCTATCATCACTGCACACACTAAGACACAAACCATTCAAGACTGAAGCCACACAGGAGGTGCAATCACTCTGCCTCCTCTCAATCAGCAAACCCACCATTCGGGCTGCATTGTGGCACACACCAAGGGCACGCCATTCAGGGCCAGTCTCAGACCGCAGGACAGCTGTCTCAGAAGTGTACCGTCCACTTCTCCGGACGTCAAAGCAGTGCAGTTCGGGGAAATAAGGTACAGAGGAAGGGCCTGCTTGGATGGTAAAAAATTAGATCTAGACTCAATGAGCTGAAGTCAGAGCGGTGCAATTACGCATAAGTAGGTGAAATGAAAGGGCATTGCAAGTGGCTTGCAATTAGGAGGAGTGGCTTGCAATTAGCCACTAGGCGTAGTGGCTTGCAATTAGGCGTAAGTAGGTGAAATGAAAGGGCTTAACTGCAAGTATAACAGTAGGTTTCAGGAGCCAACATCTTAGCTGTCCAGTTTTGAAAAGAGGTGAAAAGAAAAGGATGTTTGTGACACAGCATTCTGCTGCTCCAGTGAATGTAGACGGACTGATGGCATAATAGAGGCTTTGTAGTTTGCCAGTTGTCAGGGTGTCCGGGATGCGTGCAGTTTGAAGTTATCTGTCGGTGCCAACCAAAACAATCAAGATATACAGCAGATCTTGTGGAAAACTCGCTGGGCAAAGAGCAGAGGCAAGCCAAAGTAACAAGAACTACGGATAAAAAGGAACGTGCGCAGGTGACCCAAGCTCCTCTGCATCTCAATGCCATTGAGGCCTTAAGATGTGCACACCTCAGCAGCTAGCTGAAGATTGTTGCCTGATTCCTCTCCCCCAAAGCTTGCACCACCACCCATGCTTGATCCACCTGGATGTACAAAAAGTAACCATTTGATCCGGTCATGCATTGTCTGATGCTTCTGCGAGCCAGCGCTTGCCTGACGCTCAGAGCCAATGTTGTTTCCACATCTACAAATTCAGGGTTCAGGTGCTTTGAGAAGAAGACAAAAGCAAGCAGTGAATTTTGCCTGACATGTTATCTATCCTTGTGCGGGGTAGGTGTACCTGTACCACAGCTGCCATGGGAAATCAGTGGCATGCAAAAATCGTGAGATTTTTCCTTGATCAGCATTTTCATGGTCATAGGTTGTTTGGCCATTTCAGATGGTCTTCTTGTTACACAGTCGCTGTTGTGAACACTTCGCTAAAACAATTAGCTCAGACATCCAGCTTGAACATGTAGCTCATGCCTGCAGTCCACGTGTAAGCTGGTGCCATGATTTGTTGTTATAAACTTGCTCTTCCTGACATGTAGCTCAATCTTACACGTGTGTATGCTGAAACCATGCATTTTTAGACAGCTGTAAAACAGATTCTACCATGCAAACCGTGCAACAACGACTGCTACAAGATTGCATGCACAAGCACACCCTCCAAGGAGTTTGCTCTACTCCTTTCCACCCCCAGGTTCAGAAACCTTTTTAGACTGCACTTGGGACTAGTTTAGGCTTTGATGATCATGTGCATTTCACTAACCTCCACCACTCCCTCCACCATGGCCCATCACAGGGGTGCCCTTGACAAAAGCAGGCTCCAGGAGCAAGCTGACGCTGACAGCAGCAGCGGTGCCTGCAAATCCAAGAACCGACGCGTGTTTGTATGGCACAAGAAAGTGATATTTGTCCTGCTCTGTGTTGATATTTCATTTAATTAGAAGCAGGCCAAGCAATGGTATAACCCTGCAATTGCAGCTCTCTGAATGAGATTGATCAGCTACACCCTTTGCTGAGTGGTGGACGTCTGACAAAAACGGTTAAGGGTAGTAGACATTTGTTTATTTTTTCCTCGGCGTTTTCCTCGACATGCGCTCACCCAAGGTCACATCAAAGTCTGCAAACAGCTGAGCGATCCTTTGTGTGACCACAGCTAGCGCCATGGACTGGTCCTCAGCAGCGTTGGGGTCCGTTATGTTGTTCTCAGACAGAACAGAGAGTGCATTGTCAAGTGCCTCATCTCCGCTTCCTGCATGTGAAAACGTGGCACAAAAGTTTGACACTAATTTGATGACTATGGCTGGGTAAGGAGGTGCGCCTTTGTTTCTGTGCACAAATCAAAGCAAATATGAGGTTTGGACGAAGTGGGAATCCAATTCAGATAAAGTGCACACAGTCTCTGCAGGCAATGGGTTCAGATCACATCGTAGCCCACTGCTTAAGCAAGGCTTGCTTGGCTTTAAAAGAAGAAAATGCATGTACAGGTTTGCTTCTGTCCTTGCAAAATTGTTGCGTGAAGTTTTGCAGACAGCATAAAATCAAACGCACACTCATGCAAATCTCTCGGTTTCTGCCCCTAAGTTGCATATCTGCAACTTTCTGCTCTTTCACCACTCACCAGCATCACCAAAGAGGTCTCCAAGTGCACCAAATCCCCCCATGGCCCCTCCCCCGCCTCCCCTGCTCCCATCCTGGCCACCAGTGCCTGCAGCGCAGCTAACAGATCTGTTTGAGTACAGGCAGCAGTTAAACAACAGTTATACACAGGCACCACAAGCTACCCACACTATCACAGACCTTCACAAGCAGGCTAACAGCAGACTATGGCAGGTAAAATGCTCACCCATGCTAAATCCCTTCCTTTTTTTCTTCTCTCTCTCTCTCTCTCTCTCTCTCTCTCTCTCTCTCTTCTCTCTCTTCTATCTCTCTCTCTCTCTCTCTGATTCTCTCTCTCTCTCTCTCTCTCTCTCTCTCTCTCTCTCTCTCTCTCTCTCTCTCTCTCTCGCTCACACATACATATGCACTCTCTCTCTTATGTATATATCTATATATCTCTCTCATATATATAGGTACATATGTACATATGATAGTACATATCATTATCTAAATAACTATCAATTGTTCTTGTGGTGCCATACGCTTTACAGCTGATCTGACAAGCTGCATGCTGTTCTTCTCTTGCACCTGCAGACTCATCAGCAGCTGACACTTCTGAGCTGTCAGCAATCTCACAGATGTCCAGGTCCCCAAGCCCACCCCCCGCGATGCCGCCCAGTCCTCCGGAGCGGAATTGTGGAGATGAGAGAATGGCCTGAGAAAAAGATTTGAAATGAAAAAGGATTTGTTCGTGAAATCGGATTGACATAAGGTTGATGCGTGTCCGTATCATATCCCTCAGTACAATTGGCAGGTCTGATTAGAAGATAGTTTTGACTATTATTTCAGGTCCAGCCTGCAACCTAATGATGTAAAATATTCTCCCTATTGTTCTCAGCAGCAGAGATGTTAAACGGGACCAGATATGTTTCTTGTCCTTCAAATACCAAGACGAGGTCGGCTACTTTTTGTCTGTGATATCACTCTGGTATAGCACCGTGACAATATTTATATCAATAATCTTCCATTCCTTACTATTACTACTTTACCCCTCTCGCTTCAGTTCCTTTATCTATATGAACAGCATACCGACAACAAACGCCTGCCCAGAACTCCAGCATCCTTTGGCAGCAGGGCAGATGTTAAAGCAGCAGCAATCTCAGGGTCCTGGCCTGTGTGTGGTGTGTGTCGAGTAAGCACACCATTTAACTCATGTGCGTTGTACATAATAAATTTTTGGTAAAACCAGCATTGAGCACAGCAGCGACTGCTTCTAGGCTTGTGACCTTGTGAGTCTTTAATATGAAATTACCCTACCAGAGTCCTTGTGAACTTGGTATAAGCTCAGTGAGAAAGAGGTTTAGATCCAGAGCATCAGGTTTAAACCAGGCACATGGTTCTGGGGTCCTTGGTGTGAAATTTGACTTCAATGGAAATTCCGACATCTCTGGCCCCTGGCCTCTACCAAACTGACAGTTGCCTGTTGAGATGAGTTGAAACTATACCAAGGCTTCGCACCAATCAGCTCTTTAAAGCTTACATCTTGTGCACATCATGCTGCAACCGCAGGGAATTTTATTTAGACACCATAAAGATCTCTACACCATTCTCCAAGGAGCTTCCATTACCCTCCACATCATCCTCATGACTCACACAAGCGAATCAAGGACTTGGCTTGATTCTCAAGGAGCTAAGAAGCTTGCTTCCAAGCTCCATTCTGACACCTACGCTGCTTAACTTGTTCATACCAGGCGTGCCCTCTACTCCAGAACTACCGTTGCCCACCCTCATCAGAAGCCGGGTTCAGGCCAAGCCTGCAACCTTTCCGATCCCCGTTGAATTCGTTTTTTTGTGTGGCGGAGGACGTCCCAGTACTAAAGTGACTACATTTCCTTTTTTGATGTGGATATCCTCTGCCTGCGCCCCCTGCCGCAGCAGCTTTTCTCTTTTCTCGATTTCATACATAACTGCAAATTGACTTAAGCGCCCAAACCTGGGGGGGGATTTCCTTTTTTAGGAAACAAACGGTTTGAGGGGCTAAACCCTAAACCCTAAACCCTAAACCTAACCCTAAGTTCTAAACCCTGAAGTAGTCCCTCACCCAACTCACCTGTGAACGGCAAAATGGCAGGAGGTCCACTGTCTGCAAATTCTTTTGGACTCTCCTCCCGCCTTCCAGCACCAGCAGCAGAACCTTCACTGGTGGCGCTATTGTTTTCACCTGCGTGCGTTTTGACCAAATTACTGTTTGCCTGTTTGCTGTTGCCTGCGATAGTGCCCTCTTGTCTGGACCTGCTTGCTTTACCCTCGCAAGGTGCCTGAATGCTACACAGCAGCAACATCGTCAAGGCTACATCATTCTAGGAAGTATAAAAAAGGAGAAAAAAAAATACAATGCACTGATCACCGACCATTTTCTGGACTGGCAAGGGTGCTTGAATCAGTGGTAGGAGAGGAAGGTGGCTGCTGTTGGTGGGAAGGAGCACGGGGGCGGTACTTTGAAAGTGGGAACTGCAGGAGGGCTGGCCACGTTGGAGGGCGGGGAACAGCGCAGAAAGCGATCTGCTCGTAGGAGCTGCAGAAGACAAAAGCGTGGAGGAAGCAGTGTGAGGGCTGGCATTGTTGAAGAGCGAGAAACTGTGAAGAAGATATTTTGCTTGTAAAAAGTTGTGTGGAGGAATAAGTGAAGTAGTTCAACGTGCGGAACATAATGATTCAAGAAATGCACATTGTGTGTCTGCTGGTTTTATAAATAAATTAATGAACGAGCACAGCTTGCACTGCATTATGCTTTGAGGAAGGTGTTGCTGCGCAGAAGCTAGACACCAATCATGCATCTACTTGACGTGGAGACAGGAGTGCAAATTTAAATAGTGAAGACAAGATATAGACACCAATCATGCATCTAATTGACGTGGAGATAGGTGTGCTGATTTAGAAAGTGATCGTGACAGACAAGATATACGATTTAGGGATGCATGTACCGTGTCCGTCAGGCATCTGCCATGTGTCGTGTGTGTGTAATGGGTATGGAAGGAACTAGCAGGGAGCAAGAACTACATATGCAATGATATTTAGGTATGATATATAGGTATGATATAGGTGAATGACTGAGGTGTATGATATATGTATGATAACAATTTAGGTATGATATAGGTATGATATTTAGGTAGTATGTATCTAAGCAGACCTAGAAATAAGCCAGAGGGCAGGGGATGACATGGTGTAACCACGTTATCTACAAGTTTTTTATGTTATTAAAAGGAGCCTGCACAAGATACACACCTGTATTGAGGGCCACATGTGTCATCGTCATACTCCTGAGATCAAGGGGGAAACAGTCTCTCCTGTCTGTTTGATGCGTGCTCATGTTCCTGTGGCTACTTTGTTTAAGCACACTTGCTCACGGCAACTCAGGAGGCGTGTTTTCCCTTAAGAACTCCATTTCTAGGAGTGAACAAAGCGCATGCAAGCAAGGCCCACAAATTACAGAGCTGCTAGAAAAGTCCACATTGATGTGTGTGCGGCATATTCAGGCGCATGCAGCAACAAAACAAAACACCATTATTACCGTGCATCCTGTAGACACCAGCAGCTAACAGGGGCTCCTTACCATAAAGTACAGTGAAATGTAAAGTAATGCCATGGTGTAAACACTTCCGGCTTGGTTAGGAAAAAACGCTGTTATGGGTTGAGCCATATAGCATCCCACCGTAACAGGGCTCCAATTACAGTCTAAGAATACCAGCAAACATCACTATTACAGGAACGACTACTGGGAAAATGGCCACGGGGTGTGGATTAAAGCAGCACTGTTCAGCATCTAACCAATGCATATGCAAACATGCCCACAACATACAGCACAACATACACACACATACAGCCGCACACCTGGCATTCTGCGTCGGGGGAACACGGCCGCTCTGGTGTAGCGTCATAGCACACCCTCTCAAGGTCACTGTTTTTGGCCTGTTGCTGACCGCCGCCCCCAAAGCCGCTCACCGGAGACGAGTTGCTGCTGTTTCCTGCAGGACAGGGATCGGAAACTGTTGCTTATAGGGTCTGGTTCTTGACGCCACTGCCATTGCATTGAAAAGGAGTTAGGAGTTGATCTGCAACATAGCAAAATATAAAAATACGGCCACGAGACCAAGATCACCTGCAGATCGTGGCACAACATCACAGCACGACTTGCAGCGGCAACCACATCTGTAGGTACGGCTGTCAAGTTCTGCGTCTATCATGTGCTGGATGATCAAGAGCAGCCCCACCAGCAGCAGTGGCAAGCAAGCCACGAACACAAACCCCACAAACGTGCGACGCTGCAGGGCCTGCACCAAGCATTGAGAATTGAATGAGGGGTTTCGCCTGTTTGTGAACCACACATACATGCTCCACAATTGAAAGCGAGTAGCCTGCAGTGTACCATGTTTTTGAGAAGAACTGCTGACGCTTGCTGTACGAAGGATGAGCCTTCCTGCTGGGTAGGTCTACCAGCACCAGCAATGCGTTTTTGGCTCCCGCCATTTTCGGCCTGATCCTTGTCTTCGCCCCTAAAATTCCGTAGCATGCTGGCGCTGAATTTCAATAAACTGGAACAATTGTCACCAATTTAATTTGAGTCAATCCTAGAAGGTTTTGCTTCTCATTCATTCTCAATTTACGTTCTATAATATGAAACTGAAATAACGAGCAGGATTGACGCCCTATGGAATTTCGCAATCCCCTCTTCAGAGAGAGGTTTCGTGTTATAATTATGATGCAATATATTATATGGAACAAAGCTATCATTTGTTGCCATTTCGTGTAACTGTCCGAAATTCAATGCAAAATTCGTAGCGTCCGGATGTATATCAAAAAATATATTACATGGAACTATGCAGTTAGGACGCAATCTACCGGGGTGTCTCGCACACCGTCGTATCCAACTTCCCCCCCCACCCTCCTTTTCGTCTCTCCAACCTTCCCTCCCCGCACCCTCACACCTCAACCCTCCAGTGCACCACCAGCAGTGCACCACAAGTACCAGCGCAAGGACCGTGCGGAGAAAGGGCAACTGCAGGCACAGGCGACCCCCCCTGTGCGCGGTCGAAGCTCCAGATTATCAGCAGCAGCAGAGCAGCAGCCAGCAGGATGAGACAGAGAGACTTACTGCCTACTCTACTAGCAGCCTTGTTCCCACGCACTTTGTGTGGCATGGCGAGGCGTCCAACGCTGAGGTTGTAGGTGCGCTCTCGAGTGTGCGCGCATGCCTTTACTGCTCAGAGGCCCGGGCATGTTTAGAGGCCTGTGCATGTGCATATTTATCTGATAGCTAAATTGGTGACCTCGTTTCCACCTGCGAACACTCCTCATCTGAGAGGTGGAACATAGTATGAATGAGTCATTTCCTAGCGCACACGTAAGATGCAGAGTGCGCCTTTGGACACATTCGTTTTCACACAAGGTAACGCTCTTTCCCTCTCTCTCGATTCGTACCAACAAGGGTTTCCTGGAAGATATCTTTCCGCGATCTTCTTCAAGCAAGTCCTGTCGCGTCCTTCTGTTCCCCGTGGAATTTAACACACAATGTTCACATGTACACAGGTAGCTGGAGTGATTGGCAGAAGCCCGTGCGCATGCACTGCGCGGGCGAGGGCCAACCGCTCCGCGCCATAATATCCCTACCTCCCGGATGTGTGCAGGTGTGAGTCGGGCGTACGTGTGCGAGTGCTAACAAAGTATGTTTCTGTAGCTGTCTGGACCAGACTAATGACTAGTCTATACACACACACACACACACACACACTCTCACACTCTCACACTCTCACACACACACACAAACACACACACACACACACACGCGCGCACACACACGCACACATACACACACACACACTCTCTCACACACACACACACACACACACACGCACACGCACGAACGCACGCATGCGCACACACACACAACACACTCATGCATGCACGCACACACAAAAATGCACGCATGCGCTCGCGCGCGCACACACACACACACACACACACACACACACACGAACGCACGCATGCGCACACACACAACACACTCATGCATGCACACACACACACACAAAATGCACGCATGCGCTCGCACACACACACACACATGCACACACACATACACGCACATGTGTACGAGCAAGTATGGATGCAATACAGAAATTCAAACATAATTAGCATGTACTAAACACACACATACACACGCAAAGTACAGAAGACATTCATGCACCCACATTTGCGCATGAATACTTATGTGCTCATACACGACCACTCGCAAGCACCTTCAATGCACGTAATGTACATTAGAACAAATATCGTTCTCGCTCATTAGCATGATCAAGACTGCTCACGTGTGTGCCAAAGGCAGGGATACATATTCATGTTTGAATATCACGTATGCAAAAATGCATATGCATACTCGATTGCACATTTGCAGTTCAAGTATCGGGTTGATGGAGTCTGGCGGACGTCTGTCAAGGAGCCGCGTGTGAGCAGCAATGAGGTAGGAAGCGCTGAGTGTTGCGTGTTCAAAAAAGTGTGTTATATGCCTCTGTGCAATTGAAATGCATTTGCGGCCCTCGTACATGGATTCGCAGCTTAAAAACTCCTCAAAACGTTTTTGGTAGTCAGGGTTGGCTAGGATTAAGCGTACTTGTATCTGCTGAATTGTAAAGCTTTGGCCCAGCCGAGTATGATAGCACATCAATCTTGAAATGACCAAGACCTCAAAACTCATGTACACACCTTCGCGTAGGGTCACTTGAACAACTTCCGTGTGGTACACCCTACGCTTGATTTTAGCATTGACGCCCCCGAAGCACGCAGGGCGTTTGTTGTGGGCGACTGGGACGGTTGGTTGGTGAGTAAACTGGACCTTTGTTTGCCTTTGGGTCGTTGCCCTATCGATGCAGAGCCATGAGGAAAAAAAGGGTGTGTTATCCCATGCGTTGGGTGTTTTGGGTGTGTGAGTGTGCGGCTTGAGTGTGCGGTCCTTCAGGCCCGCAACCTGTTATTGTTGCTTGCTAACGACTATGCAAGGCTGTTGGTTGCGGGTAAACAAGAACACCGAGTCTCGTTCGCCCCTGCTTTTGTTTTACGTATCATGACTATGCTTGAGCACAAGCAATGAGCTCCCTGACAATCGATATTTAGGTTGCCTCATAATGTGTTGTGTGACAACAATGCACGTGCCTACTATTACAATGTTACCGGCAAATGGCAGGCTGCATAATAGAGTAGCGTAGGTGGGCAACATAAGTGCCGTCCTGTTCTGACAGCTGAAAAACCTTTACTAGAGTTCAGGCACGTGAATGTAAGCACCAACGTGCAAGTGGTGCCCTGGCCCTTTGCTCTTTGATTTGAAAGCAGCGCCCTGGCCCTGTGCTCTTTTGATTTGTAGAGCAGCGCTCGTACAAGCTCACCCATGGCCAAGATTGCTGATGTCATGTGCTTAGAGCGCCACAGGATTTAAGCACCCTGAAGCTTGGCTGGATCTGCCAGGACGAGCACAGTTGTGTGGAAGTGGCTGATGCATTAGGAAATAGGAGGGATCTGAATTGATCAGGGCCGCAGCGTTGTAAATTTGACTTCAGCTGCCAGGACGAGCACCATGGTGTGAAAATGGCTGCTCTAGCAGCATTGATCACTGTTAGCCACTTTTACAGTGATGCCATTGGCATGGCAGCTATTCACAGTCATCTAAAAGGAGTGCTAGCTTGTTATCACTTTCAAATCGGTGGCTTTTACTTGACAATGGGTACATCCATGCCAGCGCTTCTTGCTAAGCGTGGGCACAGGCCCCCCCTGCCTGTGTCACACCAAGTTTTTGACTTTTACTTGACAGAGGGTGCATCTATATCAGCGTTTCTTGCTACGCGTGGTCACGGGCCCCTGCCTGTGTGCCTGTGCAGCTCTGCACGTCATAGTGCGCACGTACATGTGCCTGCAGGCCTAAATATATTCTTATTTTACTTGCCCCCAACCTGTGCAGTACTCCATGCCTCTGAAACGTGATCCCATGTCAGGCAGCTGGGTGGGAAATGTGCAGCTCCCGCCCAACCGCTACTGCTTCCAGGTGTGTTTGCACGTGCTTGTGCGTGCGTGTTTGTGCATATTTGTGCGTGTGTATACGTGCGTGTGCGTGATTGTGTGTGCGTGTGTTGATGATTTGATGTCTGTGGCGTGATGTGTGGTAGTATGGTAGCTACAGATGGCCTTGTGTGTTGAACGCTTACTTTCATGGCCTTGCGTATGGAACGCTTACTTTCGTGGCCTTGTGTTTTAAACGCCACTTTCGTTGCCATCCCTTGGGTGAACACTTTGCTTTCAAAATAGGGTTTGCAAAAAAGGACACAGAAGCAGTGTTGCTTTTGTGTAAGGAACTCAAAATAACCAGCCTGCCTCTACACCATCCTTTCATCATTTCAAGACCCTGTCCATTTCAGCTCAATGACTTTCTGGCCTGTTTAGGAGCTTATATGCAAGCAGGGCACTCGTGCCCTCACACAGGGCTCGTAACTCGTAATGCGTTTGAATGCGGTTTGCCAGGGGTGGAATATGGTGATACATTGATACCATCAATAATTCATCTTCTCCATCCCAGCATAAGCTCACAACTTGAAAGGCTTGCTTGCATTTCTAGCAGATAATTTTCCACGCTCTTACACTCCGCACGGTATTCTGTCTCACTCATCAATAGCTCTTACTGAAACAGAAAACCGTGCTGCCCAAAACGGCTAAAGGCTTCTGTTTGCCAATATTGAAACCTTTGTTGTTGCTCCAGTATCAGCATGTGATGCTTACTATGCTCCCTTATCCACAGCGTCCCCTGCACTTCTGCATTACCCACAAATCCAACAAGCCCCTCTAATAATACCTCAAAAGTCAAAAAGGCCTGCATATGCCCAAGTGCTTATGAGTCACATCTCTATGCTTTTTCTGTCCTAGTCTTAGCTTACTCTTCCCTGCTTCCTTTTTTTGTCCTTATTTTTTCTGTTATTCTACTTAATTCTTTCTGTCCCTTTCCAATTTCCCCCTTCTCCCTTCAGTACGTCCTGGACTCCCGCATCACCCACAACCCTGAGGAGGAGTGCGGTATTGCGCCAGGCCGAGGGGTAGTGAACGTGGTAAGTGGTGTGTGTGTGTGTGTGTGCGTGCGTGCAAGGGGGGGTTAGCAAAATGTGACTTTGTTGGTAGCGAGGGGCGGAGAAAAGCTCTGTTCTTTCGCTGTGCTGCTTGTCACATCAGAACATATGCATACTAGCGCGGTGTGTCGCTCGTTTTGAATTTGCCTCTATGTGTCATTGATCTAGCTTCCCCTTGGAGCTGAGACGTGGCTTTTGTGTTTGGCATTTAAGGGTGCTGCCCTTACCGAATGAACCCTAGACTAAAAAGGATTGATGGTACGTGTCCTGCCTTCTTAAAGGCGCCTCTAGACAGTACCTCTCAATGACGTCTGTAAATACCTGGGGACACGGATTTTTGTAAGATGTCGTGACAGATTTTGGAAACGATCGTCAGAAAAAAAATGTATAAAACTGTGCATTCACGTCTGTAGGGCTGGGCGGTGGAGCCTGCCATGTTTCGCATCTTTTACTGCACTGGCTGGGATGAGGCGGTGCTGGAGTACAGGAGAGTAGGGCCGAACGGAGAGCGTTCAAAGGTGCGTGTGTGTGTTCGTGTATGCTCGTGAGTTAGTGTGTGAGCAAATGGGTGTATATAAGTGCATTTATGTGTGAGTGTCTATGCCTGGTGGATGTGTGTTATTGTGCGTGGGGGCTTGTGTGCATGTGTGCGTGCGTATGTATGGAGGGTTGATTGTCCACGCATTGAGGCCCAACAGAGAACCACAGTGCAACACAGCAGAGTACCACAGTGCAACACACAGCAGAGTTACACAGTACAACACACAGCAGAGTAACACAGTACAACACACAGCAGAGTAACATAGTACAACACACAGCAGAGTAACACAGTGCAACACACAGCAGAGTACCACAGTGCAACACACAGCAGAGTTACATAGTACAACGCACAGCAGAGTACCACAGTGCAATACACAGCAGAGTTACATAGTACAACGCACAGCAGAGTAACACAGTGCAACCTTGTACGGGTGATGGCTTTATCGTGAGGGTTTTAATTTGTAACCTGTATTGGTGTTCAGGGATAAGGTTTGCAACGGGCTGGTCTCCTTGCACGCGTGTATACGGATGGGCAGGTTGCAGATGAATGAGTCTGCGCAGCCATGGGCATGTCTATGCCAGCATGCATTACCATGCAAGTACATTTACACACAAGCATGTACACACACACAAACACACACATACACACACACATACACACACACTCACACACAAGAACACGTGCATTGCAGGGTATGGACACAATGCAGATGGTGAGCGCGAGCAGCCACGGCAATGCCATGGGCAGGTGGTACAGTGCCTCCGTGGTGCCGTTAGACCCAGGAGAAAGCATGGAATTTTTTGTGCATAACGGTGGGTCTAGGTGACGTGTGCGCATTGTGTATGTGTGAGAGCAGGGCATCATATTGTGTGCATAGGAATCTAAGTTGTATATATAAGGTGTATTTTAGTAACTAGCGCATTTATGTGTGTATGTGTGTGTGCGCACGTGTGTGTGTGTATGTGTGTGTTTGTGTGAAGAGTGTGTCAGACTGTGCGCAAAGGATCCTGCTCCATCTCTGTGTGAGTGTCGACCAGTGGATTGAGAACGCAGGCAGCAATCAAAAAAATCGAAGGACAGGAGACTGGAGGGAAGTCGCGATTGGTACTGGAGGTGGAAATGTCTGTTTTTATTTTATGAGGATGTTGGCATGAGGTCAGGGCAAGAAGCCCCAATCAGCAGTTCATTCAGTTGCGTTTGAACAAATGCAGCGAATGCGCAGTAGTATATGTAAATACGTGTGTGTGTGTGTATGTGCTTGTGCACTTTTGTGTGTTCGTGCTAAAATGTGTGTGAGCAGGTATGAACAGGCATCACCGCATTTGGTTGCATTGCAGGTTGCTGGACAGGGCATTCTTGCGTAAAATTGTTTAAAGCTGTTCCGCTGGACAGTGCCTACTCTACACAATCTTTTGTAGAATGCCCTTGTATGCATCAGCAGTGCAAAACAGTGCAGCGCTGCCTGCTTATGTACATACACGCACGCACGCACACACACACACACACACACCAAAATGCACTCTCAAAACATATAGATACACATATTTATATAGAGATAAGCACACACAATACTCTTGCACGCATACACTTGAATACACACAACTGTAGGCTACTGTTGTGGCTGCAGAGGTGGCTCCTCCTCGCACAGCATGAAATGTGCAAGTTTGTAATAGTACTGTTGACGGATTGACCTGAAGATCTGAGGTGCAGAACTGAAGCCTTGTTCACAATCTTGAAGCAATTCATGGATCATCTGTTGCCTAGCTCCTTGTCAGTATGAGACATCGTGCCAGTGTCGCCTCAACAGTTCATGACACCGGTTCAATATTCTTCTAGGCAAGGGGAATTCCTGGGAGCTTGGCTTAACTGGGACAACTGTGTCCTCTTGTGCAACCGTGCCTTTCTTCGCGCCCTTAAGCGTCTCTCGTGCAACCGCCTCTTGTGCAACCGTGCTTTTGTCCGCGCCCTTAAGCGTCCCTCGTGCAACCGCCTCTTGTGCAACCGTGCCTTTCTTCGCGCCCTTAAGACAGGTCATCCAACCCTGCCAAATTTCATTCCTTTGACTCGTGCCTGACTCTGATCAAATGAGCCCTTGCGCAGTCTAAGTCTGTTTCAACTCTGCTCATGCGCAGGGCAAGACGGCTATGGCCGTAAAGAGGACCGACCGAGTGGCACCCATAACCGTGCGTGTGCCGTAGTTGCAGACACCATGGTGTCCAACATGGAGGGCACGGAAGCGGACGGGCTAGCAGCTCGCCAGGTGCGTGTCTTTGCAAGTGTGTGAGCATGTGTATGCCTGTGTGTGTTTGTGTGAATAATGTGCACTATTGTCTGTTCGTGTTTGTATGAAGGGCACCTCGGGACTGTTTTTTAATGGAGTGAACTTAATCTGGAGAGGACTGCTCACAATAGCACCCCTCAGTCGATTTCTGTCCACGTGTCTATACCCTTTACAGAATAAAGCTTGATCAATCTGATCCAATTAGAAAAAATTCTTGATTGTGAAAAACACGCCAAGTAGTGGTGTTCACCCCCGGACCTGACCTCCACCGAATGACTTTATTTTTTGGTGGTGGCTGGGAAATCATATAAGATGGGGGGCTGCAAAAAATGATTTTGGAATTTTGGCTTAGGGGGTGACCAGGGTGGTCCCAAACATAGATCATGGCCCCAAAACAGTTTTTCCCACATTCCCGCCCACCCACCCACTCAAAATTTAAAATTTTTGTTTTTATGGGTAAAGCATGGTGTAAGCTTTCCAAAATGCTGCCAGTTTCCCAAAATGGTTGAATTTCAAGGAAGTTATGGCGAAATTTTTCTTGACCTGCATAAAAAGTCGGTCACTTGAAAATTTGGGTGTGGGACTTGGCATGCCAGGCCTACATTCCATGTTTAAAAGGCAGTTGCAAAAATAGTGGTGAATGTGAGAAAATTGAGTATTTTACAAGACATGGGAGTGCACACTGGCAAAGCATGGAACACTGCAATTTTGCGATCCCTCATTCAAGGGGCAACACAGCTAATCAAACCTGCACAAAGCCATATCAGGTATGCATGACGCCTGCCAAAGTGACAGCTTAGGTATCTCACAGCCAATCCGTCAACTGCATGTCATAAAAAAGCATTTCCCTCATGTGTAATGTAAAGATGGCAGGTCTCAACAACAAAAAAACGCCTGTCTAATGTCTTCAAAAAATAATTTCCTCACATGGATTAATCAGCTTACCTAGAGCAAACCAATCTAAATGCTCAGGCAAAGGTGTCAAGCTGCAGTATGATGGCAAGTGCAAAACTACACACATGCTCAACAACACCAACGCCCCAGCGCTATCACTATGCCAATGCACACATAACCTCAATCACTCCTTTCCTCGCTTTCCTCCTCACTCCCCTCCTCACATTCCGCCTCCTCACTCCCCTCCTCTCCCCCTACAGCTTGTTTCTTTGCCCCAGTTGAGCGCGCGCGCAGGGCGTAGTTGCTGGTGGGCGCTGCCTCTTCTTGCTGCTGTGCTGCTGCTGCCGGCTGCTGTGCTAACTTTTCCTGCTGCTGTGTTGCCTCTGCCTGCTGCTGTTCTCGCTCCCGCTCTTGGAGCTTCTGCTTCTGCTCCTCCCGCACCCGCTTTGTCCCCTGCTTCCCTTGCCTCATGTCTAACACTGCAGCCTGAGACCCTGACACCACCCCCTGCAGCTGCTCCTCCTCCCAGCAGAGCAGATGTGACCTGCTGCGAATTCTGCTTCTGCACACGTGCTTGCATCGCATCCTCCCCTCCCAAACCTGCTTGCACGTAGAGGGCAACTAGGGCTGCTCGCTTGAAGGTCAGGTACCCTAACTGCTGCACCAGCTTCCTCCTCCGCTCCAGGGGTCTGCATCCCTGCGCTGCGCTGCTTGTTGGGCTTGCTCCGCTGCTTGTGAGCGCTCACCTCGCCTTGCCCGCCCACCCTTGGCCTCTGCTGCTGCTAGCGCATCCCTGAGCCTCTTTTGGAAGCCTAGTTGGTCTGGATCACCCTTGCGTGCTGCTGCTGTTGCCTTTGCTTCCGCTGTCCATTCTGCCCACTGCCCTGGTGTGACCTGCAGCCTTTCCCCCACCTGCGCCAAAGCAAGGAACTGGCGGTGCTGCGCTTGTCGCTGGTGTGCTGGCCTCGAGAGAGGCGGAGCTTGTTGATGGAGCGCTCCGTCTCCATGCTGTGCACTGTGCCGAAGCAGTAGCACGCAAGCCAGGTGTCGAGCGCAGGGTGCAAGCTGCTGCCAGTGGTGGGTGCTGTTGAAGGGCGGCCCTAGTGAGTCTGGTGTGCAGCAGCACCTGCTGCTGCTCTGGAGGCTGCTGTTGCTGCTGCTGCTGCTGCCCTTGCAAGAGCTGCTGTTGCGGCGGCGGCGGCATCTGAGAGGGCGGCTGCTGCAAGGATACCGGCAGCTCGACTGCTGCACTTGTTGTTGCTGAGCTCTCTCCCTCTGGTGCTGTAGCTACCCTAACAGCGAACGCAGATTGCTCTAGAGGTGGTGGTGCTGCTGCTGCTGCCGCTTCTGCTGCTGCTAGATCATTGGCACGCTTTTTGGCGCAAGGCACGCATGCCCAAAGGCCATGCGCGCGGTTGGCAAAGTCGTGGAAAGTGGAGGAGAGGGGAGGAGGAAGGGATGTGGGGGTGCTGCCAAGGGCCAAGCTGCCGCTCTTGAAGCTGATGACCTGTGCTCCATCTGCAAGCTGCAGCTCCTGCTCCTCAACCTTGCTCCAGGCATTGCTCTGCCTTGCTGACTCCCTGACCCTGGTGGTCCCATCGATGCAGCAGCGGCCAAGAGAGGGTGCTGCTGCATCGATGGGACCACCAGAGTCAGGGAGTCAGCAAGGCAGAGCAATGCCTGGAGCAAGGTTCTCTCTGTTTTCATCTGAGAGCTGCTTGCTGTCCAAGAGAGGGTGTCTGAATAGCTTGCTCATCCTGCAAGGCAAGGAAGGCGGGCTAAATTCAATGACCATCATGGAACCATATATGGGCATATGGGCATACACACATGCAGGCAATACAGATAGCTTTTTATGACTGTAGGTGAAGTGGGAAGCCACACGCGTGCAGTCATGCGTGCATGCATGCATATTTTCAAACGTGTGTGCATGCATCGGTCTCTCAAGGTACTTACTTTTTGTTTCTTTTCCCTGGATTTTTGCACAGCCCAAGCTGATATGCACATGAACAAGTATACCAAG
>Ga0307974_1000280_pt1 | contig 29841 bp, 25 predicted proteins | sample OrgLakmetagen784_FD_201812 | JGI IMG/M metagenome (GOLD analysis project Ga0307974, IMG submission 201812) | Saline water microbial communities from Organic Lake, Antarctica - #784 | ecosystem: Environmental > Aquatic > Non-marine Saline and Alkaline > Saline | place: Antarctica: Organic Lake... | reverse complement strand
TGCAGACACACGTGGATCCTCACGCAGCTGCTCCAGCACCTTCTCCACCTGTACACATACACAGACATGTTGCCACGTGGATCGTGCTTGGCTCACACTTGGCTTATGTTGCAGACACACGTGGATCCTCACGCAGCTGCTCCAGCACCTTCTCCACCTGTACACATACACAGACATGTTGCCACGAGGATCGTGCTTGGCTCGTGCTTGGCTCATGTTGCCATAAAGGTCATGATTGGCTAATGCTCGGCATTGCTGATAACTAAGCGTTTATTGGTGGCAAAATACCCTAGCAGCTTTATTTGGTTGGGCCAGCATTGTGTGAATTGCTCCAGCGCCAACTCCAGACCCAGCAGTTGCATTTAAATCACACACACACACACTGACGTAACTTTCAGCACTATCTACATAACTCACCTGGAAAGCGTCAGCCTGTGACGCTGTCAGCACCGGTGGTAGCAGAACCCAGCTGGCTTGCTCTTGAAAACGCTTATCGTGCATTCCTGTTTCAGTGCAATCAGTTCTGCAACTTCTCCAAAACCAAGAGTGGGCAAGCTAGTATAAAATAATAACCATTCTCAGTGCAATCAGTTCTGCAACTTCTCCAAAACCAAGAGTGGGCAAGCTAGTATAAAAGAATAACCATTCTTTCGTCTGGCAGGGATGCGGTGCAAGGGGAGATTATGGAAGCATCCAGTCTAAAGGAATCGTGAAAGCAAGATTGGCACTGTGCAGGCTAGCAAGGTTTTGCAGGCTCGACACCATTTGGAGCGCACCACATGGTAACCATACCTTGTCCAGAAATCTGTTCAATTTCAGCACCATCAGCCGGGTGGTGCAACTCAAGAACCGGTGTCACCAGTGGTATGTCACTGTTGATGACGTACAGCTCGTAGCTGTCCACAGCTTCCTTGTTGGTCTGAGGGAGTGTAAGGATAAAGTGCCATTGTACAGAGTTTAACGGCCTCTGCTTCAATGCTTGATGTGAGGATCTTATCTGCATACACACTCCTCCTGCTCGTTGCGTAGAATTAACGTGTTCAGAAGTTCCAAGCAAAAACGCAAAGCAACATCAAGGCTTGTGGTTAAAACAGTACTGACAAGGATTGTGATTCATAATGCTCAATAGTATGCTCTTGTGACACAGAAAGCAGCGTGGGTTGTGTGTATTTGTGTGAGTGTGGGCGTGTGCATGTGTGAGTGCGTGTGTATGTAAGTGTGTGTGCGTATGTATGTCTCTACGTGTGCGTGTGCATGCGTGTGTCTGTGTGTGCACCTGTGTGTGTACTTATGTGTGTATGCGTGGGAACTCTGCTCATTGTTTTTCACGCCATCGTACCTTTTGCAGCTTGCCGCCTCTGAAAGCACTCACACTCATCCTCTGTACGTCCACGCTGACCCTCACTTGCGGCCGTAAGGCTTCAGTGTGTGTAGATGGACCAAAGGTAGCCTGCCCACGATCATGTGCCCTCTGTAAAAAACAGACGCTGGTGATGTTAATGATTTAAGCATGACACAGTTTGTACTGGCCTACATGATGCATGCTCACCTGAAAGCAGAACCATTCGGGAACAAATCAGCCTCTCAAAGCTGCACCCAATTTAACGCAAATTGTGACGCCCAATCGTTGGCAGCGACGAATCGTGTGACGGAGCAGTTAATTTGATCTGACGAAGTAATGAGTTTTTTTGACTGCCACACAGCAAATGCTTGGTACCTGAATGACTCGGCTTTTGCCCTGCATTAAGGCCTTGCCTTTTCTGCCTGGCTTCAGAACACCAAGCCATAGGAAAGACTGCGCAATACTGTGGTTCCGGAAGATCTGAAGTCGGTTGGGGGTGACTTCAAATTGGTGGGCAGGTATTGGCAATTTCATCCTGGATTTGTGATAAGGGTGATTATTTGAGATTGATGTCTTGAGTGCTTTCTGATTGAATGCCAAAACACAGTGAATGGATGCAAAAGGCAGGGAAGTAATACATGGATGTTCCGTCATGAAAAATGATACATGGCTTTCCTGTCATGAAAAATGATACATGGCTTTTCTGTCATGAAAAATGATACATGGCTTTTCTGTCATGAAAAATATTACATGGCTTCTCTGTCATAAAAATGATACATGGCTTCTCTGTCATGAAAAATGATACATGGCTTTTCTGTCATGAAAATTGATACATGGCTTTCCTGTCATGAAAATTGATACTTTGCTTTTCTGTCATGAAAATGATACATGGCTTTTCTGTCATGAAAATTGATACATGGCTTTTCTGTCATGGAAAATGATACATGGCTTTTCTGTCCTTTCCTGGCACAAACATGAGTTTCAGTGTCACGCCCAGTTGGTGGCAGTGACGATTTGTATGATTTGGTAAGTTGGCTTTTCAGTTGAGGCTGGTTGGTTTGCCTAATCTTGTTAACTGAAGAATCACAGGAAGAATTACTTGACGTGCTGAGTCTTGTATTTTGCTGCATCAGTGATTTGCTATGACATCAGGCACGAACATCACCCTGGTTCATGTTTTCAACACCTCTTGCCAAGCAGCGCTGCAAGCCAGCAATTGACAGCTCAAGCAGCAAGTGGGGTCAGCAGATGTTAGGGAGTGCATGACACAAAATCAAGATTGGGAACTGGATCAGCAATTATTTGCTGAATCGTAGATCACGTGATAATTCCATGAACATCACACATTGTGACTGTACTGATTACATGACTATGAAAGTGACTGCACTGATTACATGATACTATGAATGAGTCAATTCCATGTACATCACACATTGTGACTGCACTGATGATGAACATCACACAATGCGACTGCACTGATTAGTACGTTAAATTTTATGCCACTGATTACATTTTTAGTCATACTTGTTGTTGAGTTACGAACTGGCGTGCCAATTAATAGTCGTCAACAGTTTTCTTTGCAGCTTGCTCTATCTTCGACTACATAAAAGAGAATGACAAACCTCAACTGTCCGGAAAACGCGTAGGTCCAAACACCATTCCCACACTCGGAAGCTGCAGAAGAAAGCTGGTACCTGAAGCAATTGGAAAAATTCGAAGTGCAATACATACTAGCCACGAATGTCTCTGCTGGAGCAGATATGTGAATCATATCCTATATAGCATGATGCTGTCATTAGCTTTACTCAACTTTCTGTATCGGTGCCAGAACTGCACAAATGTGCAAACCTTCCGCAAGTTTGTGGTGAGATGTTGCACGCACCTTCTAGGGAGGAGGACGGCAAGCACTTGTGGGCGGTCTTCAATCACAACCTTCAACAGAAGCAGCTTCTTGTAAAACTTGTGGAAGGCAATTTTGCAGGAGTCCAGCAAAGGGGACGTGAGATCGTCACTGGCACGGCCGTCCCCTGTGCAGAGACATTTGATAGTGGCATTGCCACACTTGAGCAACACATGGGTGCTGAATCACTAATAACATCATTTGTGCATGAATCTGTTAATGCATTTTCTTAGTATTTTGTGCATACTGGCACATACATGATTTTAATCAAAACAATGGACTTTTTGGTCTGGCTCCAGCAGCGGGACTTGGAAAGGCCTTTTGAAGATAACAACTTTGTATGCAATAGCGCATCATGTCGTCCATAACTGTTATGTTTTAAGTTTTAAAGATTTCCAAGTCACCTGTGCTAAGTAGCTTCCAACGCAGCCGGCTAGTCCCAAAGTCAAAGGCAGCAACGTCTTCTGCTGAAAGCAGTGCTGACTGGTTCAGGGCATTGCGCAGGATGTATTCAGGTACTCCGGCCTTCAGGGCAAATTCACGCTGCATGGCACAGATTTGGTAAAATGAACCACATGGCTGGATTTTATTTCAAAACGAAGGAATGCCATTCGTCTTCAAAACGGAGCTTTTAACCATTGCATTGTAGCGAAGACCTTTCTGTCCTATGCAATTACCTGCTCGCTTGTAAAGTTCTTGAAGTCGAAGTAAGAACAATAGTCGCAAAGGCTCTCCTGGCTGGCCCTGCACCACCTACAAACCAAAGGTAAGTGCACAATGGGCGGTTCAGAAAGGAGAATTAAAGCAGTTCAAGGGGGAAGATTGAAAGCAGTTCAAAAGGGGGATGATTGAAAGCAGAAGATTCAGCGTTAAAAAGTCTACAGCTACGGCTCTGCGTGTTGTCACCTGTTAGCCACACCTTTGATCTGAGAGGGAGACTTGTGTTAAGGTTAGGCAGGCTTTGAGACCCTAGGTGATGACTTGTTTGTTTCTAGGTGTGCCATTTGTGTGTTTGGCAAGCACAGACGCTATGAGCTCGTGGGCTCTGTTCATGGGAACTATTATGAGCTTGTGGGCTCTGTTCATGGGAACTGTGGAACTATTATGTGGACTCTGTTCATGGGAACTAATATGAGCTTGTGGGCTCTGTTCATGGGAACTGTGGAACTATTATGTGGACTGTATTCGAAGAACTAATACGTGCTTGTGGATTTTTTTCCCATGAGAAATCATGTTTCAAGGGACAACGGGGCACCTTTCAAGCAAGCGAAGCTGCTGGTATGGACTTGCGCCCAAGCCGCCTATGAGGTCCAACCCAGCAAATCCACTCAAATCCAACAGGCCCTTCTCTGCAGAGCTTGCTCCGCCTGCCGCTGATGTCTCTTGAGTTGTTGCCTCCTGTCTCCCTGCTGCCTTGCCTGACGCCTCCTCCCTTGCTGCCGCACCTCCTCCTGATGCTACTGCCCCCTTCTTTGCTGCAGCACCTCCTCCTGCTGCTTCTGCCCCCTTCTTTGCTGCAGCACCTCCTCCTGCTGCTGCTGCTGCGTTGGCCATCAGCCGGTTTGCGGTGTGCTGAGCACTTGCTGCCGCCACCAAATCCAGAAGCACGTGCCACACACGGCGAGGGGGAGGTGGGTCGGGCATCTGCTTTTTCAAAAAGGGCAAATAAGTTGCTTTGTTTAAGGATATAGCAAGTGATTTCAGATTGCATAAATAAAGGCAGCTCTCCCACAAATATGCAGCGGCTTGTCAGTACTAACACGGTCAACAGAGGACGTCCCTTCGCTCTTCTCTCAATGATTGCACGTGAATATTTTGTGTGAATTACCAACACTTGAAAAGTCAACATCTTGTGGAAAACATGACCTGCAAGCAAAACAAATACAAATCAATCAAAGAGCCCAAGCCAAAAGCAGCTCCTTTTTCCCGTCCAACCGGCCTCTCTTGCTGCTCTTTTTCTTACAATTTTCCTTTATTTTCTCACGTAGTAGGGAGTTTGCTATCTCCCCTTGTCTAAATACCCTCAAATTAAAAAAAGCAGGCACCATAAACATGTTACCTCCGGAGGGATCAAATGCCCTGGGATAGACTGTTGCCTTCCACTCTTCACCGAGTCCACTCCCTTAACAAATATTTGGGCAATAGCCACACACTCCTCACAGCCAGCTCCCTTCAAGTCTGCCCAGCTCAAGAAGTACGAGTTCAACTTGCAGGCAGTTTATAAAAGTTTTAGCCCTGTGCATCAATCCAAGAAGCACATGCTTTTCATCAGCTGCTTACAGCCCAACAAAGTTCACACAGTTTATGTAAGAATTTTATCCCTGTGCATCAATCCAAGAAGCACATGCTTCTCACTAGCTGCTTACAGCCCAACAAAGTTCACACAGTCGGTGTAAGGGTTTTAGCCCTGTGCATCAATCCAAGAAGCACATGCTTCTCACTAGCTTCTTACAGCCCAACAAAGTTCACACAGTCGGCCACCAAGGCCAACATGAAGTCTAGCGGCCTGTCACGCCCAATCGTTGGCAGCGACAAATTGTGTGACAAGCAGCTAGTTGGTTGACAGTTGAGAATTTTCTGTATTTCTTGCTCATCACTACCAGCGGAGTCTTTTCTTGTTCTTTTTTTGGATGTGACAGTCTTAATAACTTTATATTCTGGATTCGGTCGTTTTTTTAATCAATTGACAACATGTGAGCATTGTTAGCGGTTGTGCTGAGTCTTATACGTTGCAGTGACGGTGATTTGATCTGACAGGTCTGTGCTCAAATACTCGTTACACTTCCTACCCTGCATCCTGCTAGCTAAAATTTCGGTAGGAGGTAAGGCTTCACAATAAATTGCGAGGTACTGCTATTATGGTTTGAAGGCAGCAGCCACACCTGCCAAGGAGAAGGTTGCTGAATTTCGCCGCGGCAAAGTATGTCACAATCTGAAGCTCTTCAACCTCCTTGGACAGAGCTTCTGGGTCGGCGAGATACAACGGAGGCTCAGCTGTTGTGCTTGGAACTAGGGATGGGTCCCAGGTGACAAATGCTCTGTCCCCATCGTAGTCACCTGGGTGTGCAAAACAGCAGCACCAGCCAAAGTGTCACACTATTGGAGGCTCAGTTGTTGTGCTTGATATTAGGACATGGTTCCAGGTGACAAATGCATAGGTTTGGCCAGAACCATTTATAAACGGAGCCAAAGTGTCACACCTGCTGCTATTTTTTACAAAAAATGTGCATTGTGGGTTCGTGCAGGCGTGATCATTTTATGTTTAAAGTCTGTTCGAGTTTGAGATTATCTGTCGATTACGTAACAGACAGTGGGCGTCTTCAAAAAGGGATTTCTTTTTATGATCTTTAAAGTCTGTTCGAGTTTGAGATGATCTGTCGATTACGTAACAGACAGTGGGCGTCTTTAAAAAGGGATTTCTTTTCTCTTCACTGCACAGAAGGTATTTGAAATCCTGCAGACTGTTTACCACTGACTTAGAGCCGAGACCTACCCCCGGAACTCCGATCTGCTTCAGGACGTGTCCCTTGGACAGACAGCACAAGCACATCCTTAAGGTGCCCAAGCTCTTGAACCTGGATCCCAGCAGCACACATGTTGTTTGCACGATTACTCTTTTTGTCAACGAGTGGCATTTAAGCCGGAGGTGCGTGTTTTTTTATTGATGAGGATCTAGGTGATAAAGAGCAAAGCATCTTCAAGGTAACCAGGCCTTATCAGTCGAAAATGCAGACCCCTTGCATTAAACCCTAAGGTCTGCACAAACGGAAGATAATTTGTTGTGAACACAACAATGCATCTTAATAATAGTCTCAGCTGGAAAGCTAAAAGCATGGTTACCTGTTTTGCCTCAAGCATCCGGATGTCGCCCACATGGTAACAAGGATTGCGTGCCTGAAGAAGAAACGAAGAGTTCAAGTAATTAAAGTACTAGCAGCAAATGAATAGCTGCAAGATGCCGCACACATTTGCAAGGAGTAGCACACTCTGTGAGAACAAGATATCCGCTGATGCAAAAGTTTGCAGGCACACCCTCCACCATGGCACTTCTTCAAAACGACAAAAAGCACATCTGCAACCCGGGGGGCTGCAATCTGCAAAGCACATTTGCCTTGCCTGCCTTTGCAAACATTGATTCCAGGAACACCTACCATCATGACCTTTCCCTTAATGACTGTAGGCATATCCGCAATTGTGGGCTGGAAGAAACACTCTCCCTCCGACAGCATCCCTGAAGGATCTGGCACCAAGAAAGCACTGCGTGAGTCCAGCACCAAAATGCGGACACGCTGCGCAAGGTGATCTGAGGTGCCCCCCTTTGCATCTGCTCCCCCATCCTCCACACTTCCTTTCCCTCTTCCAGCAGTCTCGTTGGCTGAGGCGGATGAAGCACTGCTGCTAGGTTGTACATGCTGCTGTCGCTGCTGCTCTTGCTGCTGGCCGTGATGCAGAGGCTGTGCTGACTTGTCTGGCTTACTTTTAGCCCGCATTGCTTCCAGGTGTTTTTTTTGAAGCCCTCGTACAGCACGCATGGCGGTCTCACTTCCTTTCGGGCCGTGCTCAATTAAGTCTTCAGCAGCACCCCACTGTGTTTGTGTGGGTGTGTGAAGCAAGTATGGAACACCTTGCACAGCGTAGCATGCAGCAACACAAAGTGTGTGTATATGTGTGTGTTTGTGTGTGTGATGCCTTGCACAGCGTAGCATGCAGCAAAAAAATGTGTGTGTGTGTTTGATGCCTTGCACAGCGTAGCATGCAGCAACACAAAGCGAGTGTATACGTGTGTGTGTGTGTGTGTGATGCCTTGCACAGCATAATATGCAGCAACAAAATGTGTGTGTGTGTATTTAATGCCTTGCACAGCGTAACATGCAGGAACACAAATGTGTGTGTTTGATGCCTTGCACAGCAGCGCAACATGCAGCAACACAAATGTTAGCTGCAGGCATGCATAGCTCCTCACAGGTGCAGAGCATGGGGTGCGGATGTGGATGTTTCCTGCACACAACCCCTCTGACCCTCGATAAGTGGACTGTGACCTAAGCTTGGCGGTAAGGGTTTGCTAGATTCTGGCACTTAAGTACTCCTTACCCTGATCACGCTGGATGCGTAATGAGTACTAGTTCGGTCTTCTCTTTTTCTTTTTTTCCGATAGGAAAGCTGCACGGAGGAGATTAAATATCACTGCTGCAATAACATCCGTACATATCTGTAAACCGTATGTGTGCGGCACTTTGTTACCTGGTTATCAATGGCAAGGAATACCAAGGCTGAATTGGCATCATTGTCCATGTTTAAGAGCTGCAGGATTAAGGGAGGAAAAGGTTAAAGACAATCCAAGAGGTCGGAGGCTTTATGTGACCTCTGGAATAAGCACCCGTTAAATGATCGCAGCAATCACAAAGTGCCTCGTGATCCGTCTGTGAATGAAAAGTGCTGGAAAAGTGCGTACATGCTGACACGCGCGAATACGTGAATGCAGTAACAAGCATGCAAAAGGGCCACCCACCATTGACAGGTAGTCCTGCATCAGTGAAAGAAATGTGCTATCAGAGACACCAAGGCCTGACAGCAGCATCAGGATCTGCATTTGTTGAGGAAGAGGGGATTCAATTGCCAAGCATCGCATTTTTAATAATGAGTGTTTATAGAAGGGGCGTTAGCAGACTGGGCTTCATTCAGTTGTTGCATTCTACATGCTGTTGCATCGTATCCATACTTAGGATTAGCCCTTGAGCCCATGCAACAAAATATGTGGCGTCTTTGCAAGTTGCTGCTGTTTGCTCTTCCGCTGTACCCCATAAGAGAGAGGACAAAGACGATTGACACTGAATTTGGCACCTGAGCATTTAAAAAGCCGTACTGATAGGGGGCTGAGAAACCCACGAGGCCTAAACAAGATGCTCCAGCCTCGTTGCTCTTGAACTTGCGCATTGACTCCCTGCAAGTGTTTAGGTGGTGGGGGTGAGAGTCACATTATGCCCAGATGTTCGTCTAGTTTCATTTGATCCTCGCAATTTGGTTCTGCGAGGACGGACACATAATGAAATCCATACGTCGTATGCATCTCATTCTGCATGAGTTCAGGTAACAATAGATCTCGTGCATAAAAGTACGCAATCCATTCTGCAAGCGTGTCACGCCCAATTGTTGGCAGTGACGGATCGTGTGACAAGCAGTTCGTTGATTGACAGACCGTTGTTGTGCTGAGTCTTATACTTTGCTGTGACAGTGACTTGATCCGACAAGGTCCAGTAAGAACAGATATAGTGCACAAGGTTGCTTCCCACCTGAAACGAATGCCAACGTGCTGCAGGTCAGGATCTACATGAGTGATGCCTTTGAAACCCTGATACCTCCACTGCAATGTGAGTGGCAAGTCAGTCAATGTTCCATGAGTAATGCTGCTGAGACAGAAGGTGAGCCCAAAATCACTCCCTCGCTTTGGAGGAGCAACATCAATTTCATCGCGTAGTTGAGCAGCAGGTTGCGTTGTTGAATCGTTTAGCAAAACAGCAGCAATTTAAATAAAATGAAAGAACAGCCAAACATGCACACCTGGTAAACAGAGTTTACAGATAAAGCCATCAGTCAACACATGCAACTGCTAGGCTGCGTATGTAAAATGTGTAAAAATTGCACACCTGGTAAACGCTTGGAACATAGAGATGCCCGCAGCTGCCAATGCGCATTACAGACTTTTTGTTTGAATCCTGTGTTCAGTCATGTTTTGAGAAGGTGACAGCGTTGGTGTAGCGCTTGTAAGAAAGGCTGCAAACAGGCACAAGATAGGCTAGGCAGCGGTAATGTATCATTTTGGGGTGTTGTTGTTTGTGCCCATAAACTGGGTGAGTACCAGGGTGCCATCTTTAATCTGCACCCCATGTGAAATTTGTGAGGACACCTTTCTCCTGTCTTTTCAATTCCAAGTAAGTTTGCAAGTGTGCAAGTTCAGAGAGGAAGGTACTTAGTATGAGGCTTGCCTGTATTTAGTTTGCCTGTAATTTATTTGCCTGTGATTTGTTTGACTGTAATTGTTTTATCATTCACTTGATTGACTACGGTATTACTGATTGACTACGGTATTACTAACATTGCAAGTCCTAAGCTGATAGTAATGCCTTGGATTTTATATAATACATGTAAGATGTATTCAGCTCACACCTCTTGACCTCTACTGTCAATGTGCCTTGCCACTGCACGGCCCAGCTCTCGTGAATGCATGCCACATCCATCTGTGAAGCAGGTCCCGTCACGCTCGATGTCTGGCTGAACCTGTGCGTGCAAAAGCAGAGAATGGATTTTTGAACTGCAGTCGAAGCCAGCTGGGCAAACTCATCTTTTGTACGCCTTATCCCTGCACGTGGAAAGGTTCAAGAACAGCGTTCACAAGCCTAAAATCTACTGAGAAGCAAATGCCTAAAAAGAGCATGCACAAGCGGCGATATCACCCCAAGCACGGTCGTCCTCCATTCGGACAGCAAAGTGTAAAAACTCGCGACCACACGAGGCTTCCAGTCCCTTTCCGAAAAAGACTGCTGCACTTAAATGTAATAATAAGCTGGTAGCCCTCGTCAAACACTGAGCACCTCCTAATACTGAGCAAGCATTTGCACATAAATGTAATAATAAGCTGGTAGCCCTCGTCCTAACACTGAGCACTCGTCTTAACACTGAGCAAGCATTTGGTACCCACGTCATAGCAAAGATCCGTTGAAAGATTTGACAGGGTGCCAAAAGGGAAGGACGTAAGCAGCAGGCCAACACGCTTCACGCGCTTGGCGATTGACATAAATCCTGCATTTGTATTGTTTCGTGCAGCACTGGGAAAACATTTCAAGAGGGATCGCCAAGGCTTTGAGAGCAAAAGAAAGCAACAAGAGTGGCATTCCCCCCCTTAATGGAATGGGAATAATGCTTCAGCGATGGAAGGTTGCTGCAGCGAGCTTGCAATACTTGGTCCCAAGAACCTTTCCCTTATAAATTGACTGATTCCACTGCCTTTGTATCTCTATTACATACTGGAGGACAACCTTGACTTGCCTCCAAACCCTCCAAATCCCTCCAGGATGCTGCACACTTCCTGGTGACTGTTCGCACGGACCAAGAAGCAGGTTGACGTCGACAAGCCTCCACTGCTGCAGCCAAGGAAGCGGTATCCATTGTTGCCTACAAGGACACCTTGGAGCAAGACCTGCGGGTGATGAGCACGACGTGGCAGAGAGTAAGAGTACTTGTACAATGCAGCTTACAAAAGAAGGCGGTGGAATGCAATATCTTCACCTCAGTAGTGTCAGATCAAAATACCGTCTCTGCAAAGTACAAGACTCAGCACAACATACAGCTGATGCATCGCTGTGGCGCCTACTGCTTCTACCAGTTCTGTTATCCTTGCCTGTGCGCTCTCTGCGCATACTCGTGTGTGTGTGTCTGTGTGTGTGTCTATCTCTGCTAATGCTACTCGTCTTTGGTTGGCTGCTACACCGTTGTCCCTTCCTGAAGCTGGGACCGTTTACGCATCATCAATCTCATCGTGTTCAACGTAAATATGACTAGGCAAACAAACAGAATCAGAGACATTACACGGTACAGGTTCGTCTCTTATTAAATAATATCATCAGTTCTCTGCTTCAGCTGTAGAACTGGAGTTCTTGCGTAGTGAGCGTAGGCTGAGATCTGGCAGGCACTTTGCATAAAGTGCTGTGTTTTCTCGTTTTAGGCATTCTTTTTATGCCTTGCTTTACTCGGGTTTTTTTCCCGCCCCCCCCCCCCCTCAGCTTGTGCTTTGACTTGTGGGTGTTCCCATCTGAGCTCGCTTTGATCTGACTCATGGACTTGCCGCTTGCTTCTTTGCGTTGTGTTACTTTTTTGAGGGCCTGCAGCCCATTTTTGGTTGTAGCCTTGGTGGCCGGGCGTTGTAGAGGCCTTGCTGGCTGAACAGTTGTAAGGGCCTTGCTGGCCTTACAGACTTGGCACTTGCTTTTTAACGTTGTTTTGCTTTTGTGAGGGCCTGCAGCCCATTTTTGGTTTTGATCTCCCTCCACGGCAGCTTGGTGTAATGACGAAGCCTACAGCGAACTGTAGCATAGAACCCCTCTAACGGTATCGGTACCTCTTGCTTTCATGTTGTCAATTGATTACCAAGCTATCGAATCCAGAAGATAAGGGTATCAATAAGACTGCTGGCACATCTAGCTTTTGAGACAGAGAGAGCAAGACAGAGGGAGCCTCGACTGACAACTGCTACCTTCTTGTCACACAATTCGATGTTGCTACTAATTGTAGGTGGAAGATTACGAACTACTCCCTAGATGGATTTCCGGAGGGGCTCACCTCCTTGATGCGTTTCTTGAATGCTGCCTTGTCATCATGTTGATCGAAAATTATGACCAAAAGTCTTTCGGATCCAAGGGCAAGCATGACTCTATTGGCGGACAGCAGCTCAAGCTGCGCACACAGGATGTAATGACGGGGTTATTCCATAGGGTTTTTTGCATCAACAAGCAATTTATTGCAGACCTCGATGTGAGCCTCATTCTCTCCAACGGTGATGTGCCTGAGTGGAAGTTTCCCCTGCTGTGTATGATTGCTGCTAACTGGAATGTCGGGGAGACGGAGGGGGAGAGAAAAACTGATGCTTGCACTTTTGCTCATAACGCATGGGCCTCCAGATGTCAAATTGTTTTTTTTCATCAAAAGCGCCGTGTGCGCATGCAAACGATTTAAATTGTGCTAACGAGGCACCGTGAAAAGAAATTGGAATATCCGATCAGACACGGAACTCCAAAACATTCGATAAGTTAAATAATAATTGTGTATATCAGTGCAGCCCTGCTCTTTCTTTTCAGTACATGCTGTCTGTTCTTTCACTCAACCCTGCTTCAGTGGGGGCAGACACTGGTCCACACGTGGATGTTCTATTTCGTTTTCAAGCAGTCGGTGCCTCAGGCCTCGGAATACTACAGAAAAAAGGGAGATCCTGCCTCTATCCACGTTTTAGGCCTTGGAAAGATATGGTTTAGTGCCAGGTGTGTGCACCAATTGGTGGATGCTGCTCTTGTCTGCATGCTTGTGCAAGTATTTGGAGCTTCTCATTTTTGTTTTGTATGCCCTCACCAAGTTGGTGCGTGGTCCCTACATTCTCTGCAAGTAATCGTGCAGGCCTGAAGTTGCTCACGCTGTTTTCAGTGGAAAGGGGAGTCAGTTCCTGAACCGCCTGGGTAGCAAGTTCGGCTTACGCAAATTGGGTAAGTCACAGAGAGAATCATTACAGAGATTCAGTAAGAGAGAATTTTTACAGAGATTCAGACCTCCCGCACTGCCGCGCTTGAAGCAACCTGCTGTAAATATATAAAAACAATCCCATGTTGCAACCCGAAAGCCTGCTCACAAATGCTGATGGGGACAGGCATGTTTAAACAAGGTGTCATCTGGAACAACAACCACCAATCTTGGACAGCTGCAAGAAAGCTGTTCCAAGAGTGTCTGCAGGTATGTTCACAAAAATTAATGCGCTCTATTACGCTTGCATCGTGGGATGGCAGTGCATTATTTAGATGTTTAACCACCAGTCGCTCTGGTTAGTATGGCATGGCTGACACAAAAGCTTATTCGCCAAAGAACGTGAGATGCAAGACTGCGTGGCCTTGGATGTTTTTCAAGCTCCGTGAGACTGAAATATGGGATCAGCCGCAATAAAAGTGGCACCTCCAGAACGTAAATAATGAAGACCATAAGGGTTATTAGTAATGATACTCAGAGGGACATTTGCAGCGTTAGCTAAGGCACTCTGTACGTGCGAGCTTGGCTATAAGGCCAAGCAGAAGGAGATGTAATAGAAGACGACCTTCCGACAAAGGACTGGAATTCAGGAACGTGCATCTGTGAGTTGTTGGCTTTTGCAAGAAGGGAGTGGAGCAGCCAACAGGGCAAGCACAGGAGCTAACTGTAGCAATGTGAATAGCAAATAATATAACCTTTTTCAAACCTGGTCATTTTTCCGCTTTCTGAGAAATAATTCCATACGAGATGGGTAGAAGCGGTGGATTATTTACAAGGTCAGTCACAATTGCTAAGAAATCAGGATCTCACAACTGCCCAGAATAAGGAAAAAAGGTAGAAAATAAACTCGAACTAAGAAGGAAAAGCAGTTGTGAGGACCAAGTAAATAAAAAGATGGAGAAACTGGAGAGGAACACAGATAAGAAGCAAGAGTGATATGAGTGATATCACTTTGCTTCACTCCAAAAACTATAGTCTGAGAATAGTACATTGGCTGAGCAACCAATCTGCAGATCAGGAGAAGAATGGCTTGTTTAAGCTCTGTCCTAGCAAGGGGGGTTGTGCTACAACTCTTTGTACAGACCTACCATCGGCTACTTTCAGCATTTGGTCTATAACCAATGCTTATTCAACTCATTTCGTCAAGTCAACAAGTTATATATTATAATGAAACTTTGCTTTCGCATTCAAGCCAGATGACTTGACAAAATGAGTTAAATAAGCATTGGTTATAGAAGTGCCAAATGCTGAAAGCAGCCGATGGTATGTCTGTACAAAGAGTTGGAGCACAACCCCCCTTGCTAGGACAGAGCCTAAACAAACTAAATGACAGCCGACAACGGTACCAGGCATATGACAAGCTTCTATAATGAAACTTTGCTTTCACATTCACTCTAAGAACTATAGTCCGAGAACGGAGCCTAAACTCAACAGTTCTCTCATTTTTCTTTCCACTAATGCTGTAATACACCCGTGCATATAGAGACCGGATGCTTTGAACGCGGCATCACAATCGGCTGTCAGGGCGTTTCACGTGACGCTGGCAGAGACCCCTGCCGAGAACCGCGTGAGTTATTACGCGTACTTTGTTGAGCAGGTATTTGGTCAAAGTATGAATGCAGCGCGTCACAAAGAGTAGTTTGAGTCTGGTTCGACTGTCTGCTTGGACGCTTCTCTCTTTTCTTCAGCACCGACTCCAAATGCGCGCACATGAAGGCAATCGAGCTCGATGTGTTGGCCTTCTTCCGCCTATGCACGTTTCGCGTGACGACCCACTTAGCTCTTGGTACCCCAGAGGACTTTTTTGATGCCAAGGAGGCTGCAGAAGCTGTCAGGCGTGTGACAGCATTTTTCTAGGTATTCCCCAAGCTCAGGCATAGGCCTCCTCACCCAAAGATGCAGGGTCTTCTAAGTAAGTGCCGCTGGAAATTTCATTGCCTGCCAATGGCAAAAACATTTCAGACTCTCAAAAGTGTCCTTGCCTCCAATGCTGTCCTTCCTGTTGAACAACAACTGTCTGCATCCTGTATTTCTTGCCTTAAATCCTTGCAATTAAATCCGCTTACTCTGCCCTACAGGCTTGGGACTACTTTTTATTACAGCCAGCATGGCTGGCCTGGATTCGAGATCTCTTCTCTTTATGCACGTTAAAAGACCGCCAGGCCTTACAGCACGAAGTAGCAGTCAAGGAGCTCTTTGACCTCGCAGGCAACCTTTTAACCACGTGTGAGGATCATGTCATGAGCAGGTATAGCTTGTTGCCCATTTCAGACTGCAGTAAGCGGATGATCTACTGTCAAGGAGAACACACATCGTCTGAGAAAACTCCTTACTCCACCACCTGCAAGGGGTCAACAACCTTCTTGTTCGAAATTTAAGATGCTCTCTTATTTTAAATGATTCTGCACACGAAACCCCCCTCCAGAGCATTGATCCCCACACATGGCTTCCATCTAATTTGATGCTGGGATTCTTTTGGTATGAGCACGCAAAGGCTTCTTCCCTTTTACTCACGCTGGTTGTGTTTGTACCACCAATGCAAGCTTGTTATGTGTTTTGCGTCCGCTTCAGTCCTTGTGTAAATTCCTTGAAATTGCAGGGGTGCAAAGGACCCTGTTGGTCTCTTTGCCCGTGACCTCATTGAACAGCTCAATAAAAAAATCCTTGAGCCATGCAGGAGCAGTGCAACTGGTAAGTATTATTATAACTGGCTTTGCAAAACATTTCCCCTTGCCTGCACAAAGCATTCAAGTCGCGTTTCCACTCCAGTTTGAGACGTGAGCACGCTGGGTTGAGCAGCAAAACTCAATACCTAGGGTTGGCCAGAACATTATATACACGGTGTAAATTCGGTATTTTTGACAGGGAAATCACAAAAGATGCGGTCATCTACAGTTCTGGCCAACCCTACTAACATCAGTGTCTTTATCCTGTAGGTGCTGGAGATGCTTCTTGCAGGCACAGACACCAGCAGCGTCACGCTTTCGTGGCTTCCGGTAGCAATGCATGTGAGTTTCACTCGCTTCTGCTAAGCACATACGAGGCTTACATGAAGGGTTTTTGTGCTCAATCGTGTGACCTGCTGGCACCAAGAAGGGTTTTGTTTTCAAGCGTGTTACCTGCTGGCACCAAGAAGGGTTTTGTATTCAATCGTGTTACCTGCTAATACCAAGAAGGGTTTTGTGCTCAAGCGTGTGACCTGCTGGCACCAAAAAGGGTTTTGTGCTCAAGCGTGTGACCTGCTGGCACCAAGAAGGGTTTTGTGCTCAAGCGTGTGACCTGCTGGCACCAAGAAGGGTCTTGTATTCAAGCGTGTGACCTGCTGGCACCAAGAAGGGTTTCGTTTTCAATCGTGTGACCTGCTGGCACCAAGAAGGGTTTTGTATTCAAGCGTGTTACCTGCTGGCACCAAGAAGGGTTTTGTTTTCAAGTGTATGACCTGCTGGCACCAAGAAGGGTTTTGTGCTCAATCGTGTGACCTGCTGGCACCAAGAAGGGTTTTGTGCTCAATCGTGTGACCTGCTGGCACCAAGAAGGGTTATGTTTTCAATCGTGTTACCTGCTGGCACCAAGAGGAGTTCTGTTTTCAAGCGTGTGACCTGCTGGCACCAAGAAAGGTTTTGTGCTCAATCGTGTGACCTGCTGGCACCAAGAAGAGTTTTGTATTCAATCGTGTGACCTGCTGGCACCAAGAAGGGTTTTGTATTCCAAGTGTGTGACCTGCTGGCACCAAGAAGAGTTTTGTGCTCAAGCGTGTGACCTGCTGGCACTAGCAAAATGGGATTGAAGCCTACGCGAGCTCTTGGTTCTGGGCACTTTTAAATCCTCCACAGCAGAAAAGATAAGGAAAAGTGGGTATAAGGAGTTTCTGGTGTGAAACAGTTTTGCAGTTTCATTGACAGAGTGCGAGAGGGCTTGTGGCCAAGCTACTTGATTTATTGGGATCCAAGGCCCGAAGAAAAAGTGGGTAATAAGAGGGTTTATCTGGTGTGAAAAGGTTTTGCAGTTTCATTGACAGAGTGCAAAAGAGTTCTTTAGCCAAGCTGTTTGGATTATTGTAGTCCAGGGCCCACAGTGTTAGGAACCCAAAGACAACACACAAACACGTCTTTGCGACACCCAACGGCATGGATCGGCTGGCGCATTATGTCCAAGCATTTGTTAGAAAGCCTCTCACTGGATGTCTTACACGTGCCAGACATAGCTCCCATTTAAAACTTCAGTTGGTGATACACACTTGTTTCTCCATACAGGAGGACCCTACCTTGTACAATGACCTGCTTAATGAAGTCCAGCAGAAATTAGGTCCAAATGGTAAGTATGCCGTTGTTCTGTTGATGAAAACCAGGGCATGCAGTCATATATCAATAGAAAGTCACGTTTGTTCTGTTTCAAGTTTCAGGCCGGCTTTACTAATGATTCTATCAATACTTGAGCCCACTCTTTCACAGCAACCTTTTAAAATTGTGTTTACAGAAAGTAAATGGGACTTGTCAGATCTACCCAGAATTGAAGCTGCACTCAACGAATCCATGCGTTTCAAGCCCGTGGGGCCCGTGGTGATTCGACAGGCAACAGCTGACACCAAAATTCCCTTTAGGGTCAAACGTGGGGACACGATCATCCTCGATCTTGCCGCTGCAGGTACTTTACTTTGCCGCTCAGTGATTTATTTTTCAGTAGTTGTGGTGCGTTTTAATGCAGAGTGAAAAAGCAATAGATCCCGTACCAGATGTGTCACGGAAATTCCAGCATTATCAACTCTTGTCAATGTTGGCAACACTGGAAGCCAGTTTTAAGCCAAGCCTGATATTATCCATTATCCTGTTCGTCAAATTGTTCTTTTTTATTTTTCCCAGTGGTGGAGGAATCTTACGCTACACAGTTCCATAAGTAGGGGTCATTTGTAAAAAAAAGGACAGGTCTGAATAATAGATGTAACTGACATCCACAATTTATCTACAACTGTCTTTGCAGGCCGGAGCAGAACTGTATATCCTGAACCAAACAAATTTGATGCCAGGTAGGGCCTTGTATACGTGTGCCATATTGCAAGGCTGCAAACCACAAGCACACAAGGAACCTGGACCATTACTGTAGCCTCTTCTCTCCCGGCTATCGTGGTATTGCTACACGGGGTGATTTCAGTTTAAAATTTCGCTGCAAGTGCAACAAACTTCCACGCATATTTTTTGGTCCATTCCTTCTTTTGTGCAGCGCAAACTTCATGCTCAACAAAGCTGTGAGGCAAGGCAGCCAAATCCAGCAGCAGCCACAGCAACAGCAGCAGCAGTTGCCAGCGTTTACCCCATTTGGATTGGGGAGGAAGGGATGCGTGGGATTCAAGCTTGCAACTGTGGAGATGAAAGCGCTTGTGGCGTGCTTTTTGAAGAATTTGGAGATCAAAGGTACTAGGTATTATGCGCATGCTTTGCTTCATTATGAGCCGTCCCAATATTTTGTAGCTCTAGTAGCAGATCGCTTGATCCTGGAGCACTACGAGCATGCAATATGTGCAACTTAAAATCAGGGCATGCTGACTGTCCTTTATAAGCATAATATAAAATGTAACGCAGAATAACAATCGCCCTTGACCACTTTTTCCCACCCTAACAGGCCGCGTGGGTTCAAAGGCTGCAAGTCTCGCCACGGTAGGAACTAAGTGGGATATCGCTTCTCAACCCACAGAGGACATCATCATCCTTGTGCAGCGCCGAGTTCACGAGTCCACAGGTGCGGCAAGCGCTGTCTTTAATGATCTCCATTAGGGAGTGGTGATTTGCTTGAATGTATAGGTCATGTTTGAAAGGGTGGCCTAGGTAGCAATGTATACTGGGAGAGTGATTTTTAGAAGTAACTGTTCAGCAAGTTAAAGTACAACATTATTGGGGATAATCAGTGATTAGACTTTAACTTGTCCCGGGATGAATGATGCGCTGGGTAAGAAATCCATTGTCCTTTAATCCCCAATTTCATGTGCACAGCTGTCCTTCTATTTTACTTTTCTACTTAAAGCTGTCCCCAATTTCATGTGCACAGCTGTCCTTCTATTCTGTCCTTCTACTCTAAGCTGTCCCCAATTTCATGTGCACAGCTGATCTTCTTCTACCTGCTATTGCATGTGCACAGCTGCCCCTCTATTCCACGTGCACAGTTGCCCCTCTATTTCACGTGCACAGCTGCCCCTCTTTATTTTACGTGCACAGTTGCCCCACGTATGTGCACAGTTGCCCCACTTATGTGCACAGCTGCCCCACTTATGTGCACAGCTGCCCCTCTTTATTTTACGTGCACAGTTGCCCCTCTATTTCACGTGCACAGTTGCCCCGCTTACGTGCACAGCTGCCCCACTTATGTGCACAGCTGCCCCTCTATTGTGCACAGCTGCCCCTCTATTGTCTCTTGAGCCAATGGGATGCCTGTCAGCAGAAATTGATGGCAGCAGCAGCACTCTCAGCCCCAGCAGCAGTAACAGCATAGGCGGCCAGCTGCAGGCATCTCACTCTATCACAGCAAAGGGCAAGCTCCTCCTGCTATGCGGAGCGCATGGTGTTGGTAAGACCACACTGGCAGGCGATCTTGAGAAGGCTCTAGCACACGTTGAGTTTGAAGGGCTTAGGGAGGTGGCCCGCAGCATCATGGTTGAGCAGGGCATCACGCAGTCCATGCTGATGGAGGACGTAGCCATTTTCTGACGCCTTCAGCACGATGTTGTCCACCGCCAAGCAGCACTGGAGAGGTCCCTTGCAAGTTGCCCTGGCTCTTCCGGGAAGCTGCTAGTGTCTGACCGTTGCGTGGCAGACCCTCTTGCATATGTTATGTGGAAGTTTGGTTGTAATTCGGCTGAAATAGGCTTCTCTCATAGACTTGGTCATAGTTTAATTGTGATTCAGGGAACCTAGATCAGTTGCACTGTTCAATGTATGGTTCAAATGAAAGGATTGTGCAGAGGCAAAGGTTTGGACCTAAAGAGCCTTCAACAATGCACTCCTATTGGAGTGCGTGTACCATATGAGATTGTTCTAAAGGCAACCCCACCCCCCAAAGTAAGGACTGGCGCAAGTTTTGCATGCTTGCAACCTTGATTTTAGCTGACAAGGTGGCTGGTAGCTTGAAAAGCAGATTAAAATGCCACAAGCATGATTCTAATAACAAACCTACACTCTTGTGTGCCTTATCAAAAGTGATACGATATAAGCCAAGGGTCCATCTATGCTTGCATTTGGAGTTGTCAATAAATTGTACGATTATGACTGGCTTTCTGGATGATGAGCTGATTTTGCACATGTTCTGCAACATTTTCCTCGACACTTGTATCCAAGACGCAATATCGTGCTGGCAGATTCCAAGCATGTTCATTAACTCAAGCCTCCTCATTTCTCACGCAGTTTCAAACCATTCAGGCCAAGCCTGGTGCACCATATATTCAAGCCTCCTTCCTGTATCCCCCGCAGTTCCAAGCCATTCAGGCCGAGCCTGATGCACAGGAGGCTCTCGCACAGTACCGCTCTTTGGCAACGACCTCGGCCTGCCTCACAATCTTGGTACCTCCCTTCAACATTGCTGCAGCAAATGTTAATGACGGTGTACGCATTGTCAGTGGCCCAAAGGATCTGTGCAGCCTCTCTGCGTGTATGCGCTCTGTGCTGGAGCGGAACAGGGTTGCCTTTCATGTGCTTGAGTGCACCAGCCGTGAAGGGCGAGTTGCAGAGGTTGCAAAGCTGCTTGCGATGTAGCAATGATGGATGACATGGGAGTGGACAAATAAACGTGTCAAATCCTGCTGGGTACAGGTTGGGTTAGTGATGTTGCCTAAAGTGCTCACCATTCCACACAAGAAGGGTTCTAGTGAATTTGGTTGTGCATGTGTATTTTTCGCTCTTTTTGGAAATTGCCTTCAGACCTGAAAGACAAAATAAACGTATGATTGCTTCAGGATTTGAGCCTCTTTGCATTTAAACCTTGTGCTACTCGCCTCAAGTTGAGCTTTACCATGTTGTTTTAGTTGGTTGATAACTAAGAGGCCATTCAATTATACCTTTGTTACATTGCTGGGATTCTGTTTTAATAAAGCGATCAGAATATGACGTTGCAAAAATAGATGGTCGATAATGAATGGTAGACCCATTGGCAATCGGTTGAAGGAATATCATTTTGGCTGTTTTTTTATTGCCCGTTTGTATCTGTTTGATATGACCATGAGGTTGGGATGAGCCAAACTAGTATGCAGAGTAGAAGGTAGATATTTAGGTGTTTGATAAATGCACAACGAGCGTGCTTTGCCAAATTACGGCATTTTTTTGGTTCCATGCGGTTGCAACCTCCGAAAATATTTGAAGGCCACGCAGGCAGCAACAAGTGCCCTTTTTCCTGCCAGGAGCCCTATCTTGATGGTGATGATAATACTTATAAAATAAAAGCCTTTACCCCAGATCGCTGGATTGTTCAAATGTTTTTAAAATGGATTCCTGCTCGTCTAAAACTCTACCCTGACCTCTGTAACACTATCTAGCCCCCTATTCACCTATGTAACTGCGTCCCTCACTGTCCTGCGTCTCTCTCCCTAACTCAAGCAAGTCACTGAGTAGCTGTCTGCTTGATAAATTTGACATAGAACTTGGCTAGCGTCTTAGCAATCCACCCAAGATAAAACAGAGACAAATAAATTTCCATATGAATAGTGTACTGTTTATAACCAGCTCTCATCATGAGCCCCCAGATTCAGGCCAAGCATGCAGCCCCCTGTTGAGGGGACGGGAAATGTTGAGGTACGTATTGGAGGTCTTACACATTATTGGCAAGCCAACGCGTTTTGGAGGCCAAGAATACTACCATCAACCCCCAAACGTGTTGGCTTGCCAATGGTGTGTAAGACCTCAGATATGTACCTCAACATCCCCCTGATCCTCGTTGGCCTGTTTCTCTTTTGATTGATGAGGGAATTTTACGGTACCTGGTACCAACGGATCCTATTCTTCAATTAATGTGGGAATGTTTTTGCTGTCTGGGCAGCTTATCTCTTCTTTTCGTTTTCTTGCAGCAAAATTCTGCGAATCACAGCATGTGAACTGCCAAAAAAAGGATGTACTTCATGAACAACATGACGTTTAAGAGCCACGCTTTCAAACAACCCCACTTACTCGAGGGGCTTAGAATGCTGGGATCCTGGTGCCAGAATTCCATCAAAAGCCTAGCACATATAATGTGCTCAACCCAATTATTCCACTTGTGATCAGCGATGAATTCCACGTGAGTCCCCATCCCCCTCATGCGGCTTCCACTGCCAGTGTTGGCGCTTCAGGCCCAGAGGCACCCATCCAGCGCTCAAACTCCAGCTACTCTTAGTCCCAGCCCGGGCCCATTCCATGCTCGCAAAGGCATGCGGAAGACTGGTGAGCTGAATTTGATGCGAGTGTTGCAAAATTAATGAGAGGTGTGGTGTCACGTGCGCAGCGTCTTCCGTGGCCTTAAAGGGTGCAAGAGCAGGCACACAGGGTCGCGCAGGAAATCAATTACACTGCACAAGGGTAGCTGTATTGGTGGTGGCTCAGGGTTTAGCGGTGCACTAGTAGTGTAAAGGAGCAAAAAATGCGGTGAGGATAAGGCTGAGTTTTATTTGAGAACCAAGACTTGCATAGGAAAGAATGCAATTGAGTTTTTAAGCCGGAATGAGCATTGGTCTATTACAGGTGTGACCCCCCCCTGATGACATTGAAAGAAACATTCCTGACTGGGTTTTCCCAGCACAACAAAACCTTCCAACTAGACATCAAAGCCGTCCAGATGGCGTGTTAGTTATGCCCATTGAGGGAAGAGGCAGACATTTGAATCCCAAACAGATCCCCCCAAAAGACAGAGACATACACCTTGAAGATTTCGAATTCTGCTCAGACATAAACCCGCAACTGACATTAAAAAAAGCGCACAACCAGCATCAACCCCTTGTCCAGCGTCTATAAACAAGGAGCCTCCGAGGCATCTCTCGAAACAACCAAGTCACACTTCATGTTATACTTCTTGGAGTCGGGGGCACAATCTACAATCAGTACACCATAACTCCTTTACTAGACTTAGGCGTCCCCACGCACAAAGTGCACCAACTAGTTACTAAACTGCACTGCCATGCAATAAAAAGCTTGAACAAGATTACAAAAACAAGACAAAATACACCTTAACAACAACAGTGACAATGGGGGATCTGATGGGGGGGTTACTGGTAGAGGGGCTGGCTTCAGGAGGGTTAGGTGCAGGCCGGAATGCATGGCTGACAACCCGCCGGATCCTCATTTGTCTCTATTGTTTCTCTTTTTTTCTCGTTTTTGGTGGAGCTCTGGCTAGTGCGAGCACTAGTTGAGAGCCTTTCCTTAATGCACGCTGGTGACTTCCAGCGTAGACTTTTACTTTTTTATTAAAGTTGTGTGATCTGTAGAAGGATAACAAAGAGTTACGCAGTGTTACCGCGTCACGCGTCATGAAGGAGCACTTTGGTGGCAGCATTTTAAAAGCCTCCCAACCCAAATTCTGTAAAACGCCTCCACCACAAATGAAAAGAAAAAGATCAATGGGGGTCAGGAGGGTTGCTGGCTTGACCAGAAACCGGCTCCTAATGAGATTTTATAGTAGTACTACTGGAAAGTCGTATTTCATATGCCAAATAATGAGGATCAGGTCTTATAAAGCGCATCTCTTCTATATTCGAAGCAAAGGCACACTTGGCGGATTGTTTGAGGGCTGGGTTTTCATTGTTTTGCCCTTTGGATAACCAACCCTAGATCTGAGAGGGGTCCGTCTTTCTCCTTCGTCCCCTTCCTATTTCTCTAACACCTGTAGTGCTGGTAGACACAGGAACCGTGGATGTGCACGCCTCACACACACAGTATGCTGCTTATCTGGGATTGCTGGCTTATGAGCCCCATGCTATGAAAGCTACGCTGATGAGTCGGTCAGCTGTGCACGCCAGAAACAATCATCTGATTGTCAACACTGCTAAGTCCGAGGCTGTGCACTTTACCTCCGCGGGTGGAAGCGTCCCATACTTTATACAGGTGGTGCTACCCTTGTTAAAAGGAATTTTCCTGGGCATGTTTTTTAGGACGTTGAACCTGGCTAAAGCTGCTGAACTTCAAAAGAGGGAATTCTCTAGTTTGCTGTCTATGCTTCATTTGCAAGTATTGAAGGGCACGTTCAGTGTTAGGCGGACTACCACTAATTGGACTGTGCTTCAAGAGTGTGGACATGCGCCATTGCTGTTTAACTGGTTTCAGTCCGCTGTCAAGCACTTCTACAGTGCTTAATGCCAATGTCATCATTTGCGGAAGGTAGTCCAGGCTGATCTCACCTTACAGCCCTTTTCAAGTGCCTGCTGGACTGCTCAATTAATAAGCGCTCATCAAGGACTGCGTGGGTGTGAATCATGTGTACGAGCTGTCTAAATTGGGCGTGCTATTCCCGTGCATATATTACTGTGGATTTGAAGCACAGGATGAGAGGTGTTTGGAAAGCCACCAAGTGGATAGCCCCTGAAATGCACAATAACAGCCTGGTCACTGATCATTCATGGTTTGTCATCCCTTCTTTATTAATGAATGTGTGCTGACTACTGGATGCTTTGGAAGGTAGCAACACAGCTTGAAGGCAGTTTTCGCCTATGTGACCAGCGTTCTAGTGAAGATGAACATGCATGTCCAGAACGAGGTGGACGCTCTTTTATTTTGCCAAGATCATCGAGTTCTTTGTGAGCTGAAAAAAGATTACTCCTTGTTTCCCCCTTTCTTCGAGCGCCGCGCAGGAACAGCACAACGGCCTCTGCAGCATCCTCCAAGGACGCTCCGTCACCTTTCACACCATCCTTGTGGGAGTGGCACCATCTACAATAATCACACGCTGGAGTCTTTCAAGGATCTGGGTCTTGATTATCAAAGAGTTCAGAAACTTGCTTCCAAGCTTCATAATCATTCTGTCAATTACGCTGCCAAACTTGTCCATACCAGACGTGCCCTTTCCAGCACCAACATCAACTCTCGTTAGGAGCCGGTTTCAGGTCAAGCATGCAACCCTCCTGAACCCCATTGATCTTTACGCATCTTTTTCATTTGCTGGAGGAGTTTCATGGTACCCGATACCAAAGTGGCTCCATTTCCTGAATTTATGTGGGGAGTGTTTTTTCACAGCCTGCGTAGTTTTTTCTTTTTTTCCTTTTCCCCTTTCTTCGAGGGTTACTAGGCGGCTTAGCCCTATTTGGTGCAAAAGTTCAACAACCAGCTTGTTTGTACCAGCTTGTTTCTTTTCTCAGCAGAACAGTATCTGAGCCTACAATTTTATTTGTGACTGGCCGAGACCAGTCAGCAGACGATCAGCCAAGCAACCGGGTTAAAGGCTCACCCCCAACAACTATTGTAACCAAGCAAAGGCCCAGTAGGAGCAAGAGTTGGATACCGTGCAACGTTTGGTAGCAAGTTGATTAAAGAGTGCCTTCCTCCTAGCTGCTAGCAGCTTCCAGTACTCAAATTTCCCAACTGTAAACTTGTTAGTTGGTAATTTTGATGCTCTTCCTCGTTACCGAACAGCAGAAAGGGAAATCATGACAAGGTGTCGGGCAAACTTCATAAAAGAAAGGCAAAATTAGAAGAGAATAGGTATATACCGACAAAGCAAAGGTAAGGTAAGGTAAGGTAACATACAAAGCAAAGTCCTGCACGCTTGTAGAAAAACAGGTGACAATGATTGCACGAAGGAGGACAGAAACTTTGCCTGGCTGATTTCAGTCACCTCTATCGTAATTATTGTAAACAACGCACAGAGCAGGGCAGCAAAAGGGAATTGAGATGAAACAACGGTGAATTCTGTCAAAATGCCCAATACCTCATTAATCCATTTAAGTAACATGTATCCAAGCCAACACCTTTGGTACGTAGACAAATTTAAAAGGCTTAAACAGTAGGTTTAGCAAGCAATCGATAAGGTTCATGAAATAAGGGTTCAGCCAAGCACGCAAAGCATGGTACAGTTACAACGCGCTGTAATCGATCCATGCTCCCTTGCAAGAAAGCCTCCTTTACAAGGCATGCAGAATAGACACAAACACGCACACACACACAATTCACCTACACAGTCCACGTACACACGCAGTTCAGAGGAGACTTTATTCACGCCAAAACAGTGCTTGCTTTTGAAAGTTCAAAAAACAGCATTCATGCTGATAACAGGCAAAAAAGGTGCAGAACACACAATGGTCAAGGTCAAAACAAAAGCCACACCAAGGCCTGAACCCATGCAGAAGAACAGCACCAAGATGCGCCCTTTACTGTACAGCGGAACTTGGTGGTTCAGGGTCGGGTGCATTTATGAGCGCCTCATTCTTAATGGAGGAAAAACGCGAAGGAGAGCCTAGCTTTTGCAGCTGAAGGGAGGAGTTGGGTTGCGGCGAGGTAAGGGGGTCCAGATCCTCCATCCTTTGGCAAGTGTTAGAAGAGCTGCTGGGGGGGGAGGGCTTCATATTGGCTGCATGAGTGTTTGTGTGTGTACGTATGTGTGTACGTGTGTGTGTGTGTGTACGTGTGTGTGTGTGCCTGTGTGTGTGTATGTGTGTGTGTGAGTGTGTGTGTGTGTGTGTGTGTGTGTGTGTGTGTGTGTGCGTGCGCGCGCACACGCACGGGCGTTTTATAGTGTTCAGACTCACTGGTGCAAACTTGTAATCAATTTAATCTTAAAACACCTTTTGAACCTATACTTGTGCACATGTAATCAACTCACAATGTATCTTTGGCAGAGACCCCTTGGGCTTTTGCTCCTCTTCTTGACCATTTAGGTGCACACGCACGTCCCGTGCCCTCTGGGTGTTAACCTGACGCTGCAGCTTGTCCAGCACTAGCTCCCATTCCTGTTGTGTGTTTCGTTTCAAGCACCAATTCAATCACAATGCACACATTGCCAGTTCTGGCCAGCCGTAGACATGGGCCATGAGTGCAGTGTGTAGGATCATGAGTACAGAGTGTGGACGATGAGGACAGCGTGTGGACCATGAGTAGGACCCATGAGTGGGACCACATGAGGACAGCGTGTGGACCATGAGTAGGACAACATGAGTAGGACCACATGAGTAGGACCACATGAGGACAGCGTGTGGAGTAGGCCGCATGGGGTGGACCACATGCAGGACCCATGAGTAGGACCACATGAGGACAGTGTGTGCAGTAGGACCGTGAGTACAGTGTGGCGAGTACAGTGTGTGGACGATGAGTAGGACCATGAGTAGGACCATGAGTCCAGTGTGTGAACCATGAGTAGGACCACGAGAAAGACCATGAGTACAGTGTGTAGGACGATGAGTAGGACCACGAGAAAGACCATGAGTACAGTGTGTAGGACCATGAGTAGGACCATGAGGGAGGACAGTGTGTGGACCAAGAGTGCAGTGTGTGGACGATGAGTAGGACCACGTGAGTAGGACCACATGAGGACAGTGTGTGGACAATGAGTGCAGTGTGTGGACCATGAGTAGAACCACATGAGTAGGACCACATGAGGACAGTGTGTGGACGATGAGTAAGACCATGAGTAGGACCATGAGTACAGTGTGTGGACCATGAGTAGGACAACATGAGTAGGACCACATGAGTAGGACCACATGAGGACAGCGTGTGGAGTAGGCCGCATGGGGTAGACCACATGCAGGACCCATGAGTAGGACCACATGAGGACAGTGTATGCAGTAGGACCGTGAGTACAGTGTGGCGAGTACAGTTTGGCGAGTACAGTGTGTGGACCACAAGTAGGACCATGAGTAGGACCATGAGTCCAGTGTGTGAACGATGAGTAGGACCACGAGAAGGACCATGAGTACAGTGTGTGGACCATGAGTAGGACCATGAGTAGGACCATGAGTACAGTGTGTGGATCATGAGTGCAGTGTGTGGACCATGAGTAGGACCACGTGAGTAGGACCACATGAGGACAGTGTGTGGACGATGAGTAAGACCATGAGTAGGACCATGAGTACAGAATGTGGACGATGAGTGCAGTGGGTGGACCACATGCAGGACCCATGAGTAGGACCACATGAGTAGGACCACATGAGGACAGCGTGTGCAGTAGGACCGTGAGTACAGTGTGGCGAGTACAGTGTGTGGACAATGAGTAGGACCTCGAGAAGGACTATGAGTACAGTGTGTGGACAATGAGTAGGACCTCGAGAAGGACTATGAGTCCAGTGTGTGAACCATGAGTAGGACCACGAGAAGGACCATGAGTACAGTTTGTGGACGATGAGTAGGACCACGAGAAAGACCATGAGTACAGTGTGTAGGACGATGAGTAGGACCATGAGTAGGACCACGAAAAGGACCATGAGTACAGTGTGTGGACCATGAGTAGGACCATCAGGACCATGAGTACAATGTGTTGCGTTCACATTAGACGTAGAGGTGGAAAGGCCAGGTCGCTGCAAACAAAGGAAGTTTTCCCCCCATAAATCCGGTGAAGCTTGTATTTCAGCTGTGTGCACGTGTGTGTGTGTGTGTGTGTGTGTGTGTGTGTGTTTGTGACATACAGGGGCAGCCCCACCTAATCTCCCACGACCCAGCCCACCCACGCACACTCTTGTAAATTACTGGGCTATAGGACGAGCAAACATGCTCACCTTCAAACAATGCATCACACACAGGGACAGCCCCACCTTATTTCCCACGACCACGACCACGACCCAGCCCAGCCCAACCCACACATACTCCCACGACCACGACCACGATCACGACCACGCCCCAGCCCACACATACTCCCACACACAGACCAGCCCACACATACTCCAACACATACTCCCACGACCACGACCCAGCCCAACCCACACATACTCCTCTCCTAAATTACCAGGCCGTAACTCGTGCAAACATGCTTACCACCAGCCTAGCCCCATCTCTTCCCCAGAGCCTATCCCACAAATACACTCCCCCCCTTTTGTACATGTAGCAGATGTATTTATATGTTGTAGCAGATGCATATATACTGATGAGGCACCAGATGTATATTCTTACTGTAGCATAGCCGTATATATATACATATATACCGTAGCAGATGTATTTGCATGTATATACTGTAGCAGATGTAATTATATATTGTAGCAGATGCATATATATACTGTAGCAGATACATACATATACTGTAGCAGATACATACATATACTGTAGCATATATATATATATATATATATACTGTAGCAGTAACATACAAACACAGCGCCACCTTCAGCACTTCAAAGCACTGCCAACTACATTGTTTTCCCTTACATTGTTTCCCCCCACATTTCCCCCCCTCCATCCCCCTA